>Ga0181581_10005184_pt1 | contig 10147 bp, 10 predicted proteins | sample 071ome_22_FD_132433 | JGI IMG/M metagenome (GOLD analysis project Ga0181581, IMG submission 132433) | Coastal salt marsh microbial communities from the Groves Creek Marsh, Skidaway Island, Georgia - 071404AT metaG (megahit assembly) | ecosystem: Environmental > Aquatic > Marine > Intertidal...
AGGGACGATGATCGATTTCCTGCCTTTATTATCAAAAATTATTAACCACCTGAAGTACAAATAAAAAAATCAGGCTTTCAGATTTCCTGGAACAGCCCTGACTCCTGTCTCCCGCGCTTATCGCGCCTAGGGCTGAGGCAAATCCGGCAACTGATGATCCAGTTGCGCCATGGCTTTGGCGTATAACGCGGCGCTTTGCGCGTGTTCTCCCTGGTGATCCAGCAAACGGGCCAGTTCGGCATTGGCCTCTGCGGTCAACGCGGTGTTATTGGACAACCTGCCTGCACTCTCAAAATATTCCCTGGCCTGGCTCCATCGGCGGTTGCGAAGACAGACCCGTCCAAGGCTCAGCATCAGTGCACTGCTGTTGGGTCGGGCTTTCAGCCATTTTTCCAGCAGCACCAGCAGCCTTGCTGGTTCTGATGTATCGATGAAACCGGTTTGCAAAACAATATCATCGCTCCACTCATGCTTGAGATATTTGGTTGCGACTGTGAGTGCCTCATCATGATTGGCGAAGCCGATCAGTTTTTTAAGGTAAACCAGCGCGACCCGTTCACTGCGTCGCAATTTCTTGTCCACGTCCTGCCAGATCAGGGACAGGGCCTGCGCTCCCCCCTTTTCCTTGGTTACACCCAACAGCCGCTGTGCGGTGGTTTTTTCTCTCAACTGTTGTAGTTCAGTGCCACTGACCACCCGGTATTTTTCAAGCACAGGCAGCAAGGCATCAAGTTTTTCCCAATCCTGAAGATTCAGATAAATCTCCTTGAGCATGTTCAGCACATAAGGGCTGCCAGGCACTTCCCTGTCCAGTGCCAAAAGCAGCGCCAGACTCTGCTCCACATTACCAGAACGGTATTCGAGCAAGGCTTTGACGGCTTTTATTCCGCTGCCGGTTTTCGATGCCTGTCGGGTGGCTTTCTCCAGACAGAATTTCCAGGAGGCATTGTCCCCGCGTTGCCATGCTGCCAGTGCAGCTGCCAGGTAATTGAATACCGGACTGTCAGTGCTCTCCGCGTTTTCCACCAGCATCTTGTAGGCATCCTGCCAGTGCCCCAGGAGCATCAGTCGAAGACCTTCTTCACTGGCTCTGGCGGCATGCTTACGTCTGCGGCCTGACCCAAAAAGAGCCTCACCCCGAAACAGCCCCAGGGGATTAAGGAATCCGGCCAGGCGATAAGGACCATAAAGCACAATCAGCATCAGGAAGAGGAACAGAACCAACGCCACCAGTGTGGTTTCCACTGACCAGTTGCCGAAGGACAGGAGGACATAACCCGGGTCATCACCCAGCGTCATGTATAGCCAGGCACCGATGCCCAGAGCAATCAGGCTGTATAAAAATGCTTTAATCATCGGGGCTCTTCAGCCTCGGCAGGTTGGCTGGCCCTGACAGCCAGAATCTCTTCCAGTGCCACCCGGGTACGGTTCAATGGTGGAATCTCACTGACGATGCGCCTGCCCTGCAGGCTGCCCAGGGCATCAAGGACGGAAGACCTGACGGCAAGGTCGCCAGACAGGAACTGTTTCACTGCCTGGTGCGCCCTGCCCAGGCTGTTGCTGTAAATTTCCTGCTCACCCTTGAGCAGAGCCGTTCTGGCCTGTTCAAGTTGCAGTCTGATGCTTTGCATCAAGGCAGCTTCCTGTCCCGGCGTCATCATGGCCTGCAAGGGTGCATCACGCCGCCTGACGACCAGAAAAGTATCCAGGGACGTTTTCAGGCTGGTTTTCATGCGATCCCACAACCCATCACTTTGGGCTGCAGACTCATCAAGTATGTTGACCCTGTCCCCTTCTGCTATCTGTTCTTTCAGATCATTGGTGACACTCAACTGGTTGATCTGGTCCCCTATGGCACCAAGCTGCAGGTAGATAGCCGCCGTATCGACTTCCGACACGGCGCGAATGGCAGCCAGTTCACCGGCCAGAATTTCCCGAACCGAAAACATCAGGGGATCATCCACCTGTTTCAACAGGTTGTCGGCTGACAGGTAAAGGGCCTGGGCAGTTTTCAGATCACGGGACACAATCAGATGCTGCTGTGCCAGACGCAGCACCGAAACGGCTTCGGTCAACAAGGATTCCTGGTTGGCCGAGGCATAGCGATTGCTCAGTCCCAGGCGTGTGCTGATCAGTTCCTTGCGCAGGGTTTCAAGCTGGAGTTCATGGTCACTGTTCAGGCTGGCAAGGCTTTCCTGTGTTGCAGCAAGTTCAGCCTGCAACTGACGAATGATGTCCTCCAGTCCCGAGGTCAGGGTTTGCGCGTCGCGACGCACACTGTTGATGTCGCTCTGCTGTGAAAACAACACGTTGATGGCTTTGTCCTGCTCATACAGCAGATACCCCAGTGCACAGATACTGCCAAACACCACCAGGTTGAAAATGACATCCATGAACAGGCCGGACTTCCCATTGGCAGGCTTGGCCTGATCAGGTTTTTTCGGAGGTGTTTCTGGTGACTTTTCAGACTTGGAGTCCGACATAAGGCTCTCGTGTTGCGGTTGACTCACAGGCGCTCCTGGAGACTGGAGATTATAGCCTGATCATCAGCACCTGGCATGACAAAGGTGTCAGTAAAGCCCCGTCGTCCAGCTTCATCTGCTATACGCCGGGAAGATACGCACAACCTGGCCGCCTCCAACGAGACTCCGTCACGGTCTAGCAAGCCTGCAAGGTTTTCCAGGGCTTCGGCACTGGTGACAACGATGCTGTCAGGATTGTCCGCCGTCATCAGTTCGCCAAACCTGCCATCGAGATAGGTCGGGCAGGTGCGCCGGTAGAGTTCCAGATAAGTGACATCCACACCCCTTTCCTGCAATGCCGTGGCCAGCAGCTCACGGCCGCCAACGCCACGCACAATCAGTGCCTTCTTACCCTCAATATCCTGAAGGGAATCCATGGCCAGCAGGGCTTCGCTGCTCATTCGGGCCTGTGGGTAGGCGGCTGCAACTCCAAATTCGCTGACCACATCCGCCGAGGTAGGACCAACTGCATAGACCTGTGTACCTGATGGAAACTGGGGCCAGTACTTGTCGATGAGTTCCATGCCAAGCCTGGCCGCATTGGTGCTGATAAAAAACAGCAGATCATAGCGATCAAGATCCAGAATGATGTTCCTGATCTGCGCATCGGGCTCAAGGGGCGTAATCGCCAGCATGGGCAGATGCCTGATGCTGGCACCCTGTTCAGTCAATGCCGAAATCAGTTTGTCCGCCTGCCCCTCGGGCCGGGTTATCCAGATAGTTTTGCCTGTCAGCATAGCCTGCCTTTCAGGAAGTGTGGATTAGTCTGAATCCAGACTGGCGAGGATGGTGCCTGCTCCCTGGGCCAGTAATGCATCAGCAACAGCCTCACCAAGGGCAATCCCCTGCGAAGCCGGTCCGGATTTTTCACTGCGAATGATACGGGAACCATCGGGCTCACCGACCAGGCCACGCACGGTCAGCCATGCTTCGCCGGCGTTGTCCTCAAGTTCAGCCAGACAGGCAATGGGTACCTGGCAACCACCATTGAGCCGGGTATTCATCGCTCTTTCTGCGGAGACGCACAGGGCCGTTTCATGATGATTCAGCACCTGGAGCAATGCATGAGTTTCCCCATCGTTTACCCGGCATTCAATACCCACCGCACCCTGACCACCTGCCGGCAGGCTGGTTTCTGTATCGATGAAATCTGTAATCCTGTCTGCCATGTCCAGTCGAATCAAACCTGCGGCTGCCAGAATGATGGCATCGTATTCGCCATCATCGAGCTTGCGCAGACGGGTATTCACATTGCCCCTGAGATTTTTGATTTCCAGGTCAGGCCTGAGCGTTTTGAGCTGGCATTGCCGGCGCAGACTGGAGCTGCCAACCACGGCACCCTGGGGCAGGTCGTTGAAAGAGGCATATTTATTGGAAACAAAGGCATCCCGGAAATCCTCACGCGGGCAGATCACAGCCAGCTGCAGGCCTTCGGGAAAGAACATCGGCACATCTTTCATGGAATGTACTGCTATATCCGCCCTGCCATCCAGCATGGCCACTTCCAGTTCCTTCATGAATAGGCCCTTGCCACCGATCTTGGCCAGCGGGGCATCGAGAATCTGGTCGCCCCGGGTGGTCATGGGCAGCAATTCAACCTGCAAACCGGGATGGGCTTCCAATAGCGCCGCCTTGACATACTCGGCCTGCCACATGGCAAGCGGACTTTCACGGGTGGCGATTCGAAGGATTTCCTTACTCATGGTTAAAACTCTGACTGCGCTTCCTGACTATTTCGGTGTTTGTGGGCAACATCATAATACCTTGCCGACTATGCATGCGGTGATGCACAAATGAACTGACGGTGATGAAGAAAAAACCCTTCAAACCGGGTTTATGAAGCCGGGTCTATTGTACGCTTTCCCGGACGTGAAGCTACCCCATACAAGTCGCCGGTTGCTATAATCCGTGCTTTATCATTTCCAACGCCAGACCAATCGAGTTTATTCATGAGCCAGGACCAGAAAACCGAAAAACCCTGGGGCGGACGTTTTACCGAAGCCACTGATGCCTTTGTTGAACGCTTCACGGCATCCGTGACCTTCGACAAACGCCTTTACCGTGCCGATATTGCCGGATCCATCGCCCATGCCACCATGCTGGCAACGTGCGGCATCCTGACTGACAGCGAACGTCAGCAGATTGTCGATGGCCTGGAAGGCATACGTACTCAAATTGAAGCCGGTGAATTCAACTGGTCTGTGAGCCTGGAAGATGTGCACATGAATATCGAGTCCGCACTTACCGAAAAAATCGGTGTGGTCGGCAAGAAACTGCACACCGGCAGATCCCGAAACGATCAGGTGGCTACCGACATCAGGCTTTACCTGCGTGATGCCATCGATGGGGTCAGCGATGCTATCCGCACCGTGCAGAAAGGCATCATCAGTCTGGCCGAAAAAGAAGTGGATACCATCATGCCGGGTTTCACCCACCTTCAGACAGCGCAGCCCGTCAGCTTCGCCCATCATCTACTGGCCTGGTTTGAAATGCTCCAGCGTGACTTCGAGCGTATGCAGGATTGCCGCAAGCGCGTGAACATCTCACCACTCGGTGCGGCCGCCCTGGCGGGTACCTCCTTTCCGATTGATCGCAACCTGACTGCGCAACTGCTGGGCTTTGACCGCCCCGCTGCCAACTCACTGGATGCCGTCAGCGACCGCGACTTTGCCATTGAATTCTGTGCGGCCTCCAGCCTGCTGATGACCCACCTGTCCAGAATGTCGGAAGAACTGGTGATCTGGACCTCGGCCCAGTTTGATTTCATCGACCTGCCAGACAGGTTCTGCACCGGTTCCTCCATCATGCCGCAGAAGAAAAACCCGGATGTCCCGGAACTGGTTCGCGGCAAGACCGGTCGTGTAAATGGCCACCTCGTGGCCCTGCTGACCCTGATGAAATCCCAGCCTCTGGCATATAACAAGGACAATCAGGAAGACAAAGAGCCCCTGTTCGACACGCTGGATACCATCAGTGACTGTCTCAAAGCCTTTGGCGACATGATCCCTGCTATACGCGCCAAAAAGGACAACATGCGCAATTCAGCTTTGAAGGGTTTTGCCACGGCAACAGATCTGGCGGATTACCTGGTGAGGAAAGGCATGGCCTTTCGGGATGCCCATGAAGTGGTCGGCAAAGCCGTTGGCTTTGGTGTTGCCACGCAGACAGATCTCAGTGAAATGCCGCTGACCAAGCTGCAGGAGTTTTCCGCCGACATCGGCGAGGACGTGTTTGAGGTGCTTAGCCTGGAAGGCTCCCTCAATGCCCGTGACCATATCGGTGGCACTGCACCAAACCAGGTGAAAATAGCCATCGATAATGCAAAACGAATAGTCAACAATTAAGAACCAACTATTCCACCAACTCCACTAACAGAGGACCCGCTATATGGAAATTAATGAGGATTTCCTTTCCCTTTATGTGATTCCCTGGACCATCAAGATCGGCATTGCCTTGGTTATTTTCATTATTGGAAAAATGATCGCCAGGTCAGTGACCAATATCACCAGGAAAATCATGGAAAAATCCAAACTGGACGCTATGCTGGTGAATTTTCTGGGCGGCATACTCTATGCTGTTTTACTCTCAGCAGTGGTACTAGCCGCCATTGATCAACTTGGTGTTAATGTGACATCCCTGCTGGCCATCCTCGGCGCTGCCGGTCTGGCTGTTGGTCTTGCATTGAAAGATTCACTGGCCAACTTTGCATCAGGTGTGATGATTATCATCTTCCGCCCGTTCAAGATAGGTGATTTCATTACCGCAGCTGGTCACAGCGGTGTCGTCGATGAGATCGGCCTGTTCTGCACCCTGATGCATACCGGTGACAACCAGCGCATCATCATTCCGAACTCCGCTGTTTTCGGCAGCACCATCGTCAACACCAGCGCCCTGCCGACCCGTCGTATCGATCTTGTTATCGGGATCAGCTATGGCGACAACATCGGCATCGCCAAGGATATTATTCTGGATGTGATCAGCAAGGATGCGCGGGTATTATCCGACCCGGCGCCCGTTGTTGCCGTTTCTGAACTGGCCGACAGCAGTGTCAACCTGGTGGTACGTCCCTGGGTGAACTCTGCGGATTACTGGGCGACCCGCTGGGAATTGACCGAAAACATCAAAACCAGCCTGGAAGCAGGCGGTATCACCATCCCGTTCCCGCAGCAGGATGTGTATATGCATAACGTGGCGCAATAATCTGCTGATATTTACGCCACTTCGTTCAGGGAACTGCCGAAATCAACCGCGCAGTTCCCTGCACCGCTCCAGCAGCCCTTTCCGTTTTGTTTCAAGTCCGACAATCCTGCCCAACGCCATATCCAGTTTTTCAACGGCTTGTTCGTACAGAGCCAGGTCAAAGGCGTTGGCTTCCAGCAGTTTCTCCCCCACGGCATCATCCAGCTCTGCCAGAAGGCGGCTGACAGGATCGGCCTGGATATTCTGCGTTTCAGGACTCACATTTTTTTTCTGATAGGACAGGTCAAAAGCAGGAAAGACAGATCCCAGCCGCTCCTCCAGCATCAGCATAGAATCATCGTAACGTTCAACAACCACAAATGAGGCATTGTTGTCATCAAGGTAACGCGATGCCAGATCGTACTTGTGCTCCATGTTGTCAGGGGAGGGCCCGTTGCCAGACAGAAAGATTGTATGGATGTTGCGGATGGTGGCTGGCGACCCCTCCTCCAGATACCAGGCCACATAATCATTCAGGCTCAGGGTTTTCGCCCGACGGGATCCTTCGGTATCCGCGCCGGTCTGGCGTTTCTCAAAATGATAGACCGACCACACCCTGGCAATGGGGTGACGCAGGAAATATACCGGATGGAGCTGAACATCCGCATTGCCGGTAATCCGGAAATGCAGGGAATGGGAAGACAGTGCCTGCACCTGTGGATGCTGCTGCAAAAACGTCAGCAGATAGTCATTGCGCCCTTTCAGGAATTCGCCATCTTCCCTGTGGTCGACAAAACCATCACCAAAATGGCGCTGCAAACTATGATCGAAGGTGGTGCCAGCATTCTTGAAAATGTGGGCATGTACCAACACCTGCCTCATGACAGCTGTATGTCCACGCCAGCCTGTTGGCGGCAGATATTGCCCAACTTTTCGGCAAGACTCTGGCCATCGGTATCACAGGTCCAGCCATCGCCATCCATATCGAAGTGAAAACCGCCTGATTTAGCCGCCAGCCACAATTGCTGTGTTGCCGACTGCCGGGTGATGATGATGGCCGAACCATCCGGACAGGTCAGGGTCAGGATATCGTTGACACTTTCGTAGTCCAGATCAACATCTGACTCTTCCAGTGCACGCTCTACCGCATCTTCAATGGCAAGCAGGGTTTTTTCGTAATGGGTGCTGAAATCGGCTGTACTCATAAACAGGTGTGATGTGGGGTAAAAAATATGAAGCAGCCAGTATAACGGCCAATCCCATACAGGCAATGGCCGAATATCGGGGATAGGGGTTGGGCTGTTTTGAATTCGAAACAAAATTAGGCTGGAAGCCCTGAATAAAGTATGGAGACGTCCGAGGCATGGATGCCGAGGCCGAGTGCACAGGGATGTACGTCTACGTTCTCAATACTTTATTCAGGGCTTCCAGCCGGAGGAATGTAATTCAACTGTCGACAGACCAACCATGGTTGCAGGCCCTATAAACCAGTATAATCGCCGCTTCTTTATTTTTTGACGGATGTGCACTGGCCATGAAAAAACTGCTGCCACTGCTGGTACTCAGCCTTTTAGCCCTGACCGCGTGCGGCCAGAAAGGCCCCCTTGTACCTCCGCCCGCAGCTGAAACCAGCCAGTAATTACCATGAGCAACTTTCATTATCAGAACAATCAGCTGTTTGCTGAAGGTGTCCCGCTGGCCCGTATTGCCGAACAATATGGTACGCCCTGCTTTGTCTACTCCCGGGCCGGACTCGAACAACAGTTCCGGGCCTATGAAGAGACCTTGCGCGGCAGGGACCACCTGGTCTGCTATGCCGTCAAAGCCAATTCCAACCTCGCGGTACTCAGTGTGCTGGCCAAGCTGGGCAGCGGTTTCGATATTGTTTCCGGTGGCGAATTGGCCAGGGTTCTGGCGGCTGGCGGCGATGCGGCAAAAGTGATTTTTTCCGGTGTTGGCAAATCCCTGGAGGAAATGCGTGCGGCCCTGGAAGCCGGTATTCACTGTTTTAATATCGAATCCCCGCTGGAGCTTGAGCGGCTCAATGCCCTTGCCCAGGAAATGGGCAGGCAGGCTCCGGTTTCCCTCCGTGTGAATCCGGACGTGGATGCACAGACCCATCCCTATATTTCCACCGGCCTGAAAGAGAATAAATTCGGGGTCTCCATGGAGGCTGCCCGCGAGCTTTACCGGCAGGCCAGCACCATGGCCGGTATAGAGATAGTCGGTGTCGATTGCCATATCGGTTCCCAGCTCACCAGCACATCGCCCTTTCTGGCGGCCCTGGAACGGGTCCTCTTACTGGTGGACGAGCTCGCCGCTGAAGGCATTGCTATCCGTCATCTCGATATTGGTGGCGGCCTTGGTGTGCAGTACCGTGACGAAACTCCTCCTGCACCCCAGGATTTGATCAACCAGGTATTGCCTGTGCTGGGAGACCGATCCCTGAGCCTGATTGTTGAGCCCGGTCGTTCAATCTGCGCCAATGCCGGTGTCCTGCTGACCCGCGTCAACAATATAAAGAGCAACGGTGACCACCGGTTTGCCATCGTCGATGCCGCCATGAACGATATTATCCGCCCGGCCCTGTACCAGGCCTGGATGGATGTGGTCCCGGTAGATGCCAATGCCAGGGGGGCTGTCGCCACGTATGACCTGGTAGGCCCGATCTGCGAATCCGGTGATTTCATTGCCAAAGGCCGCGAACTGGCTATCGACACCGATGACCTGCTGGCGGTGCGCTCTGCGGGCGCCTACTGTTTTGCCATGAGTTCCAACTACAACACCCGTAACCGGGCTGCCGAAATCCTGGTGGACGGTGACCAGCTGCATCTGGCCAGGCGCCGGGAAACCTATGAAGACCAGCTTTCCCTGGAAACTCCCCTTTCCTAGGCCGTTATGATGATCCGGTTCACCAAAATGCATGGCCTGGGGAATGACTTTGTTGTTATTGACGGGGTCAGTGAACCGTTCAATCTGACCCCAGAGCAGATTCGCCAGATTGGAGACCGTCACACCGGTGTCGGCTTCGACCAGTTGCTGGTCGTCGCCCCGGCCACCCGGCCAGGGCATGATTTTGCCTATCTGGTGTACAACACGGATGGTTCACAAGCCGAAAACTGCGGCAATGGCTCACGCTGCATGGTGAGCTTCATCAAAAGCCGTGGTCTGAGTGACGCGGATGCCTTTTCCCTGGAACTGGTCAATGGCGGCACCCTGCATTGCCAGGCCCGGGACAATGGTGATGTCACCGTGGATATGGGCGCTCCGATTTTCGAGCCGGACCGGGTGCCGTTCACGGCAAATACCAGCGCGGCGAGCTATCCATTGACACTGCCTAATGGTGAACAGATTGAGGTTGGCGTGCTGTCCATGGGTAACCCCCATGCCGTACTGGTGGTGGAAAACATCGATACCGCCCCGGTTCAATCGTGGGGACCCCTGAT
>Ga0181581_10005185_pt1 | contig 10145 bp, 8 predicted proteins | sample 071ome_22_FD_132433 | JGI IMG/M metagenome (GOLD analysis project Ga0181581, IMG submission 132433) | Coastal salt marsh microbial communities from the Groves Creek Marsh, Skidaway Island, Georgia - 071404AT metaG (megahit assembly) | ecosystem: Environmental > Aquatic > Marine > Intertidal zone...
CGACGTCGCGTCCGCGCGCGTCGTCGTCGACCGTCGCGCGCGTCTCTCCACCGCCGCCGCGCGGTCGCGCGCGGGACGCGCGACGCGCGGTCGTCCCGCGCGAGACGCGAGACGCGCGCGAGACGCGGTCGTCGTCGCGGTCGTCATCATCATCGTCGTCGTCGTCGTCCTCGCCGTCGTCGTCGTCGCCATCGAGAGACGCGGTCGGCGCGCGTCGACGAGTGTCGACCGGAGAGAGAGATGTCTCTGAAGAGACTCGAAAAGCCATTGTCGAATAATGACTCAAGAAGGGGGACTCCGTCTGTTCCGTGCGCTCAAAACGCCCAATTCGTCGACGCCGCAGACGTTCGCGCGCGATGGCGATGGCGACGACGACGACGACGCGCGCGACGGCGAATCGAGCGCTCGTGCGTCGTCACCGTCGCGGTGACGTCGCGTCGGTGACGCGCGCGACACCCGTGCGACGACGAGACGCGATGCTGATGGTGACGACGACGCTCACGATGCTGACGAGCGTCGACGCCGCGCGCGCGGCCGCGGCCGAGGTGACGATCCGACGCGACGACGAGGGATTCGGGGCGAACGAAGCCTCCGCCAAGGCGCTCGCGCTCGTGTCGTACGTCGGGACGATCGTCGAGAGCGGGGAGATGTTCGACACGACGTACGGCGGCGAGAAATTCGACACGAACTCGGCCGGCGTCGGCTCTCAAAGCATCGAAGTTGCGCCCGAGCGGCCGGTCGTCCTGAATTTGTCGTCCGAGTATCCCACGCCGGGCGTGCCGGAGGGATTGCGCGCGGGTGTGCGAGGGATGCGCGTGGGAGGGACGCGGGAGTTTGACGTGCCGCCCGAGCTGGGATTCGGCGACGTCGCCGTGCGGTCGCCGTACGCGACGATTCCCGCGGGCTCGACGCTTCGGTACACGGTCAAGGTGTTGCGTCTGTCGACGACGGGACCGGACGCGTTGTTTAAGGGGGTGACGAGGTGTGGACGCGGAGGCGCGAGCGCGCAGAGCTCGGGGTGCGGGTCCGTCGAAGCCGCCGAGTGATGACTTGTTTTTTATTTTATTAGACTATCGGGGCAATTCATGTTACAAGACGCTGCTATGATTTATGTACTGGCTAGAGAAAAGACATTATGATGTAATTCGCACACGGCGCGCGCGCGCGACCCTCAATCGGCGCCCTCACACGCCCTCCACGGGAACCTTCACCGTGGGGAGTGTGTCGACTCTCTCCAAGAGGTCCACGAACTCCGCGAACGTCACCCCGGCCCCGTCCTCGCGTCCGCGAATCTTCTTCAACTCGGCGAACGCGCGAGATATGAGTTGATCGAACGCCTCTTCACTGAGCGAACTCCCCACCAAGTGTCGCGTAATGGTCTCCAAGTCGCTTCGGGACACGACGCCGTCCCGATCGACGTCGTAGCACTGAAACATGAATCTCAACCGGTCCTCTCGCGTCGCGCGCACGCTCAGCGCGGAGAGCATGCGGACGAAATCCTTAAAGTTTTGATTCTGGAACATCTGCACGATGCGCGGGGCGAGCGGGGAGATGGCGAGCTCGGGAATCGCCATGAGCTCATCCTCCGTGATGAATCCTTTGTGCTTCTTATCGAGCGCGCGAAAGCGTTGGTACAGCGCCTGGATCTCCGGACCGCTGAATTTACCGTCGCAGTGTTGTTGCACGTCCTCGATGTCGTACTCCGTGAGACTCAGCGAGCTCGCGGTGAGACCCATGGCGAGGTCTCGAGGAGCGGACGGGACGCTTCGCGCACTGACGTCGGGACGAGGCGATCGAATCGACCGCCGCGGGGGAATCAATGACGAGGAATCGAATTACAACTTTCCGAGAATGGACTCGATGAATATTTGCAAGCTGTCCGGATCGCGACGCTCGGAGCCGAGCTTGACGTAACCAGAGCGACCCTTGGGGAAGAGCAAGAGCGTGGGGAAAGACTTGAGAGAGAGGTTCTCCTTCGCCCACTCCTTTTCGTCGCGGTCGGCGCGGAATTTAGCAAACTTGACGCCCTTCGGAGTGAGACGCTCGGCGGCGGCTTCGAAACCGCCCACCATGCGTTGGCAGTGCGGGCACCACGGAGCGTACAAGACGGCGAGCGTCGTCTCGGAGTGCGTCTTCTCATCCTTCAACGCGGCGATGTCGTCGTGGGACAAGACGTGCACGGCGCTGTGCTCGAAGATGTCTTCCTCGGTCGCCTCGCGATCTTCTTGCTTGGCCTTTTCGTCCGCGGTCAAGTTGCCGCTGTGCAAGCCGCACTCCTTCGCCGTCGCGTCTTCCCACCACCAGCGACCCTCGCGCTCTTGCTGACCCGGAAGCACCGCGCGCGTGCACGGCGCGCATCCGATGGACACGTATCCTCGTTCGTGCAATTCATTCACGGGTGTTCCCATGACGCGCAAGAAATCCCACACTTCCTGCGACGTCGCGTCGGTGAGCGGGTTAAACTTGACCAAACTCCCCGCGCCGCCGCTCGCGCCCTCAAACACGGGATCCACCTGGCACACCGGCACCGCGTTTCTCGTTCCCGGGCTCTGATCCTTTCGCTGACCCGTCACCCACGCCGTGAGTGTCGCGAGTTTCGCTCGCAAAGGCTGCACTTTACGCACGCCGCAGCACTCCTTGTGTCCGTCTTCGTAAAACGAAAACATCCCCTTCTCGTTCACCAGCGCTTTCACCGCCTCGCTCTCCGGGAAACAGTATTCAATCTTAATGTCAAAGTGTTTCTCAACCTTGTCGAACAATTCATACGTCTCCGGGTTCAATCTCCCCGTATCCAGAGAAAACACTCGATACGGTCGTCCCGTGAGCGCCGCGTATTGAATCACCGCCACGTCCTCAGCCCCGCTGAACGCGATCGCCAATCCGTCCCCGTACGTCTCCAGAGCCTTATCCATGATCTCCAACGGCGTCGCGTTCGCGCCCTCGAGCGCGTCGCGCATGGCGTCGACGTCGGCACCGTTCACCGCGGTTGCCCTCGAGGGTAAGGCGCGTCCTCGTCGCGCGCATCGTCGCGCCATCGCCCGCGTCCCCGCCGCCGTCGTCGTCGTCTTCGTCGCCGTCGTCGCCGCGGGCATCATCGTCATCGCCATTCTCGCTCGTCGAGCGCTCGCGTCGCGCGCGGTCGTCGTCGACTGACGCGTCCGCCGCCGCGTTCCCCGAAGGAAAATCTGCCCGACGTGGGCGCGACGTGGGCGCGACACTTCGCGACGCCCTCGCGCGCGTCGACGGAGTCGTCATGTCGCGAGACCTCGTCGCGGTGGTCCGCGACGGTCTCCACGACGTGCTCGGGTGCACGGCGTCCGCGCTGGAGGCGTTCGTGATCGATAAAGCGCGCGCGTGCGGCGGGGACGTGCGCGAGCTCGAGCGAGGATTGATCGAGTGCGGATGCCCGGATGGGGCGAAGACGACGGCGTTCGCGGCGAGCGTGTGCGCCGCGATGCGCGAAGACGCGAGGACGACGAGCACGAGCGCGCGGGAGGGGCGGAAGAGCGCGAAAAAGGAGGAGCAGGAAGCCGCGGCGGCGTTGGCGCGGAGAAACGCGACGTACGAGCTCGTGGAGGAGGAGGAGGAGGAGGAGGAGGAACCGCGGGAGGAGTCGGTGGAGGAGCGGAGACGCGAGCGTAAACGGTCGAAGAAGATGCGTCGGAAGAGGCGGAAAGGATCGGAGTCGAGCTCGGAGGAGGACGAAGAGGCGGTGGAGGCGAGACGACGCGCGTTGGCGGGCGAACGCGAGGGCGGCGACGAGTCGTACGACGAGGAGGAGGAGGAGGACGAGGAAACGCGTCGACAGAGAGAGATGGAGGAAGATTTACGCGAGCGCGAAGAGTTTGAGGAGCGCTTGCGAGCGAAGGATGAGGCGAGGACGAAAAAAGTGGGCGACCGCGGGCCGACGGAGGCGGAGCGCGCCGAGGCGGAGCGAAGGGGCGAGCACTTGGAGACGGACGAACAGCGCGCGGATTTGATTCCCGAGTTGAGAAAGACGTCTCGTCAGGAGTATTTGAAGAAACGCGAACTGCAAAAGCTCGAGGAGCTCAAGGAATCGATCCGAGAGACGGAGTACTTTTACGAGGGTCAAGACGTCACGGAGGAGCAGAGGAGAGATTTAGAAAAGAGGAAAAAAGTGTACGAGCTCGCGATGGAGCAGATTAACAGCATCAACGACGCGCTCGAGGAGCGATACACCATCCCCGCGGCGTACGACGATCCAAACAAACCGAAATCGACAAGTGAACGGTTCGCCGCGTTGAAACAGCGGTACAAGGAGAAGGAACCCGAGGGCGAGCCGAACGCGTTTAGGGAACAAGACCAGTGGGAAGTGCACCAGGTGAAGCAAGCGCAGGCGCAGTTCGGGGCAAAGAATAAAAAGGGGGCACAGAAAGAGTACGACTTGGTGTACGACGATCAAATTAAATTCATCAAGGATGAAATCATGGCTGGCGACGGCGTGTCGAGCAGCGAGAGCGAGAGCGAGAGCGAAGAAGAGATGGATGAAGAGAAACGAACCAAGCTCGCACTGGCGGGGAAACTCGGTAAACGGGCAAAGATCGAAGCCGATAGAAAATCGCTTCCGATTTTCCCGTACCGCGAACCGCTCATCAAGGCTGTGGAGGACCATCAAGTCGTCGTCATCGTCGGCGAAACCGGTTCGGGCAAGACGACGCAAATCCCGCAGTACATGTGGGAGGCTGGATTCGGTGGTAAGGATCAGAAGATTGGCTGCACGCAGCCCAGACGTGTAGCGGCGATGTCCGTCGCCGCGCGCGTTGCCGAGGAGGCTGGCGTAAAACTCGGCCACGAGGTTGGCTACACCATTCGTTTCGAGGATTGTACTAGCGACAAGACGCAAGTCAAGTACATGACGGACGGTATGCTCCTGCGTGAATTCCTGGGCGAGCCCGACTTGGCTTCGTATGCGGTCATGATGGTGGACGAAGCGCACGAGCGCACGCTGCACACGGACGTGCTCTTCGGTCTCGTCAAGGATATCGCCAGATTTCGACCCGAAATCAAACTTCTCATTGCCTCGGCCACGCTCGACGCCGAAAAGTTTAGCGAATACTTCGACTTCGCGCCAATCTTTAGGATTCCGGGTCGTCGTTACCCGGTCGACATTCTGTACACGCAACAACCGGAGGCGGATTACGTCGACGCCACGGTGGTCACCGTGTTACAAATCCATCTGACGCAACCCGAAGGGGACATTTTAGTCTTTTGCACGGGTCAGGAGGAGATTGAAAATTGCGAAGAACTCTTAAAGACGCGCATTCACGAGATGGAGACCAAACCTCCCGAACTCATCATTGCTCCGATTTACGCATCGCTCCCGAGCGACTTGCAGGCGAAGATTTTCGAAGAGACGCCCAAGGGATCTCGCAAGGTTGTCTTGGCGACGAACATCGCGGAGACGTCGCTCACGATCGACGGCATCAAGTACGTCATCGATCCTGGGTTTTGCAAGCAAAAGAGTTACAATCCGCGCACGGGCATGGAATCTCTCGTCGTGACGCCGACGTCCCAGGCGAGCGCGCTACAGCGCGCGGGTCGCGCCGGTCGTACCTCTGCGGGTAAGTGTTTCCGACTGTACACGGCGTGGAGTTTCCAAAACGAACTCGACCCGAACACAGTGCCGGAGATTCAGCGCACAAATCTTGGAAACGTGGTGCTGATGCTGAAATCGCTCGGTATCAACGACCTGATGAACTTTGATTTCATGGATCCGCCCCCCGCGGAGACGTTGCTGCGCGCGCTCGAGCAGTTGTACGCGCTCGGCGCGTTGAACGATCGAGGCGAGCTCACCAAGCTCGGTCGAAAGATGGCTGAATTCCCACTGGATCCGATGTTATCGAAGACGCTGTGCGCGAGCGACAAGTACAAGGTGAGCGACGAGGTGATGACCATCTGTTGCATGCTTTCGTGCGGGAACACCGTCTTTTACCGACCAAAGGATAAGATTCAATTGGCTGACGCCGCGCACAAATCGTTCCACGTGGGCAATGTAGGCGATCATCTCGCGCTGTTGAACGTGTACAATTCGTGGCGCGACGCCGACTACTCCGTGAATTGGTGCTATGAAAACTTTGTGCAGCAGCGGACAATGAAGACGGCGCGCGACATTCGAGAACAGCTCGAGAAGCTCATCGAGCGCGTCGAGATTGAGCCGTCGTCCAACCCCAACGATCTCGACGGGATTAAAAAGTGCATCACGAGTGGATTCTTTTATCATACGGCTAAATTGCAAAAGAACGGAAGCTATCGCACGGTGAAAAATCCGCAAACGGTGGCGATTCATCCATCCAGCGGTCTCGCCAAGGAGCTTCCTCGATGGGTGGTGTACTTTGAGTTGGTCTTCACGACGAAGGAATACATGCGCCAGGTGATCGAAATCAAGCCCGAGTGGCTGGTTGAGATCGCGCCGCACTACTACAAACGAAAAGAAATAGAGGGCGAGACGATGAAAACCGGGAAACAAGGAACCGGGAAGAAGTCGGACGTCGTATTAGCGTAGACCTAGGAAAAATCTATAAATCAATGTGGAAATGAATTATCATTACGATGAATAGTTTGCGCAAGAATTGCTAAATGGTAACGTCTAGTCTCCACTCACGCCGCGGCGTCCGCGGCGTTGCTGATGACGTCGGCGAGAGCGAAGAGCGTCGGCGGGACGGCCAAGCACGCCGCCATGACGCCGGCGCCGACGGCCCACTCTTGACCGCTCTTCATTTCGCCGTGCACAGCCTTGGCGAAAGAAACCTCAGCGGCGGCGTCGACGGTGGTATCGATCGGCTTCACGATGAACGGAATCGCCGCCAATCCTAGCAAGGTCGGCAAAATGCGCTCAACGTCCAAGCCTTGCGCCGCGAGGGCGTCGAACGCGGACACGTCCGCCTTGGCCAACGCCAAGTTTGTGGACGCCACGACGACGCGAATGAACGAACCCGGCCAGAAGACGCTCGCGAGCATCTGCCATGTGATCGTTTCCGTCGCCACGGCCGCGGCTTGGTTGAGACGATCAGCCTCACCCTCCGCCTTGTTCCATCGCTTGACGCCCTTATCGATGGTATCCGCCAAGACGTACGTCGCCGCGACGCCGTACGTGGCCGGAACACCCCACGCGGGCAACCACGCGACGAACGCCTCACCGCACTCGTTCGCGTAGCCCATGTATCGAAGCAACGAGTCCCGGAAGATGTCGTATTCCTTCTCTCCCTCCGCCGCCTTCGCCGCCGGCGTCTCGTCCTCGGCGTCGTCGGATCCGGCGACGACGGACTCGCGCGCCTCCCGACGCGATTTCGCCTCGATCTCATCCTCGCGCTCCGACGCCACCGATCGAACGACCACTCCCGCGTCTCTCACACGCGTCTTCATCGCCATTCGCACCCCAACGACCTCGCGCACCGGCGCCCGCATCATCATCTTCGACGGGCCCGCCGCCATCCCACCGCGGCTCGCGGTGCATCTAGACGCACGAATCGCGCACCTCGTCGCGCGCATCGCGCGCGTCATCGACGACATCCGGTCGAGTAATTTTTCTTCTCTGCGTTCACCGCGAGCGCGTCTCGCGTCGGCCCCCGCCTCGCTCGCGCGCGTCGACGGATGACGACGCGGCGCCTCGGACGGTCGACACGGGTCGCGGTGAGATCCGGGGCGAATCCATCGAATCGCGCGTTCGTTCGCGCGCGCGACGTCCACGAGGACGTCTGCACGGCGCGAACGCGCGATAAAAAATTATCGCGTCCGTGTCCGCGCGCGTTGGTTCGCGCGCGCGGTCGCGTCGTCGTCGATGGGTGGTATGAAACCCAGTCCTCGCGAGAGCACGCGACCGCGAACGGACGCGCGGGGACGCGGCGTTGACGCGACCGCGGCGTCACACGTCGCGCGCGCGGGGGGTCGGCGGACGTGAGTGGTGCGAGCAACGAATACCACTGCGCGCGTCGCGTCCTCGGTCGTCGGTCGTCGGTCGCGCGGTGTGCGTCGTGGACGAAGACGCGGACGCGATGACGACCGAGTCGAGCGACCGCGCGCGACGGGGCGTGCGCGTGGCGGTGCGCGCGAGACCGACGCGAGAGGGGGACGCGGACGCCGTGGAGGTATCGCGCGCGCGCGAGGAGACGCGGGCGAGGTCGGCGTCGACGGTGGTGACGCGCACGGCGGAGGAACGAGAGGAGGAGTATAGGTTGGCGCGCGAACGCATCTTCGGCGTCGACGGCGAGGACGCGGGCGAGGAGGACGAGGGGCGAGGATCGGGACGCGGTGATGCTTCGACGCGCGCGTCGTCGTCGTCGTCGTCGTCGTCGTCGTCGGCGGCGGCGGCGGCGTCGGCGGGTGAGAGTGGACGAGGGATGTCGGCGGACGCGCCCGCGTTTACGCCGAGAGGCGGCAAGGCGACGATGAAGAATAAATTGATGGATTTATTCGATCCAGATTTCAGACGGGCGCCGAGAGTCGCGCCCATGATGGCGCCCACGCCGACGTGGCCCGTGGGACCGCCGCCTATGCCGCCCATGCCGCCGTCCATGCCGCCGCCCATGCCGCCGCCTATGCCGCCGCGTTTCGCGCCGCCGCCACGCGAGGCGCGAGAGCGGCTCGCGCATTTTCCGCCGCTCGGTGCGCCCGCGGCGCCGCCGCTGGGACACCCGCCGCCGGCGCACGCGATGGCGAACCGTCCACCTTCGCGGTGAGAGAGTATTGTAATCGTATGTAGACGCATTAGTAAACAATTTCGCTCCGAATATTACAACGCTCGTCGCTCTCGACTTGGCTATGAAAGAACGAGGTCGACGAGAGGTGGATATCGGGGCTATCCGCGCGAGAGAGTCGAAACATGACACTGTGAGCCGCGTGCATCGCTCAAAACTCATGTTTCACTCCCGCTCGGGACTTCTTCTTGTACGCTCGTACGCTCCGAACCGTCGCGTCTTCGACTCGGAATTTTGCTGTAGTACACAATCGGACGGCAAAAAACGCCCGTGGAAAACGTACCCATAGCTATCTTTCATGGGTTCATTATTCCGTTCACGCGCGCGAGAGCTCGCTCACGCATCGCGCCGGATGTTGACGTGTCCTTCGCGAATCAACTCGTCGAGATCCAACGTCTCCACATCCGACGTCGCGTAGAGCACCTTGGCGGTGCGACTGCGCTCGTTTAGAGAGATGACTTCGGCGCGATACCAAAGGTTATCGTCCGGCCAATATAGCTCGATCTGTGCGTTCTTTAGCGCCGTGAGTGACTGTGAGGGCTCGAGAATGAACCCGGGCGACGGATTTTTCAATCCCAGAGCATCCTCCGGGTCCACCTTTTGCTTCTTCGCCTTGGCTCCGTTCCCCTTCGCGTCGCCGCCCTTCGCACCACCCTTACCAAGACCCATCCCCGCCGCACCCTTCGCACCTCGCGACGCGCCGTTCATCTTCTCTTCTCGCCCGTGCGCCGCGCTCAGCGTCTCGTACACCGTCGGCACGTCATTGATCTTTGAAAAGAGCGCGTCTCTGCGTTTCGCGTCGCGCGAACGTCTCGTCTCGTCAGTCGTCGTCGGTCCCGTCTCTTCCACCGTCCAACTCTCACGCGCGCGCACCTCGCCGCGCGTTTCCGAATCACCACCGTCCTCTCTCTCTCTCTCACGCGTCGTCATCGTGGGTCGTCGTCGTCCTCTTCCTCCATCGTCGTCGAACGCGCGCGCCGCACCTCTTCTTCGCGTCAAACTTGGCGCCGTAATAAAACGCCACCGCCATCAACCACGCGTCGCTGTGCACGGCGACGAGCGCGAGCCAATCTTTCCTCTGCGAGACGACGAATCGACGAATACACGGTGCATTCATCCGTCAGTCATCCCGTCTCGAAACGCGTCGTCATTGTCTTCGTCCGCGCGTCGCCTCCCCTCACCCTCTCGAGTCGACATTCGCCGCCCGTTGAGCCCGTGGAGCAATTTCGCGCATTTCGAACGATTCATCCCGCGCGCGCCCACTCGCGACGTCGCGCGCGCGCCGATGACCGTCTATTCGCGCGACACATACGCACCTGCATCCCATCGCGCGCGAAATTAATCCCGAGCGCCGGTTCCGGGAGCTCGGGCGGCACCTCCTCGGCCGGCAGCTGTACCTCCCACGTCCCGTCCGGGTTCCCGTAGAGGCAC
>Ga0181581_10005187_pt1 | contig 10144 bp, 9 predicted proteins | sample 071ome_22_FD_132433 | JGI IMG/M metagenome (GOLD analysis project Ga0181581, IMG submission 132433) | Coastal salt marsh microbial communities from the Groves Creek Marsh, Skidaway Island, Georgia - 071404AT metaG (megahit assembly) | ecosystem: Environmental > Aquatic > Marine > Intertidal zone...
GAATCTTTATATCTGTTGTTGAATCTACCTTTGATACCCCAATTTTTTGAATAAAATTACGTATTGAAGAAGGCGAATATCCTCTTCTTCTTAGGCCTGATAGTGTGGGCATTCTTGGATCATCCCATCCTGAAACAAAACCATCCTCCACAAGTTTTTGTAGTTTTCTTTTAGACATAACTGTGTACTCAAGATTAAGTCTAGAAAATTCATACTGACGGGGTCTATCAGGTTTTTTAAAGTCATCTAAGTTATCTAAAATCCAATCATAAAGATTTCTATTGTTTTGGAATTCTAATGTGCAAAGTGAGTGGGTTACACCTTCTAAACCATCGCTTATACAGTGAGCGAAGTCATACATTGGGTAGATTTTCCATTGATCGGCAGTCTGATGATGTTTTTCAAATCGTATGCGATAAAGTGCAGGGTCACGCATACACATAAATGGACTATTCATGTCAATCTTAGCTCGCAAAACACATTCACCTTCGGCGAACTTGCCATCTTTCATTTTTTTGAATAGATCTAGGTTTTTTTCAACGGTGGTATCTCGATAGGGACTATTTCTCCCAGGCTCTTTGAGTGTGCCACGATATTCGCGAGTTTTTTCAGCATCCAAGAAACAAACATATGCCAAACCCTTATTGATAAGTTCTTTAGCATATCTATATAAATCTGAAAAATAATCTGATGTATATCGAATCTGACCATTCCAATCAAACCCTAACCATTTCACATCATATTGAATAGATTCCACAAATTCTATGTCTTCTTTAATTGGATTCGTGTCATCAAAGCGCAGATTACATTTACCTTTATATTCTTGAGCTAAACCAAAGTTTAGGTATATTGACTTTGCATGACCAATATGTAAATAACCATTTGGCTCTGGTGGAAAACGTGTTTGAATTTGATTGTGTAACCCTGAATCTATATCGTCAATGATTTGATTGCGAATAAAGTTAGTACTTTCAACCGCTTTGTTGTTACTCATTACAAGGCTAATGCTATAAAATAAGTTGTTAATTTTATATCAGTAAAACAAATTTATGACAGTAACAGCTACTGATAATCGGTATTCAAATTTCTTAATTTTTTTATTGATATCTTTTCCAATTCTCATTATTTCTGTTAAACCTTTTGGAAATCTGATTTTGCTGGTCTTATTATTTCTAGGATCTTACATTTTCATTAAACAGAAAAAAAATCCTTTTCTTATTCCTGAATTAAAAACCTTATCATGGATTACTTTATCTTATTTTTTGGTAATGATGGCCTCAATGATTATTGCGGATGGCTTGGCTGCTCAGTTCCATCATTTAGGAAGAAAAATACATTTTTTACTTGCCCCCTTGATAGCTCTTGCTATATATGACAACAATTTGTCTATTGTGCAGTTCTTAAGGAGTATTAAGTTTGGTTTAATATTGATAGGTATTATTGTTCTTGTTCAGTTTTTTATCTGGGGCTACGATAGACCCTCTGGTATGTTTAATGAGAATGTATTCAGTGATTTAGCCGTAATATTATTATTTTTGTCTATTGTACGATTTTTTGAAGAGACTAAACGAGAGCAGATATTTACTTCTATTGCGGCCATATTTGGAGTTATAGCTGTAGTTTTATCAGCAAGTAGAGGTTCGTGGTTGTCATTTTTGGTTTTGATTCCAGTCTACTTTGGAATTGCCTCCTCAAGATTTTCAAAGGGGAATTATAAGAGGTCATTTGGTTTAATTATATTGACTATAGTTATATCGATTGGTTTTACGCAAATTGATTTAGTTAAAGAAAAGACTGCTTTTGCAAAAAAAATTGGTACTGCAATTGATAACGCTCAATCTTGGTCAAATGACAAAAGTGAATTTACTTCTACAAGTGCTCGTTTGGAAATGTGGAAATATGGACTTCTAGCAGCAGAAGATTCACCTTTATTTGGACATGGTTATAGAAATGCTAATGAGGTAGTAAGCAATTACGCAATGCAATTCAAAAAAGAGATCAGTATGTTTACGCATCTTCATAATGAGTATCTTACTAATTTAGTATCTGCTGGTCTTGTGGGGCTCGTATCTATGATTATTTTGCTATTTGCTCCACTAATTGTTTTTGTCAAAAAGCTAAGGAGTGAAGAGCACTATAATTATGCCTTGATGGGCGTTCTATTATGTGTTGCCTATAGCACATTTGGCTTTACCCATATTGCTCTTGGTGAGGAAAATATGAATGCATTTTATGTATTTTTTTTGAGTCTCTTACTGCCCAAGATGAGACAAAAAATCTCAGTCTAATTGTCCAAAAAAGTCTCTAGTTCTAATATCAATAAACCGCCTTTCAACGCGACCTAAAAAAAATAATTGTCGCAAACCAAGTTTTAACTGCGAATAAAGCCTTTTTAACCAAAAAGACCAATCACCCTTTATGTTATTTCTACTACTCACACTCGATAGTGCTAATTTTCGATGTACTGGATTTTTCATCTGATAATAATCACAATAATCTAGTTGAATTGCTGCAGCAGGCTCAACCTGAAAAGCATCAATTTGATAACAGGAAGTAATATGAGCATCAGCCAATGCTATGCCTTTATTTTTCTCACATTCAAGTAGTTTTTTGGCACCGGATGGCCATAAAACATAGCATGCTGCACCAGTTCGGTCTTGGTATAGTTTAAGAAGTTTTGAGTGATTTCCCAGTGGTTTAGAAACTCTGGATACAAACTTTTTTCGGCCACGGTTTTCCAAATTTATTAGATCTGCTTTTTTTTCTTTTTTTAATATGTGCAATAATGAGATCAAGTGCTTTGATATGAGCGCATCATCCTCCATTATAAGAATAGGTTGGTCGAACCTAAGAACTCTTTCCCAGGCATCACGATGAGAGTAATAACAAGCTACTTCAGTTTTCTTAAGCGGTCTTTGCCAATCTCGGCTGTGCTTTTTATAGGTTTCTTGTGAAATATCATCAGCAGAAACTGCACTCAAAAATTCATAGTCAAGCCCATAAAATGATAGTTGTTTTTTCTGAAATGAACGTCGATCTTTCGCTTTATCCAAGTTTATGACAAATATTTTCATCACCACCAGCTTGTTTTGTTTCGAATATGCCGATCTCTGGCGCGTTTAAATACCGTGTCAAATTCTTGCAAACGAAGAAAGATTTCTAATAAGATTTCACCTGCCACATTAAGCTTTGAAACCTTATCAATTCGCCAGCGCATGTTCCTTAATGTATCATCAGTACCAAACTTGAAAACTGAAGTGCCATCAAATAAAGAGAATCTTTCGTCATTATTAAGCCTGTTTATTTTGTTTATGTCATCTTGACATTGCTGAGCATTAGTAATAAATCGTTCAGATTCTTGGAGTTTGACAGTATTCAAGAGACAAACACAAGCTATTGATAGGCTCTTGACGACATCATCATCTGTATGATCAGAAAAAGTATCAGTTGCTGCTATTAACCAGCGCGTATTGAGATTTTTTAGTAAAAATTTCTTTTCTTCTCTCCATAATCGTTGAAACAGCTCAAAATTTTTTTTAATATCTGACCCGCGCCTAATAAGCACAATTATCTTAGCATGTGTATAGCATAGCTCACTTTTTCCTGCAAATTCCTGTTTGAGTGCCATAAAGTGTTCTTCGATTTTATTGTCGCTGCCATGCGTATAAACTACATCATTACCTGGGACAATTTTCTTTTTTAGAGAGTTAAAATCTTTTGACAATTGCTCTGACAAAAATTTTGAACCAATTCTCCTTTTGTGGCGTGAAAAAGAAAACCATTTCTCAAATTTTGATTTATCTCTTTTCATTTTTTTATCCAAGTGGTATCTTTTTTGCGATCGCTATTTAAATAAGCTAGTTTTTGAGCTTCGTTCATAATATCGAGTTGTGGAAACCAAGGAAGATGAATGGAGCTATATTTTCCTGCAACGCGTATTGCATCATAAAAGTTCCCCCGATAGTTCTGTTTATTGTATACAGCAAAGGTGGAATCAATAGGCGCATAGTATATTTCCAGCTTATCATGTTTCATTGGTAGACGCCAAAATTGTGCTTCAAACTGACGCACAGAGAAATCATTCTGATAGTCAAATGGCTTAGTTTGAGAGATATGTTGAGAGACATCAATAACTTGTTCATCATTTAATAAATCCAAGGCAAACCCCGCTTTGTAAACTTGATAATGATCAGTAAGATTGATTAATTTTTGCAAGAAGTCTTTGGGTAGATCTTTATTTAAATCTAAATCAGGGTCAGTATAGGCAAAATAATTCGGCAGTTGCTGGTAAATAGGATCCAAAAAACCAACAAAGTGTCCAAAATTTTTCTCGGAATAGGCAATGTAGGCTTGTTTTTTTGATGCTAATTGACTTAATGTTTTGAGTGTTTGTTCGTCTGAAGAGCAGTTATCAATCACAATCGGTGTGATGTTAAACCCATTTAATTGGTGAACTAGGTTTTTGACATAAACACCATTGTTATAGCAAATAATCATTACTGGCATCTCACCCTTAAGAGCTTGTAAAATGGAGGTAAATTGTTGAGCCAACTTTCTACATCTGCGTTTTCGATAGGCACTAATAATTGGCCGATACCAGGCTTCTTTTTTCATTTTTTTTGTTCCAATCTCTTACTTCTCCAACTTTTTCTTAAAAAGGCATTGAAAAAATACTTTAACGATTCAAAAAAAAGAAGAATAGATGCTTTAGGTCTATTAAGCCAAAAAACAGGAGTTGATATAATTGCTTTAATTAACTGGTCAATTAAAGAAATTAATAAAAATAAAAGATACATTAAGTATTTTTGTGATCTGTTTCCGTAGAACTTTTGAATATAGACAAATCTTGATATCATTACTTCAGATTTGGTGATAGCAGAGGTTTTTGGATTAATTCTTGATGATCCACCATGTTGATGTAGAATCTCCACATCCCTTAAGAGAGTAATTTTCTTTCCAACTAGTTTTATTCTTTGAGCTACATCCATCTCTTCATAATACATCCAGTAGTCATTTTCTGGAAGACTGCCAATTAATTTAAAATTCTCAGAAGAGATGAGGAAAATAGACCCGGTTAACCATTCAGGATTCCATGTCATTTCGGACTTTTTGTATAAAGTTTGTAATTTCTTTCGATAAATTATTTTATACATAGACCTCACGAAACCAATAGTGAGCCATGGACTTAAAAAGGTTATCTCTCTTTCAAGTCGATTTCCAGGTTTTATCTTTCTGCATGAAATAATCCCTTGTTCAGAGTCTTTTTTAGCAAGCTCCACCATTTTATTAATGGCAGGGGAGTTTGTGATTTCAGTATCAGGATTTAAAAATACTAAAAAGTTTCCTCTTGCTTTTGAAGCTCCAAGGTTACTTGCACTCGAATACCCGTAATTTCCTTTATTTTGGATAAGAGTAATCCAGCTATGCAAAGAGTGAAATTTTTCAAAATTACCGTCATTTGAACAATTGTCAACAACTATAACCTCATAAGATAAATTCTTCAAATTGGATTTTATAGAACCGATACACTTTTCTAGTACTTTCCAGCTCTTATAGTTGGCAATGATTATTGAAACATCTACTGTTTTATTTTTGTGCTTTTCCATGTTTTTCTTCTTAAAGAGCTTAAATAATAGAGCAAAATATTTCTCAAAAGTATGAGATTTTTCTTGAAATTTTCACTTCGGAATAAAGGAAGATAAACCAAAGTTTTAACTACTCTTGGAACGATGCTTTTTAATATGAATAATGGAAAAATTATTATTTTTTCGAATTTTTAAGTATGTAATTATGTGCGGATATGATCATTTCAGTTTTTAACATAAGCGTGGAATGACTGTCTACTTTGGAAGCGCCCCCCCCAATATGATTGATCGAAACATTTCTAATAATAGCCGATTTTCTTTTTATTTTTTTAAGTTTGTTGCATATATCAGGGTCTTCATAATACATCCAAAAAGTATCCTCATCAAAACCTTTAATTTCATTAAATATTTGCTTTTCAAACATCATTACAGATCCTCCAACCCAGTCGGGATACCAAATATCCTCAGAATCATTAAATCTTTCTTTTAATTTTTTTTTGTTTAAAAATTTATAAATACTCCTTATCCATCCAATAAGCAACCAAGGACTAGAAAAAGAAATCTCACCACCGATTCTATTGGGCATAATTGTTCTACAGGACACAACACCGACATTAATATTTTCTTTAAGAAATTTAAACATGGTATCAATAGCTTGAGATTGATTTAGTTCAGTATCTGGATTCAGAAAGAGAATAAATTCACCACTTGCGTGTTTAGCGCCCAAATTACAACCGCTAGAAAATCCAAAATTACCTTTATTGACATAAAATTTTACGTTGGCATAATCTTTCTTGAATTTAGATAAATTACCATCATTAGATGCGTTATCAACAATAATTAACTCATATGTAAGTTTTGGAGTGAATTTCTTAAATGAATTAATACAAACTTCCAGTAACTTCCAACTTTTGTAATTTACTATAACAATTGATAGATCAATCTTACTCATACCAGTGATCTTTAATCCATTTTGTAGGTCGTATAAATCTATACCACTTGCCACTTTTGCCATTTATTGCTTCTGGCGGGTTGGGCAAACCATGAAAAATAATTATTTTTGCTTTAGGTGGGATAACAGGTTCCTTAAAAAAGGAAAGAGGGAATTTACGACAACATTTATATTTAAAACTGGGAGTCCATTCATCTGGCCAGTATTCTAATTCACCTATTTTGTTAATTTCCCTTGAAAGATAGGCTTGTTCGTGTCTAACTTCTTGCTTAACTTGCTCAGAGTTTGCCTCAAAGAATGACAAGATTTGAGGATATTTTCCTATTTCGAAACGAAAGACTGAAGAATTTCCTTCAATTTTTTTTGGGTTTTTCTTATCATGCGCAATCAAGAACTCACCTGGATGAGTGAAAAAATCATCTAGGCTATCAACAATAACCACATCCAAATCAAGAAAAAGCGTTTTGCCAGATAAACCACCAAAGCCTTTCTTAAAAACTGTTAGTTTTCTCCAGCCACGCTCAGGTGCATTAGCGGGCAAGTCTAATTCAGGTAATGGCTGAATTTCTACTTCCTCCCTTATGCCATTATTATTTTCAGTAAAACAAACAAATCGAAAAGGAAGTGAAAGATGTCTTCTGACCATTCCATATAATCGATTGACATAGGTTGCAGCGAACTTGTCACCCCATTTCATGCAAATAATATTAACCATGGTTATTTCAACAATCCCAAGCGCTCTCTCATATAGCTACCGTCATGCACACGTTCGCACCAAGTGCTATTATCTAGATACCACTCAACAGTTTTTTTAATGCCAGATTCAAAGGTTTCATGAGGCGTCCAGCCCAGTTCACTGGCAATTTTACTAGCGTCAATAGCATAACGAACGTCATGTCCCGCCCGGTCAGTCACATGGGTGATGAGTTCTTCATAGTACCCAATACCTGGCAACTGGCTTGGTACTATATCATCCAAGATTGCACAAATAGTTTTGACTACTTCGATATTCTTTTTTTCATTATGACCGCCAATGTTATAAGTTTCGCCAATCCCACCGTTTAATGCTACATGCAGTAGTGCTCTCGCGTGGTCATCTACATAAAGCCAATCTCTAACTTGTTTACCATCTCCGAAGATGGGTAGTGGTTTACCTTCTAAAGCATTGAGTATAGTTAGCGGGATTAATTTTTCAGGAAATTGATAAGGACCATAATTATTTGAGCAATTCGTAATTAAAGTTGGCAGTTTAAATGTTCTATGCCAGGCTCGAACAAGATGATCTGAACTAGCTTTGGAAGCGGAGTATGGCGAACTTGGTGCGTATGACGTTTCCTCAGTAAATAAATCTTCAGTTTCCTCTAAGTCTCCATAAACTTCATCAGTAGATATGTGATGAAATCTGAAATTGGTTTGATTCTTTGGATCTAGATTCCTCCAATAATCTCTAGCCGCCTCAAGAAGTACATAGGTACCCACAATATTAGTTTGTATAAATTCATTTGGCCCATCTATTGAACGATCGACATGGGATTCTGCTGCCAAATGCATAATGATATCGGGCTGATGCTTATTAAAAACGTGTTTAATTTCAGCAGTATCACAAATGTCTAAATGTTCAAATTGGTAGCGACCATTATTTGAAACATCTTCAAGTGATTCTAAGTTACCGGCATAGGTGAGTTTATCTACATTTACCACTTGGTGATGAGTGTTGTGGATAATATGGCGAATCACCGCTGAACCAATAAAGCCTGCTCCGCCGGTAACCAAAATGCATTTAGAGTTATTCATAAAAAGTCTTAATACTCTTAATAATGAGTGTTACTTCTTGATCAGATAGACCTTGGTGAAGGGGAAGGTTAAGTGTATGTTTGGCCGCATATTCCGAATTTGGATAAGTATTTTTAACGTAGTCAGAAAACAAATCTACCTTGTCTAAAGGCCAATATCTAAATGTTGTATATATGCCTTGATTTAGCAAAAATTTGGCCAATTTGTCTCGTTGTTTGGTCTGAATCCAGAAAAAATAGTAAGAAGAGGTGTGATCAAAACTTGGTATAGGGGGTAGGTCAATATCCCCCACGCCATTTAAAGACTGATAATAAGTTTCAAAAATGACCTTTCTGCGCTCAATAAAACTATCTAGTTTTTCCAATTGTGCAACACCCATAGCGGCAGTGACATTGTTCATAATAGCACGTCGACCCGTGCGATTCATTTGAAATTCCCACCAGTTGGCTGCACCATCAGAAGAAGAGTCTAGACCACTTTTGCTTTTAACAGGCAATCCCAAATAAAGACTTTCTTCCGCTTCGATGCGTTTATTAGCATCAGCAATGTATATCATGCCACCATCGGCAGTAGATAGTGTTTTCATAGCGTCAAATGACCACATGCCCATATCACCTAATGTACCGCAAGCCTTGCCTTTATAGAAGCTTCGAACGGCACAAGCCGAATCTTCAATGATGAGAATATTGTGCTGTTTGCAAAGTTTAATAATCTCATCCATATCGCAGGAAACTCCACCATAATGCGTGACATAAAGCGCTTTGGTTTTCTCTGAAATTAATGATTCAAAGTCTTGTGCTCGCACATTTAGCGAGTGTTTATCTACATCGCAAAATACTATGGTTGCTCCTGACTCAATGACTGCGCTACCAATAGATGGAAATGAAATGGTAGGCACAATAACCTCATCACCTTTGGAGAATTTAAATAACTTTGCCGACAAAAAGATAGCCTCAGTACAACTGGTTGTTGACAAGAATAGCTTAGGGTTCTCCTTTAAAGATTGGGCGAAATTAGTCTCAAACTCTGAAACTTTTGCACCTTTTCCAAGCCAATTACTGGCAAACACTTCTGCGATGGAGGTCGTTTCCTCACTGCCTAGATTTGGTTGAAATAAATTGATCATAGTGGTTAGATGTATAATTCTGCAACTTTATATTTTGACATAAGCTATTATCGTCACAAGGTTATTATCTCAGTCGATCGATGCACTTTTTTAGTGATATTTTCCATTTAGGTATTTCTAGATTGAAATCCTTCTTAATTTTATCGGTATTTAGGACTGAATAAACGGGTCGCGAAGCAGGAAGTCGATATTGGGAAGTGTTAATGGGTATAACTTCACAATTAATATTAGCCATCTGGAAGATGGTTTGGGCGAATTCATGCCAACTACAACTTTCTTGATTAGCGTAGTGATAGAGTTGAGTTATAAAGCTTGCTTGTCTAAAGTATTGGCTTTGAATAATAATAATAATAACATGAGCCAGATCTAGGGCATAAGTAGGGGTACCGATTTGATCATCTATAACATCAATCTGGCTCTTTTTTAGTCCTAGTTCTAAAATGGTTTTGACAAAATTCTTGCCATACTCTGAGTACATCCAACTGGTCCTTATAATCAAAGCATTGTGGTCCATGATATTCTCTATAGCTTGCTCGCCCTGCCTTTTACTTGCTCCATAGACACTTAGCGGATATGCCTTTTGATCTTCTGTGTAAGGGATGCTTGATGAGCCGTCAAATACATAATCGGTAGAGATATGCACTAGTTTTATTCGTCTATAATGTGCAATCACTGCCAACTGTTTAA
>Ga0181581_10005189_pt1 | contig 10142 bp, 12 predicted proteins | sample 071ome_22_FD_132433 | JGI IMG/M metagenome (GOLD analysis project Ga0181581, IMG submission 132433) | Coastal salt marsh microbial communities from the Groves Creek Marsh, Skidaway Island, Georgia - 071404AT metaG (megahit assembly) | ecosystem: Environmental > Aquatic > Marine > Intertidal...
AGCAGCATCCACTGTACGACCATTAATCGAAACTTAGTGCTCATGTTTCTCCTTAGCCGCTTTGCCTGCATGTTCAGCCGCTTTGCCTGCATGTTCAGCCGCTTTACCTGCATGTTCAGCCGCTTTACCTGCATGTTCAGACTTTTCTGCGGCTGCTTTGCCTGCATGCTCAGCCGCTTTACCAGCATGTTCGCCAGCGCTCACTAGCATAGGAAGGGCAAATAATAGTGTAATAAGTATTTTCATGTTTTTCTCCTAATGTGATTGGTGTTGGTTAAAAATATTATAGGTTAAGCCTTGGTGATATTTAAATTTCTGTGCTTGATCGGTTCTCTCAATAATTCAATAGGCTGAAAGGCGGATTCTCGATTTTCAGGTAAACCTATTATATGTTCACCATCTCGTACGCTATCATTATCAAGTGGTATTGAATAAGTGCCAAACAATCTATCCCATAGTGAAAAAATAGTGGAAAAATTGGCATCACCATAGTGTCGATCAACTAAATGATGGGCTAAATGATAGCGCGGTGTGACTAGAAATAACACCAGCGGCTTTTCAATGTAATCAGGAAAATCAATGTTTGAATGATGAAACTGTGCACATAGGCTCACCAGCATCTCGAATAAGAACCACGCTACCACCGTTGGCCCCCAAATCAAAATCCACAAACCTTTAACAATGGCAGATATGGCTAACTCACCCGGGTGGAATCTCAATGAAGTAGTTACATCCATCTCAGTATCAGAATGATGTGCCTTGTGAAATCTCCATAAGAAACTCACTCTGTGATTGGCGCGATGCCAAAAATAGTCGAAAGCATCTAAAACCACCAATGAGATTAAAATTTCCGTCCAGCTATACAAGCCTAGCCAACGAGAGATCCCCCAACCTTGTTCATCAACATACACTGCCCATAACAAAAAAGGCACGTAAATAAAAAGTCTTATGGTAATGGTATTAAACGCAGCAAGGCCTAGGTGAAAAAGTAGACGTTGGTATCTGGGTTTTTGGAGTTTGCGAGCGGATAAGAGCGTCTCGATTATGAGAAACAAGATAAATCCAGATATAAATATATATAGCTTGCCTGTATCGAGATTTATATCCATTCATCACCTATCTTGTATATGATCTTCAATTTATAAAGACACCTGAAACAGAATAAAGTTTCTTATCAGCTTTATCAATTAATCTGTCTTTGAATCTCTATGTTGAAGCCAATCTGATTAATAATTTGATCTAAATCTTTAGGGAGTATGACGTATTCGCTACGGGGACTGAATATAACTCGGCAATGATTTTCTGGGAGTTGCGTTGACAGCAATACGCAACTTGTTAAGTTGTGTTTAATAAAACTATTACATGCTTGATATTGAGAGTTCAGCGAGTAATCTTCAGTGATCGATATCTTCAACCCTTGATCAACAAAATCTACAGGCAAAGAGAAGTCATAAGCCGCAACGATGTTAGTAGCTAATTTTCTGGTTTCTATTAATAAATAACAACTCGACATGCTCAGCAGTATAAGTAATATTTAGGTCCCTAGCATCTGCACGATACTTTACTAATTAGACAAGTGGTTTACATCTATTCAACAAGCGGGGCTATATCTACCAATAAGGCTTCTTGATCACAACGCACTTGACCTCAAGAATCCACAAAAACCTTTGCTGAGTTGACTATACAATCATTAATTGAACGTTTTGAAACAATCTGTTTGTCATAAAGTGAATGACACAAATTCGCCCCAGATGGTGTTTTTACTGAGCACTTTTGCATTAGCATAAGTGCTGGAGAGGATATTGATGATTGACAAGCTATAGCCTCTATAACCAATGGACTAAACATGGCTGCGTCCTCTTGCACAGGACATTGTACGATATTATGCAAAGCAGTAAGTAATTTAGGACCAATAAACTGTGGACTCATAGCTCCGATATTTTTGGATATTAAACGAGTTGCTGTATCGATATAAAAATCTAGAAAGACATTGTTTTGTTGAAACATCATGAAAGCATTGTGTACCTTTACATGAGAACGTAATTTGTTCTGTATGTCACTCTGAATCCATACTTCGCGCCCAAGCGCATAGTCTGCATCAATGAGATGAAAACGCTCAGGTGCAAAAATATAAAAGTCGGCATCACACCACACCACGCGCTGATAACCTTGTGCTAGTCGATCACGGATCAGGTATAAACGAGCTAGATCTGTGGCAATAACAATTTGTGATGCTGTCTTATCGAGAATCTCTTGGCTAACATCATCAAATAATTCATCTCCTAAGAACTCATAGTCATAATGATTCAAATGCGCCCAAATACGCACCGATTCACAACATTGCTCTAACCACTGGTCAGGCAAGGGGGTTTTATGAGATTGGATAATGAGAGTCTTTTTATTCATTGGCACATTTTTTTGTGCAACCTGATATCAGCAATGCAGTATCATAGTCCACTGGATTGTTGTGTGACAAACAAAAAGCTTCAGAAACATATAGGGAATAACGCTATTAATTGAAAGCTGTGTCTGTATAATCCACCGGCATTCGACAGCAAGGAATCCGCTAGTGACTATTAAACTTCGTAATATCGCCATCATCGCTCATGTTGACCATGGTAAAACCACCTTAGTGGATCAACTGCTTCAGCAATCAGGTACACTGGATATGCGTAATGCACCTCAGGAACGCATCATGGATTCCAATGATCTTGAGAAAGAACGCGGTATTACCATCTTGTCTAAAAATACGGCGATCACTTGGAATGATTATCGAATCAATATTGTGGATACTCCAGGACATGCCGACTTCGGTGGTGAAGTAGAGCGAGTTCTTTCTATGGTCGATTCGGTATTACTCCTAGTCGATGCTGTGGATGGCCCCATGCCACAAACTCGTTTTGTTACCCAAAAAGCCTTCGCGATGGGATTTAAACCTATTGTTGTCATCAATAAAATTGATCGTGATAGCGCTAGACCTGACTGGGTGCTCGATAAGACATTCGATCTCTTTGATCAACTCGGTGCCACTGATGAACAGCTTGATTTCCCCGTAGTCTATGCCTCAGGTTTAAATGGTTTTGCTGGTCATGATGCCAGTGTTCGAGAAGGCGATATGGTGCCACTACTCGAAACTATCATCGATAAGGTCAGTGCGCCGGATGTGGACAGTGAAGGTCCATTCCAGATGCAGGTATCTACACTAGATTATAATAGCTATGTTGGTGTTATTGGCATAGGACGCATTAAACGTGGCACAGCCACAACTAACATGCCGGTAATAATCGTCGATCGCGAGGGCAATAGTCGTAAAGGTAAACTATTACAGATTTTAGGCTTCCACGGACTCGAGCGAGTACAAGTTGATCAAGCGAGTGCAGGTGATATTGTTGCCATTACTGGCATTGATCCGTTGGATATTTCAGATACTGTATGTCACCCAGATCACCCAGAGGGGCTAGCCCCTCTGAGCGTCGATGAACCTACAATCAGTATGACCTTTCAGCCAAATGCTTCACCATTTTCGGGTAAAGAGGGTAAATATGTCACTAGCCGGAATATCTGGGATCGATTACAGCAGGAGCTTAAACACAATGTTGCCTTGCGAGTTGAAATTACTGAGGATGCAGAAAAATATCGGGTATCAGGACGCGGAGAGCTTCATTTATCTGTGCTTATTGAAACAATGCGCCGAGAGGGCTATGAATTAGCTGTAGGACGTCCCGAAGTGATAGTGAAGATTGATGAGAACGGCAATAAGACCGAGCCCTATGAACAACTAACAGTAGATGTTGAGACAGATCACCAAGGCTCAGTTATGGAAAAGCTTGGCGAACGACGCGCAGACTTAAAAAATATGGAGCCAGATGGAAAGGGACGTGTGCGTCTAGACTACATTATCCCAGCACGTGGTCTAATTGGCTTCAGAACAGAGTTTCTCACGCTGACGTCTGGCACCGGGTTACTTTACAATGTCTTTGATCACTATGGCCCAAGTATTCCCATGAGTATAGGGCAACGCTTGAATGGTGTACTTATCGCCAATGGTCAAGGTAAAGCCGCTGGATATGCCTTGTTTAGCTTACAAGAGCGGGGCCGTTTAATGGTGACACATGGTCAAGAAGTCTACGAAGGTATGGTAATTGGCATTCACTCCAGAGATAACGATTTGACCGTGAATCCACTGAAAGGTAAGCAGCTAACCAACGTTAGAGCTTCAGGCACGGATGAGAACATTGTATTAACCACCCCAATTAATGTCACATTAGAGTATGCTTTGGAATTTATAGATGATGATGAATTGGTCGAAGTGACGCCAATGTCGATTCGTATACGTAAGAAGCATTTATTGGAGCATGAGCGAAAACGGGCCTCGCGAGAAAACTAACTCAAAGTCCTCTGATCACACTAATTCTGTGTAAGTGATTAGTGACTAAAATCTTAATTCAATAGTATCAATAGACCATGCCCATGGAATAGCGATATTCAACACATGATGTATGCTATTTTTGAGCGATTTTGATTATTTAACCATCTTCTAATCATTTGAATAATTTAGGTTGTTATTAATACTGGGCTAGGCCCTGGATGCCTCATCTCTGCTTTAAAACCTTATGGCTAATAAAATTTCCTGACTGTTATTAGTCATAATAATCATATGCTTATGATTGATTTTTTGAGTGTTTTATGTCTTACAAATCCCTTTCAAAAGTATAGGAATGAACGAGGTTTTAGATTAAAAGACAGCGCATTTTGTAATCTAAAAATCACTCACCAGCGCTATCAAAAGTCCATAAGAATAAAAATTAAACGTTTACATCGTGCAAAGTTATGATAATCTGAACCCCTGGATGAGACCTTAGGTGCCATAACACTAAAAATAAGCCTAAGAATCAACAGCACTAACGCCGTGCACATCGTCCCAGACAAGCTTGCCAAGCAGGTAATAAAAAAACGATAAATTGTCGAAAGTAGGATGTGTCATTCGGGCGAATTCAAGACCCGCCGCAAGGCGGGTTTTTTATTTATAAATCATATAAATCATTTATTTACATCAACATGTTAATGAATATATGAAAATTACGCCAACCATCATCAAACTCTTAAGTGTGACACTGTTATTGTCAGCGCCCCACCTGCTATCAGCCAAAGATGCCTCAGATCAACACAATACCATGGGCCTCGGTAATAACACTTGTAATGCATTCGTGCACGAATATGACACTCATGGCGCCTACTATCTCAGCTGGTTAGCCGGCTATATGACCGCCTATAATGTCTACGAAGAGGATACTTACTCGATATTAGGTGACAGCAAAGATGTTGCTCAGTTACAAACGTGGCTACTGGACTATTGTAAACTTAATAGCGAACAGACATTTGAGCACGCTGTAGTGAATTTGATGCGAAATTTAAAATATTTTCGCTTACGCACAAAGAATTAGAGAGTTTCCATGTTGTGCCTGCAACAAAATTGATATAGTTAAAGTTCAGTAGCTGGAATCATATAATTATGGAAAACCAAGATCTTAGAAAAGCAGGCCTGAAAGTCACACTTCCAAGAATGAAAATTCTAGAAATACTTGAGACTTCAACTGAACCGCATCTGAGCGCAGAGGATATCTACCGCATTCTGATGGATTCAGACGAAGATATTGGCCTAGCAACGGTTTACCGTGTATTAACTCAATTCGAATCAGCAGGTTTAGTTATCCGCCATCATTTTGAAGGTGGACAGGGAATGTTTGAATTGGATAGAGGCAAGCACCATGACCATCTGATTTGTATTAAGTGCGGCAAGATTGTCGAATTTGTCAATTCGGAAATCGAAGCAAAACAACATCAGATTGCTGAAGAAGCCGGATTTGAAATCACTGATCATTCATTGACCATTTATGGCAAATGTACCAAGATTGATTGCCAAGGTAACTAATCCAATCAGCTTCTAATGCCGATGCCCTTGTGTAATAAGTAACTGGTCAAGGCATACAATAAAATAACAGAACTAATGATGATAGTCATTGATGTTGCAATATTAATATCATGCACATTCAGCATTGCGGCTCTAAATGCATCCACCATATAGAGCACTGGGTTGAAGAGAGATGCCTGGCGCCAAAATTCTGGCAACATATCAATACTATAAAAAATACCACCCAAGTAGGTCAGAGGTGTTAACACAAAAGTGGGTATCAAAGATATATCATCAAAGCTGTTAGCAAAGACAGCATTAATTAAACCCGCTAGAGAAAACAATATCGATGTCAGCAATGTAACGGTAACGAATAACCATGGTTGAGCTATCTGGATATCTGTAAAGATAGATGCAGTGACAGTAACAGCGATGCCCACGAGCAGACTTCTAACAATCCCCCCACCGATAAATCCCCAGATAATAATGTAATTTGGCATTGGAGAAACCAACATTTCCTCAATGTGTTTCTGAAACTTAGTGCTATAAAAAGAGGCCACCACATTAGAATAAGCGTTAGTAATCACTGACATTATGATCATGCCTGGCACAATATAATCTATATACGAATATCCTTTAACATTGGCTAATTGAGCGCCTATTAGCTGACCAAATATCAAGAAATATAAGCCGATAGTGATCACAGAAGGCAGCAAAGTCTGTATCCAGATTCGACAAAACCTCAGAATTTCCTTGGTAAGGAGCGTCTTAAATGCGATAAATTGCTCATGTAATGTCATTGTTGCGTCTTTACTATATCGATAAATAATTCTTCTAGGCGATTGGATTTATTTCTCATGCTGAGTACTTGAATATTTTTTTGAGCCAACTCTTCAAAGATACTATTCAAAGATACCTCCGGATTCAATGTGACTTCTAAAGTTCTCGCATCGCGCAATTGAGTCGTTGCCTGAGTGAGCTGTGGAGTCATATCCATAGCATTTGCCAGATAGAGAATAAAAGTTTCTTTTTTTAATTGATCAAGTAAATCGCGCATAGGGGCATCAATAATAATATTACCATGATTGATAATGCCGACGTTTTTACATAGAGTTTCAGCTTCTTCCAGATAATGTGTAGTGAGAATAATTGTCTTACCGCTCGCATTGAGATCTTGCAAAAGATTCCACATTGAACGACGAATCTCGATATCGACACCCGCAGTGGGTTCATCAAGAATCAATAGCTGTGGATCATGAACTAGAGCACGTGCAATCATTAAGCGTCTTTTCATTCCTCCTGAGAGTTCTCTCGCTGTAGTCTTACGCTTCTCCCACAATCCTAATCGTTGTAAGTTGTACTGTGTTTTTTCACGTGCCGTTATACGGTCAATGCCATAATAACCTGCCTGATGAGCTACAATTTCTTCCACCGGGTCAAAATTATTAAAATTAAATTCTTGAGGAACCAACCCAATCATTCTTTTGGCTTGGTTAAATTCTTTATCAATATCTTTACCCAGAATTTTCACGCATCCAGAAGTCTTATTTACCAAGGAGCAGATAATCCCAATAGTGGTGGATTTGCCAGCACCATTGGGGCCGAGTAGGGCGTAGAAATCGCCTTGTTCAACAGTAAAACTAATACCATCTAATGCGAGCTGACCACTTGCATAACGTTTGACCAGATTTTGGATTTCAAGAGCGGCAGGTTTCATAGCATTGTTTATAATTTTATAAAAATCATAGGCGATGATTTGTTACAATCAACGCAGGCTAACAAATAATAAATACATAAATGGATTTCTTTAATACTGAGCTCACTCCTGATTCGATTCTCATAGAGTGTGTCACTCAAACGGAATACGAGAAGCTGCTCTCACAATCTGATAGTTTCAGAGGGCAGTGGTTAGCCAGTATCAACCGCAATATTAGTACAGGTCAGCATCAACTGATACCTAATTCTAAAGGAAAGCTAAATTCTGTTCTATTTATAGTAGATGAACAGAAGTCTATGTGGGACATGGCACACTTAAGTCATACCTTGCCTACGGGTAATTACCATTTATCAGACCAGCTAGATGATGAAACCCATACAAAATTCGCTCTTGGATGGGCATTAGGGGCATACCAATATACCCGCTATAAAAATCCACAAAGCCGCGCGAATCTATATTTATCACCGAAACTCAACAGCAAGCGCATTCAAGCTAATATTGAAACGACATTTTTAACCCGTGAGTTAATCAATGCTCCCGCCAATGAAATGTTACCCAGCAATCTTGCAGTGGCCACTGAAAAACTAGCCAATCAATATCATGCAAAGTTTGAGCAGATATGTGGACAAGCATTAATCGAACAAAATTATCCTTTAATCCATGCTGTTGGCCGTGCTAGCACAGACCAGCCTCGTTATTTGAAGTTACGCTGGGGCAATCCTGAACATCCGCGGCTAGCTATCATTGGTAAAGGAGTGTGTTTCGATAGTGGTGGCCTAGATATTAAACCGTCATCAGGTATGCGCTGGATGAAAAAAGACATGGGAGGCGCTGCCCATGCTCTAGGTTGCGCCCAATATATTATGATGACGGATCTGCCCGTTTATTTGGAACTAGCCATTCCTGCAGTAGAAAATGCCATTGCTGGTAATGCTTTTAGGCCAGGCGATGTCATTATTTCACGTTCAGGCAAATCAGTTGAAATCGATAATACCGATGCTGAGGGTCGTTTAGTTATGGCAGATGCCATCACTGACTTATGTAGCAGCACACCCGATTGTTTGATCGATTTTTCCACACTCACTGGGGCTGCACGCGTTGCACTTGGTACCGAGGTTGGAGTTTATTTTAGCAATAATGATGAACTTGCTGAACAGTTACAAACTGCTGCTAAGAATATAGAAGATGATATTTGGCGCTTACCAATTCATAGAGGCTATAAACACACCCTCAAAAGCTCTATTGCCGACTTAGTTAATTGCGCAGCCAGCGGCTATGGTGGTGCAATTACAGCAGCATTATTTTTGCAAGAATTTTTAAGTGAAGATTGTGATTGGCTGCACTTTGATATTATGGCTTACAACATGCGGTCTCGCCCAGGACGACCAAAAGGTGGAGAAGCAATGGGGTTACGAGCCGTTTGTGAATTACTAGAGCATAAGTATCGCAAAAGCACATAATCATTGCTCTGAAAATAAGTTGTCCGCTATGACAGAAAGCTCACTTAAATTATCTGTCGCTCCAATGATGGAGTGGACGGACAGACATTATCGCTATCTAGTTAGACTTATGACGCGTCATACCCGTCTTTATACCGAAATGGTCACCACAGGCGCGCTAGTCCATGGTGATCGTGAGCGCTTCTTGAAACATCATCAAGCTGAACATCCTCTAGCATTACAACTAGGCGGCAGTGATCCTCAAGCAATGCAACAATCAGCGTACTGGGGGGAGCAGGCGGGTTATGATGAAATTAATATCAATGTCGGTTGTCCGAGTGACCGCGTGCAATCTGGCCGTTTTGGTGTGTGCTTGATGCGTGAACCAAAACAAGTAGCTCATTGTGTTGAGGCAATGCGATCGACGTGTTCAATACCAATCACAGTCAAATGTAGAATTGGCGTAGATGAAGATGATAGCTACGAATTTCTTACACACTTTATCGATAATGTATCGGCGGCTGGGTGTACCACTTTTATTATTCACGCGCGCAAGGCATGGCTGAAAGGTTTAAGCCCAAAACAAAATCGTGAAATCCCGGAGTTAGACTATGCGCGTGTCTACCAAGTTAAAAATGATTACCCACATCTGAATATTATTATTAATGGTGGTATTCAAACATTGTCTGAAATGCAAACACATTTGCAGCAAGTGGATGGAGTGATGGTAGGGCGACAAGCATATAAACACCCACAATTTTTATTGCATGTGGATGAACAATTATTTTCTGATGATAGTGGCGCTGATATTACTATGCATAGCGTCATCAACGCCTATATCAATTATGTTGACGACAATCTTATAGCTGGGGTGCCACTTAATAGTATGACTAAACACATACTCAATTGTTTTCAGGGTGTGCCTGGCGCTAAATGCTGGCGGCGTTATTTAAGTGAGAACAGTCACAAAGATAATGCTGGCACTGAAGTCATCATGGACGCACTCAAGCGACTTACTTGAAATATTTTACTTCTAGAGCTTAGAGGTTTGATATACAGTTATTTTCAACTGCTA
>Ga0181581_10005194_pt1 | contig 10138 bp, 5 predicted proteins | sample 071ome_22_FD_132433 | JGI IMG/M metagenome (GOLD analysis project Ga0181581, IMG submission 132433) | Coastal salt marsh microbial communities from the Groves Creek Marsh, Skidaway Island, Georgia - 071404AT metaG (megahit assembly) | ecosystem: Environmental > Aquatic > Marine > Intertidal zone...
CCAGATGAGGCATCTTCAGTAGAATTATTGCTGGCATTATCTGCTGTTGCATTATCAGAAGCTACACCGCCGCCGCTACTGCCACCACCACCGGCATCAGCATCGCCGCCATCGCCCGAACTGAACGAGGCATTTGACTTAGCGCCTGCCTCAATCTTTTTATAGCTGCTGGCTATAACGCTGATATCACCGCCTGAAGTGGCAATATTGCGGTTAATTGAGGCTTCATTGCTATCTAGTGCGACAGAGACACCAGCGGCAATGCCAAGTGCAAATTTTCCGTCTGATGTACCCGCCGCTTCACCATCGCCAATCGCACTGGTAGTGACCGTCTGTTGCGAGCTAACCGTCACATTGCCTTGTGCATTAATCGCAGCACCAGATTCGATAATGGCCTGAGCAGTATTTCTTGCTATTGTTACAGAGGCTAGCGGCACAAGCGAGATAGACCCTGCCCCTGCGGCCTTGCCTTCAGTTTCAGTAGATGATGACTGGTCTGCGCTGACGGTGATATTATCAGGGCTATCTACCCCTACAAATCCTGCGCCTGATGCTATTTTAGCACGGGTGATATTTTTATGGGTAGCCACCGCAACAGACGCACCAATGCCAAGCGTGCCACCTGATACATCTGGGTCGCTAGTATCTGGCGTGCTGTTATCATCCATCATTACGGCAAATAGTTCATCTGCGGCAGAATGGGCTTCAGACGAGCCATCAGCAGTGACTTTTACTTCTGTATCATTCACCGCCAAAACAGTCAGATCGCCAGACAGATCAAGGCTGGTATTATCACCAACTGTAGCAAATGTCTCGTTAACCTCGTTAATGCCAAGCGCGATAGCACCAGCAATACCAACACCGCCATCATCATCGCCCCCGCCGCCAACACCAGAAGAGGCAAATACTCCAAAACGGCTCTGATTATCAAAATCACCTGAATAGGAGGTGGTAGCGGCCTGAACAGACAAATCATCAGCATCAATCAGGGTATTGACGTTATTGCCGCCCTCAATCTGTGCAATCAGACGGTTTTCAACAAGCTGTATCGCCAGACCTGCCTGCCCGCCATAGGTTGGATTGTCTGTCCTACCAGAGGCAAAGGACTGTGCTTGCGTAATACCGCGTGCCGCGATATCAACTTCCCCGCTTGCAATCAATGACGGTGCTGTGGTTGGTGCAATGCCATCATTAGCCTTAATTTCTGCAACCGTATTATTGGTGACGTCCGAGAAGACAATGGCGCCCCCTAGCTGGAATTTATTTTCTTCAGCTTCATCATCGGAAGTTAGCGCATCTGTGAGAAGATTCAGAATATCTTCAACTGTACCTTTGAGAAAATCACCAACATGAAAACCAAGAATCTCAACATCCAGCTGTGAGGTATTATCAATACCGCGTTCAAATTTTTCATTCACAGTCGCTGTAAAATTATCATCAGGGGCTGCGCGTGCGGCTGTTAATGCGGCTACTTCAGATTCTGCTGCCAAAGTAATATTGCCCCTTGCAATGACAGATGCGTTATCGGTGATAATCGCTGAGGTATTATCGTTAATCACGCTCACAGCAGCAGATAACGCCCCCGACAGGCCAGCAACAGGCGCTGCTGTTGCATCTGCAACTGAGGTGATTTGAGAGGTTGTACGCGCGTTTAGCACAACATTATCTGCTGTTATTCTGGCATTATCCTGCACCAGCAGATGCGCCTGATTGTCGATGACAGAGACCCCTGCGGACATGCCTGCGGCAAGTGAGGTCGCTTCAGAATAGACTGTTGAGCGGGTAATTGCCTCAGAGGTAATAGACACATCATTTGAGGTTGAGGTAATCGCACTATTGCCAGCAATCACAACATCTGAGCGTGAGGTGGTCACTGCCACGCCCACATCAAGCGGCAGTAATGATGCCAGAGAGGCAAATCCCTGTTTTGATAAATCTGTATTTATCTCCGACTTGCCTTCAATGGTGACATTCTGGCCTGCATTTATAGCAGACCCATCTATTGAAATGTTGGAACGTGCTTCACGCGCATCAAAAGCTACAAGAATACCGCCTGAATATCCTGGCCTGTCCTGAAGCGCATCTGCAGATATGGTGATATTGTCAGACGCCGTAATATTGGTGCCGTCAATTATCTGGATATCTGCGCTGGCAGTGCTAAGCGGTGTGTCATAAACAGAAATGGTAGAATGGTTAGAAGCAGCATCTAGCGTAATATTCCCGCCCTTGATAGTCGCATTATCAATCATTATCTGGGCAAGCTGAGCTGAATCAACATCAAGGGTGACATCACCACCTGCAAATCCGTTCGTGGCTTCGGCTGTAATGGTAGCGCCATTATTGATAATGATTTTTTGAGATTGTAGGGTAATATCCCCTGAATTTGCAATGGACGCATCATTGAGATGGGCGTTGGCATCAGACGCATTAGTTACCCGCCGGCTTGATACCACCATATTTGAGGCGACTGTAATATTATCATCTGCCTGCAACGTCAGGCTGCCAGCATTCCAGCTAAGAGAGGCTGTATCAGAACCGCCAGAAGCAGAGCTGTTGCGCAGAATATGACTATTTACCTCAATTGAGGCAGGGTCGATAAGCACCGCACCCTGCGCGCCATTTTGGGCAGAAGCAGAAAGCACACCACCCGATAAATCAACTACATTTTTTGCCGAAAATTCGACAAACCCGCCATCACCACTCTGACCAGCATCAGCAGACAGTTTCGCCCCTTTATTCAGAGTTGATCTGTCTTCGCCAAGCGCAATCACACGCCCGCCATCACTATTCTGCCCATTCCCATCTGCAGAAATATCCCCACCAGCCAGCACAGAAAGCCGCCTGCCAGCCAGAATATCAATGACACCCGCATCAACACCATCTGCCCCATCTGCATTAATCTGCCCACTAAGGATGATGTCATTTGCCGATGTCAGCTTAACAGTTGGTGTTGCCCCGCCCGACAGAAGCATGCCCCCATTGCCAGTCGGCAGTTCCATCTGGTTCATATTTACCAGCCGGTCAACCGCAATGGCTGCTGTTTGGCCTGAACGAATTTGTCCTGAAAGATTAATATTACCGGCTGAAATGGTTGTATTGTGAGCAGAATTTACCACCCCCCGAACATCAATCAGCCCTGTTTGTGACAATGGGGCGCCATTATCCAGCACCTGCTGTATCGCAGGCGGGGACAACACATTGCCAGTGGCAAACAGACGGTGCATAAAATCATGGGTTGGCGCACTCAGATGCAGACTGCCTGTATTAATGACCCCTGTTTGCGATATCAGTACGCCATAGGGATTCAGGAAATAGACATTACCGCCTATCTGCCCCTGCTGATAGCTATTGAGAAAACCGTCAATAACGGTTTGCTGGTCAGTCACCATATTGACCAGATTATCTGTTCGTTCAGGCAAAAACAGATTTACCGTATTGCCCGAATATACATTGAATACGCTAAAAGAATTAAGGCCGGTATTGCCGCTTATCGTAGAGGTTCTTACATCTGTGACAGAACCAGTTACCGTCAGGCTGGTCTGCGTTCTGCCATCGGGAATAATTTGCTGGCTAGACTGGGCAATGGCGATTGGCGGAAAGACAAGCTGCAGTGCAATCGTGATGACTGCAACTGTCTTGAATAATTTTCTTTTCCGCCAAATACGCACAAAACTTACTTTCTAGAACTTGAACTTTAGCCCTGATTTGCCTTTGGATCGGCAAGTGTATCAACTGGCTGTTCTTGCTGAAGCCTTTGTAAACAGATCACATTTATCAAATCGACACGACGGCCCTCAAACTGCACAAATACCGTGTTGCACTCTTCATTTGCGGCTTTGTTGATAATATCAGTATAAATTTGAGCGGATGCGTCCTGCGCGCCTGTTCTCAATCCAGATTCATAAACAGACCCCTGTAAATAGTTCCAGCCCAGCAGGCAGAAGATGATTAATGACACCCCAAACCAGATTGTTAACAGTAAGGTTGAAATCTTCATTCCGTTACCAAAGGTTTTTGCATTTTCAATCACATGTCTCTCCATTTTATCGTTTCAATTTAATTTAAAGGGTCGAATGACGTCTGTTAATTTATATTTTTCAGAAAATCTAATTTAGCGTTTAGTGAAAATTGAACACGCTGTTCACCATAGGCTTCCTGTTCTGCTTTATGCACATCACCATCTAGCGATTCTGCAATATAGGCATCTAATGATAACCCACTGAAAAGCTTTGGTATTGTAATTCCGAACCCATAGCCTGACCAGTAATCTTCACGAGTATCTTTACGGTACTGGCTTCGTGCCAGCATATGGTCGACAAACAGATAGGGTTGCAGATTAGGCATCATGGTCGGCAGGCTCACAGATTCCCAATTTGCTACATCTGTGCGCATTTCGGCTGATACAAAATAGCCTAGATAGCCTGATGATTCGGAAGGCTGATAGGCACGTACCGAAGAAGGTCCGCCAACAGATAGAATCTCGCCCGGCATGGCAAGCAGTTTCTTTGATTTGGTATATAGAAATTTGCCTCTGGTATTCAGCGTTGCAAATTTTGACAGGAAATGTGAGCTGGCAAGCTCGCCATCTAGTTTTTGGGCCCACACTGTTAATGGCGGAATCTGCGTTTCCGTATTGATAAGGCTCCAGTTTGGAGAAAAAGAATAGCTTGAGGTTGGGGTTGCATAGCTCATCGGCAAAGAAAGGGTAAGCTTGCGTGCTGTACTTTTTGACAGTAAATCGCCGGTAACGGCCTGAGTGAGCTGATTATAGCTAGACCCATAACTTGCCGATAGATAGACCGAATAATCATCTTCAAATATGACCGGATGAGACAGCCCCACAGAAGCTGCATAAGAACGCCCCCGATACCCAACAATCGATGGGTCACCGCCAACTGTTTTTGTCTGAGAGCGTGACAGGCTGGCCGATAAATTTGTGCCATGTGCCGAAAGCGGCATGGAAAGTGAGACAGACTGGCTAGAAGAACCGTTTGAATCAGAAAAGGTAAATTTTGCCTCATCTTCTCTGCCAAGCGCATTATTCAGCACAAAAGAAAGGGCATTATTGCGCCAGTCTGTCATCTGGTTTGCATAATTATCTATCGACAGAGACGGAAGTTCAAACGCATCAGGCTCATCGACCTGCACATATACATCTGTTTCGCCAAAATTTTCACCCGGAGCAAGTTCAGATTTCAGCTTGCTTTTATTGCCTGCATTATACAGCCTTATATTGTGTTCAAGCTCAGCAATTGAGATAAATTCGCCTTCTTCCAGACGAAGATGCTTTCGCAAGAAATCTTCTTTCAGTCGTTTGTTATTTTCAAATGTAATGTTGCCAATTTTGGTCTGGACAAGCTGGATTTTTAACATGCCGTTGCTGATCACCTGTTCTGGCAAAAGCGCGCGGGATAGCTCAAATCCGGCATCTTTATAGGCAGTATTTAATGCTTCCAGCGTTGTTTTGATAGTCTCAAGGGTAATATCCTGACCAATCAGCCGACCTTCAATTTCATCTAGAATAGTTTGTTCCAGAATATCGTTAGGGCTATATTCTATGCCTGTGAATTGGCGTGGTGAGGTGCGTTCCAGTTCAAGTCCGGGCGCAAGGATAATGATACTGCTTTTTGGAGGCGGTGGCGGTGTTAATTTTACCTCAGAGGGGGCATTATCTGTAATTGGCTTAGGCGATGATAATATCGGGTTAAAGGCCGACTGTTCTGAGATGTCACGATTTACTTTACTCAGAATTTCAGGGCGTATTTGTGACAGGCCATCCTGAACAGGGGCTGACAAATCTGCAAGATAGGCTGTGCCGCGCTGGCCATCGCTTGATCTGGGAATAACTCTGACGGATAGTTTTGCCCCTAAATCCTGAGGCACGATGATATAGCTTTGTGTTGTCGCGTTGGGAATAGCAAAGCCATTTCTAATCCACTGAATATCTGTGCCCTGCTCTGTATCTTGCGGGTTTCTATCAAAAAACTCGTAATTCACCGAAATATTCTGGCCAATCATGGCCTCGCCTAATATGGCCAGATTGCGGGCTTCTGGCGGGGTTGGTTTCAGCCGGACCGCAGATGCCAGATTAACAGTCCTTGCAGCATAGATAAATTCGCGCTCATCCATAAATGCAAGCGTTACAGAAATGCGCCCCCCTGCATATTTTTCACCAAGCAACAGCTTGTTAGCTGACTTTCCAGAAATAGGCACGCCATCTAGTGCCCAGCTAATTCTGACCTGTCCGTCCACCCCTCTAAGCCGCGCCTCATCTACGGCATATCGCAAAATAAGCTGTTCACCTTCAATCGGCCTGCCAGCGATTTCAGCCATCAGAAAATAGCCGTCATCTCTGGTGATATGCATGATAGGCAAAATCGCTGTTCTTAGACGTTGGTCATCCTGTTCGGTTATTAGGCTGATACGAGACTGGCCAAGCTCGTCCTTCAGCACAAGCTGACTTCTGATCAGTGTTTTATCCAGCACCGATAACGAGGCGGCAGTCAATTTCAGCAATTTATCCAGATCAGATGCAGCACCACATCTCAAGGTAAAGGATTTTGCCAGCTTTTGCTGTTCAATCACAGGCCAGTCAAACGCATATTGAATATGAAGTACCGAAGGAGGTTTTGGGCATATATCATTGGACTGTGCCATCACTTGTAAAGGGTTTCCCCCCCATAGCGCAATTATACACCATGCCCATGCCACCAATATGCGCCGCAAAAAATTCATGATCAGCTCACTACCCCTAGCGTTCTCTTAAAACGACTAAGTAGCTTCACTATTTACATTTTTTTTCAGAAACTTACCTTTTTCATCTGTCTGGAAGAAATGACCGGCTGTTTGCTGGCAGGATAAATGCGAAAATTAAGGATTTTAATCAGAAAACTTTGCCATTGGCGTGATTTTTGCTCACATACTGGCTATGATAAGAAAGAAAAGATTAAAATCTTCTTATTAGGCAGTATTGTTTGAAAAATGGCGAGCACCAAACCCAATGACAAGAGCTTTTCATGATGAAACTGATTTTGTAGATGATCCTAAAATTCTTGAAGCGATTGAACAGCTCAAGAAGAAAATGGAAGCTGTAAGCGATAATTTTGAAGCTAACAGAACAAAGAGCAACTCGCAAAACACATCCAAAAAGTCACAGAAAAAGGCAAACAAAAAGCAAGGTTCAAGTTTAAGAAAAAATCTTAAATATCTATTTTTAATAATATTTTTTCTTGGATGTAGCTTTATCATTGCCCAGATGGCAACGATCGCGTTTAACCAGCAAGCCGCGATTTCTGAACAGGGCTCAGAGCAAAGTCAGCCTGCATCACAAATGCCAATGCTAGCAAATCTGATGCTAAAAACAGCAAGCTATGAAATGCTTCAGTCAGATATTGGCAAAACGCTTGAGATTACCATTGTTGTGGCAAATGAAGGTGAAAGCGTTGGTACGCCAAAACAGTTTATCATTGAACTGGTAGACAAGACAGGCAACACTATCATTGACTGGCCTATGGTTGTTGAAGGCGAGCCAATTGAAGCAGGTGAAACCAGAAATTTTGTTACCCGTCTGATTGAACCCCCTACATCATTTGCAAATATTCGGGTGAGCATGAATAAATAAGCCTTGTGCTACTTGGCAAACCAGATTTTACCTGTCACACTCTGATTTTTTTGTGACAGGATCGCCCATGAAACTCACCTTGCATCACATCAATCTCTCAACGCCAAATGTTGAGCAGATGGATAATTTTTATCAACATATTCTTGGTCTTGACGATACGGTAGAGGGTCTGCCTACGCTTGAGAAAAATAAAGGCTATGCAGGTGATGTGGCATTTGTGTCGGACGGTGCTATCCAGATGCATCTGGCCCAGAAAGATATTCATGCCGGCTTTAATGCACAGCAATATGTCAACCCTGTCTCACGTGGGCATATTGCCTTTCGCACAGATGATATTGCTGCTTTCAAACAGCATCTTGCAGACAATAACATTCCCTTTGCTGATTGGGGCAATCAGGCAGTTGCCGGCTGGCAGCAGATTTTCTTTTATGATCCGGACGGCAATGTCATTGAAGTACATCAGGTAGATAAATAATGAGCAAGATTAAAATTGGTATTATCGGCGGCGGCTATATGGGCAAGGCACATGCAGTTGCCTATAATGCGGTTGCATCTGTATTTAACACAGCCCTTAAACCCCAGCTGGAGATGGTCTGCGCAACCACGCCTGAATCTGCAGAAAAATACAGACAGGCCTATGGCTTCAACAGCGCCACCAGTGATTGGCGCGAACTGGTATCAAATCCGTCTATAGATGCGGTAATTATTGCCACCCCCCAGAATACACATAAAGATATTGCGCTAGCGGCCTTTGAGGCAAAAAAGCATGTATTCTGCGAAAAGCCGCTTGGGGCTAGCCTAGAAGATGCAACAGCTATGACGGAGGCGGCACTTGCTTCTGGCCTTGTTCACATGACCGGATTTAACTATATCCGCACCCCTGCTACACATTTTATCAGAAAGCTGATTGAACAGCGTGCCATCGGCGATCTTGTCTGGTTCAGGGGCGAGCATACAGAAGATTTCTATGCAGACCCTGAACTGCCAGCGAACTGGCGCGCAGAAAGCAGGGCAAACGGTACGATGGGCGATTTAGCCCCGCATATGATCAACGCTGCATTGGCGATTTGCGGGCCTGTCCAACAGGTAATGGCGGATATTGAAACCGTCCATAAACAACGTCCCGGCGGGCAGGTGCATAATGATGATCAGGCGCACTGCATGGTACGGTTTGAAAATGGCTGTATGGGGCATCTGTTTTTCAGCCGTGTCTCACATGGTCGCAAAATGGGCTATTGCTATGAAATTACAGGCACGAAGGGCGCGATCAGATTTGATCAGGAAGATCAGAACTGTTTCTGGCTGTATAAGGCTGAAGGCGATGAAGCTACGCGCGGCTTTACCAAAATCCTGACAGGCCCGTCACATCCTGATTATCTGGCTTTTTGTCAAGGGCCCGGACATGGCACTGGCTATCAGGACCAAATCATCATTGAAGCGAAAGATTTTCTCAATGCAATTCACGCAGGAACACCAAGCTGGCCAGATTTTCGAGATGGGCTTGCTGTGAGCCAAATTGTAGAGGGATGTTTCAGGTCTGCTGAAACAAAAAGCTGGGTCTCCATCTAACAGGAATAAACAGCTTTCTGCCATCACCGAAATGATTGACAAGCTGCACAACTCGGCATAAGGCTGGGCAGGTAGAATTTTCGTGATTATCAAGGAATATGGCGATGGCAAAGCTAAGATGGGGATTGATAGGCGGCGGCAGGGGCAGCCAGATTGGGCCGGCACATAGAATCAGCGCCGGACTGGACGGTGCCTTTGAATTTGTTGCAGGCGCGCTTGACCATCGGGCTGATGAAGGGCGGGCTTTTGGCATTGAATTAGGGCTCGAAGAAGATAGAGCCTATGGCAGTTGGCAAGATATGCTTACCGCAGAACAGAGCCGCAAAGACAGGGTTGAACTTGTCACAATTGCTACCCCGAATGACACCCATTTTCAGATTGCAAAAGCTTTTCTAGAAGCTGGATTTCACGTGCTATGTGAAAAACCAATGACCATGACCGTTGAAGAAGGCGAGGAAATTGTTGCACTAGCTGGCAAACATAAATGCATTTGTGCGGTAAATTATGGTTATTCTGGATATGCGCTTGTCCGCCATATGAAAGCAATGGTCGCACGTGGCGATCTGGGCAAAATAAGGCTGGTAGTGGCAGAATTTGCACATGGGCATCATGCAGATGCCTCAGATGCTGATAATCCGCGCGTACGCTGGCGTTATGACCCTGCTCAGGCAGGCATTTCAGCACAATTTGCAGATTGCGGCATTCATGCGCTTCATATGGCCAGCTTTGTAACAGGTCAGGAAGTTACCCGCCTGTCTGCAGACATTGTATCTACCATTGAAAGCCGCCAACTAGAAGATGATGCAATGGTCAATTTCAGAATGGATGGCGGGGCTGTCGGCAGATTATGGACATCTTCTGTGGCGATTGGCAGACAGCATGGGCTTACCTTGCAGATTTTTGGCGAGACAGGCGGGTTGAGATGGGCGCAAGAACAGCCAAACCAGC
>Ga0181581_10005201_pt1 | contig 10133 bp, 8 predicted proteins | sample 071ome_22_FD_132433 | JGI IMG/M metagenome (GOLD analysis project Ga0181581, IMG submission 132433) | Coastal salt marsh microbial communities from the Groves Creek Marsh, Skidaway Island, Georgia - 071404AT metaG (megahit assembly) | ecosystem: Environmental > Aquatic > Marine > Intertidal zone...
CTCAACCCAAACACCGCGCCACCTGAACGGCGCCGTACAATCGGGCACGGCCACGGCTGTGCCTTCGACGCAGATTTTTGCCTCGCTTTTGCGCTATGACAACGGCTGGGAACCGCAGCCCTATCTGGCAAAAAGCTGGGAAACCAGCGCCGATGGCCTGACCGTAACCTTCAAGCTGGTGGACAATGCCACGTTCCACGATGGCAAACCCGTCACATCCGAAGATGTGGCCTTCTCGATCATGACGATCAAAGAAAACCACCCCTTCCAATCCATGTTTGCCCCGGTGGAAGCGGTCGAAACGCCCGACGCGCATACAGCCGTGTTCAAGCTTAGCAAACCGCACCCGGCATTGATGCTGGCGCTGTCCCCGGCTTTGGCACCGATTCTGCCAAAACATGTCTACGGTGATGGGCAAGATCCCAAATCGCACCCCGCCAACAGCGCGCCGGTGGGTTCGGGGCCCTTTATCTTGACCGAATTCACCCCCGGCGAAGCCGTTGTGATGAAGAAAAACCCCAATTTCTTTCTCGAAGGGCGCCCGAAGCTGGACGAAATCATCGTGCGTATCGTCAAAGACCCATCGGCGCTGTTGATCGCCATGGAAAATGGCGATGCGGATTTGTACCCCTTTATGGCTGGCAGCCAAGAAATTCGCCGCCTTGAAAAGGTCGATGGGCTGACCATCACCGCCGAGGGCTATGCAGGTGTGGGCCCGATCAACTGGCTGGCCTTCAACACCCAGTCCGACAAGCTGAAAGATGTGCGCGTGCGTCAGGCCATTGCCTATGCGGTGGATCGCGATTTCATCACCAAAGCCCTGCACCGGGGCGTGTCGCAGGTTCAGCGCGGGCCGATCATCGAAAGCAGCCCGTTCTTTGATGCCAGCATCGCGCCCTATAACGTGGATCTGGACAAAGCCAAGGCGCTGATGGCCGAAGCCGGCTTTGCCGATGGCATGTCGCTGACCATCGATTACATTCCCGGCCCCAAAGAGCAGCAGCAATCGGTTGCGGAATATATGAAATCGCAGCTGAAAAAGATCGGTATCGAACTAGAAGTGCGCGCAGCACCCGATTTCCCCACTTGGGCGGGCCGCGTGGGCGGGCATGATTTCGAGCTGTCGATGGACGTTGTCTTTAACTGGGGTGACCCGGTGATTGGTGTGCACCGCACCTATCTATGCGACAATATCCGCAAGGGCGTGATCTGGTCGAACACCCAGCAATATTGCAACCCGAAGGTAGACGAGCTGCTGAACGCAGCCGCGGTCGAGCTGGACCAAGCCAAGCGCGCAGCGCTTTATGGTGAATTCCAGCAAATCATCGGGCAGGATGTGCCGATCTATTTCATCAACGCGCTGCCCTACCACACCGCCTATAAAAGCGGTTTGCAGGACGTGCCCACAGGCATTTGGGGCACCATGCACCCCATGGATAACGTGTCTTGGTCGAAATAAGCCTGGCTTAACGACATCACACATCAGGGCCGCCATGCGCGGCCCTGTTTCCCTAAGGCGCAGGTGACATGAGCAATTCCTACATCTTTAAACGCGTGGCCTATGGGCTGATTTTGATGCTGTTCGTGGTTGTGCTGAACTTCCTTCTTATCCGCTTGGCCCCCGGCGACCCGGCGGTGGTGATTGCAGGGGAAATGGGCGGCGCCACAGAAGAGATGCTGGAACAGATCCGCGAAGAATACGGCCTGAACAAACCGGTCTTAACGCAGCTGGCCATCTATATTGGCAATGTCGCCTCGGGCAATCTGGGCGAAAGCTTCTTTTTCAACAAACCTGTGGCCGAACTGATCAGCCAACGCATCGGGCCTACCATTTTGTTGGTGATCGTGGCACAGCTTTTATCCATCTTTCTGGGCGTGTTTTTGGGGGTGTTGGCCGCGCGCAAGCCCAATGGGCTGATGAGCGCCTTTGTCTCGGTTTTTGCCACCGTGGGCTATGCGGTGCCGGTGTTTTGGACTGGCATCATGCTGATTATCCTGTTTGCCAGCGTTTTACCCATTTTTCCCGTCGAGGGTATGCAATCGGTCCGGCTGCGCGATGCGCCTTGGCATGTGCAGGTGCTGGATGTGGCCCATCATCTGGTTTTACCTGCCTTTACATTGGCGGTGATCTATCTGGCCCAATACGCCCGGCTTAGCCGCGCCTCGATGCTCGAGGTGCTGGGCTCGGATTATATCCGCACCGCGCGGGCCAAGGGCGCCAGCGAACGCACTGTGCTGTTTCACCACGCCCTGCGCAATGCTGCCCTGCCCATTCTGACGGTGGCGGGGCTGCAGTTTGGAAACCTGATTTCAGGCGCGCTGCTGGTGGAAACGGTGTTCAACTGGCCCGGCATGGGGCGGCTGGCCTTCGATTCCATCCTGCGCCGCGACTACCCCACCATCATGGGTGTGTTGTTCTTTGCCAGTGCCATGGTGGTTGTGGCCAACCTGCTGACCGATCTGAGCTATCGCTTGGCCGACCCCAGATTGCGGGGCCGCACATGAGCCAGCCAACCCCCACCCCGCAAAAGGCCCCCGAGATGCCCGCAGATACCCCCGATGCCGCCGCGCAGTTCGTGGCCCGCTACAAGGCCGAAAGCCCCGCGCGCGAGGCATGGCGCATGTTTCGCCGCAACATCCCCGCCTTGGTTGGCACTGCCATGCTGATGCTGATCATCGGGCTGACCCTTTATGGCACCCTAATCTACACTGGTGATCCGTTTGATATTGTCTGGGCCCCGCACGAGGCCCCCTTTGTTGAGCCCGATTTCCCGCTTGGCACCGATTATCTGGGCCGCGATCTGATGGCGGGGTTGTTGTCGGGGGGCGGGCCCACCTTGGCCGTGGGGGCCGCGGCGGCGGCGCTGACCATGGTTATTGGCATCTCGATGGGTGCGCTTTCAGGGTTTTACGGCGGATGGGTGGATAACCTGTTGATGCGCATTACAGAATTCTTCCAAGTTCTGCCCGCGCTGTTGTTTGCCATGGTGCTGGTCACATTGTTCAGCCCCTCGTTGATAACCATCGCCATTGCCATCGGTGTGGTCAGCTGGCCCCAAACCGCCCGCCTGACCCGCGCCGAATTTTTGAAAATCAAAGAGCTGGAATATGTCACCGCCGCCCGCGCGATTGGGGCGGGCAACGGGCGCATTATGTGGCGGGTGATTTTGCCAAACGCCCTGCCGCCGCTGATTGTATCTGCCACCCTGACCATCGGTGTGGCGATCTTGTTTGAAGCGGGGCTTAGCTTTTTGGGCTTGGGCGACCCCAATGTCATGAGCTGGGGGCTGATGATTGGCGCCAATCGCGACTATATTTTAGATGCGTGGTGGCCCGTTACCTTCCCCGGCTTGGCAATTTTTTTCACGGTTTTCTCGGTCAGCCTGATCGGCGATGGCCTAAACGATGCCTTTAACCCGAAGTTGAGGGAAAGATGAGCGCACTTTTGCAGATCGAAAACCTGCAGGTTACGTTTAACACCCGCCATGGGCAGGTGACGGCGTTGGACAGCGTATCGCTATCTGTCAATGCCGGCGAAACGCTGGGGGTGGTGGGCGAATCTGGCTGCGGCAAATCGATCACTGCGCTATCGGTGATGGGGCTGCTCCCCATGCCGCCGGGGCGTATCGCCGGTGGCTCGATCCGGTTGAATGGCGAAGAGCTGGTGGGCGCCAGCGACGCCCGCTTGCGGGGGCTGCGCGGCTCGGAAGTGGCGATGATTTTCCAAGAACCCATGACCAGCCTGAACCCGGTGTTCAGCATTGGCGACCAAATCGCCGAGGCCATCATGCTGCACCAAAATGTCAGCTATGACCAAGCGTTCAAAGATGCCGTGGCCCTGCTGGACCGGGTGGGCATTCCCAGCCCCGACAGGCGCGCGCGCGATTACCCCCATCAGCTGTCAGGCGGCATGCGCCAGCGCGTGATGATCGCCATGGCGGTCAGCTGCCGCCCCAAAGTGCTGATCGCAGACGAACCTACAACCGCGCTGGATGTCACGGTGCAGGCGCAAATTTTTGATCTGCTTAATGAAATTCAGCGCGATTTTGGCGCTGCCATCGTTCTGATCACCCATGATATGGGCGCCATTTCCGAAATGGCCGATCGCGTGGCCGTTATGTATGCGGGCCGCGTGATCGAAGAGGCCAGCGCCGATCAGGTGCTGGACAGCCCCCAACACCCCTATGCCCGTGGCCTGATCGATTGCATTCCCGCCTTGGGCAAACAAGAAACCGAGCTGCGCGAAATTCCCGGCGTGGTGCCGCCGCTGCACATGCTGGGCCAAGGCTGCGCCTTTAAAGCGCGCTGCGCCCATGCCCGGCCGCGCTGTGGCGTTGAAAAGCCGCTTTTGCACAACCACGGCGCCCATCCCGTGGCCTGCCATGGCGCCGAGGAGGGCTGGGTATGAGTGTGCTTTTGGATGTCCGTGATTTGACCGTGCGATTTGGCTTGCCCAAGCCCAGCATGTTTGCCCCCCGCCCCTATCTCGAGGCCGTGCGCCAAGTGTCGTTCACCCTGCACGAGGGGCGCGCTTTGGGCATTGTCGGCGAAAGCGGATCTGGCAAGACCACCGCCGCCATGGCCGCCATCCGGCTGGTTGCCGCCTCGTCGGGGCAGGTTATTTTTCAGGGCGAAGACCTGCTTACCCTGTCCGAGGCCGACATGCGCGCCCGGCGCCGCGATGTGCAGCTGATTTTCCAAGACCCCTATTCCAGCCTAAACCCACGCGCCCGCGTGGCCGATATCGTGCGCGAACCGATGGATCTGATGGGCATTGGCACGCCCGAACAGCGCCAAGCCCGTGTCGAGGAATTGTTCAAGCTGGTGGGCCTGCGCCCCGATCAGCTTAGCCTGTTCCCGCACCAGTTTTCCGGCGGCCAGCGCCAGCGTATTTCGATTGCCCGCGCGCTGACCACAAACCCGCGTCTTTTGGTCTGCGACGAACCGGTATCGGCGCTGGATGTTGCCATTCAGGCGCAAATCTTGAACCTTTTAGCCAAGCTGAAAGCCGAACTGGGGCTATCGTATTTGTTTATCAGCCACGATCTGGGGGTGGTGCGCCACGTCTGTGATGATGTGGCGGTGATGTATCTGGGCAAGATCGTGGAAGTCGGCGCGCGATCGCAGCTGTTTGACGCGCCCCAACACCCCTATACACAGGCGTTGCTGTCCGCCGCACCCAGCTTGGCGCGGCGCAAATCGCAAGGCTATGTGCGCCCGTTGAAAATCAGTGGGGATCCGCCCAGCCCTATCAACCCGCCCAAGGGATGTGCCTTTGCCGAACGCTGCCCAAAGGCGCAGCAGATCTGCCGCAGCACCCAACCCACGCTGTCTGGCGCCGAGGGGCACCAAGTGGCCTGCCATTTCCCCGGCCCCGCAACCGAGGCAGGCACAGCCCAGGCGTGACACGCGGCGCTAAAGCGCCCCAACCGCCAGCGCGATCTGTCCGCGCAGCCAGCGGTGCATGGGGGCGTGGTGGGTGCGGGCCGTCCAGTATAGATCGATCGCAAATGCTGCAGGAAACGGGCATGGCAAAACCCGCACACCCGGGCCATAGGCCTGCGCCACCCGGCGCGGCACGGTGCCCACCAGATCTGTGCCCATGATCAGCTCGGGCAGGTTGGCGGGGCTGGGCACCTCTAGCGCCACGCGCGGGGCAAACCCGCCTTCGGCCATCTCTACCAGATAAGACGAACGCCAATTGCCCCCATAGGTGACAACAACCTGCGGGGTGGCGGCAAAAATTTCGGCGCTAAGCGGGGCATTGGCTAGCGGGTTTTGCGCATCTACCACGCAGACATAATGGTCTTCTAACAGGCGCCGCCCATAAAACCCGCTTTCCTTTATGCGGATCGGCCCAACCAGCAAATCGCTTTCGCCGCGGCTGAGCTGCTGTTTGCCCTGCACGCTAGAGGCGATGATGTTCAGCCGCAGCCCCGGCGCGGTGCGGCGCAGATTGCGGATCAGATGCGGCACCATCGTGGCGCGCTCGTAATAATTGCAGCTAAGCGTGACCTCGGCTTCGGCATGGGCCGGGTCAAAGGCGCGCGGCTCGGCCAGCGCCAAGAACTGATCAAGCAGGCGCCCGGCCTCGGCCACGATTTCCAAACAACGCTCGGTGGGCACGGTGCCGGTGCCTTGGCGAACGAACAGCGGGTCGTCAAAGGCGCGGCGCAGGCGATCTATGGTGTAGCTCACCGCGCTTTGCGTGCTGCCCAGCGCCTCGGCTGCGCGGGTGAACGAGCCATGGGCATGCACCATACGCAGCACCCGCAACGCAGCAAAATCAACCGAATGCACATCCATCTTGAACCACCATCAAATTTACCGATGCATATTATAAAATTAATCGGATTGCCAGATGCACCACCCAGCCCTAGTGTTTACTCCGCATCCAGTGTTCAGGGAGGGACCATTGGCCAGCATACCCGCCGCCCCAGTTGACGATACGATCACCATCGCCCAGCTGACGCGTGATCCCTATAGCGTTTATACGCGCCTGCGCCACGAAGCGCCGGTGCTGCGCGTCAAAGCGCTGGGGCGCACCTTGCTGACCCGCGCCGCCGATACCAAGGCGGTAAAGGACAATCCGGCAGTGTTTTCGGCAAACGACCCGAACACCCCCATGCAGCGCGCCTTTCGCGCCCATACATTGATGCGCAAAGACGGTGAGGAACACGCCGCCGAACGCGGTGCCATGGCGCCTGCCTTCAGCGGCCGCACCATCACCCAATGCTGGACACCCGTTTATACAAAAATCGCCGAAGACTACGTGGCCCGCCTGCCCCGCGGCGAAACGGTGGAATTGTTTCAGGGCCTTGCCGGCCCTTTTGCCGCGCGCTGCCTGACCCATCTTTTGGGCATCCCCGAGGCCAGCGATGATGATATGCAACGCTGGAGCCAGATTTTGATCGATGGCGCCGGCAATTTTGGCTGGGCGCCCGAACTGTTTGCCGAATGCGACCGCGCCAATGACGAGATGGATGCGCTGTTTCGTGCCGCCGCCGCCCGCTATCGCGAAACCCCAGATCAAAGCGCGCTATCGGTAATGGTGAATGCCGAAAACCCCATCCCCGAAAGCCAAATTCACGCCAATATCAAAATCGCCATCGGCGGCGGCATCAACGAACCGCGCGATGCCCTGCTGACCATTCTTTACGGGTTGCTCAGCAACCCCGATCAATGCACCGCCGCCAAACGCGACGGCCTGTGGACCGAAGCCTTTGAAGAAGGGGTTCGCTGGGTGGCGCCTATCCAAGTATCCTCGCGCGTGGCCAAAGACGATGTCGAGGTGGGCGGCTACCTGATCGCCAAGGGCGATACGGTGATGACCTCGCAGGCCAGCGCCAACTGGGACGAAGACCTGTTCGAAGATCCGCATCTGTTCAATATCTTCCGCCCCCGCACCCCACATCAGGCGTTTGGCAATGGGCCGCATTTCTGCCAAGGCACCCATATTGCCCGGCGCATGCTGGCCAATATCATGCTGCCCATGCTGTTTGATCGCTTTCCCAACATGCAACTGGCCGACAAGGACAGCGTTCAGTTTTGGGGATTTGGCTTTCGCGGGCCACGCAGTTTGCACGTAACCTTGAATTAAGGGCGAAAAGCCCCATGATTTGGCCAGCCCGGAACGCCTGGGCCTAGCGCCGGAACCGGCCAACACAAGGCCAACCCTAGGGAGGAAATATGAAACGACGTATCGCTTTAAAAACCGTGGCCGCCGCAGCGCTTGCGCTGGGTCTGGCACCGGGCATCGCCGCTGCGCAAGATGTTACCCTGCGCCTGCACCAGTTTTTGCCGCCGCCTGCCACGGTGCCAAAACATATTTTGAAACCTTGGGCTGCACGCGTCGAAGAACGCGCCGGCGGGGCGCTGAAGATCGAACATTACGATGCCATGGCGCTGGGCGGCCGCCCCTCGGACCTGATGGATCAGGCCATGGATGGCGTGGCAGATATTGTGATGACCGTTGTGGGCTATACCCCCGGGCGCTTCCCCAAAACCGAAGTGTTCGAACTGCCCTTCATGATGACCGATCCAATCGCCACCGCCAAAGCCTTTCAAGAGCTGGTGGAAACCGATCTGCAGGCAGGCGAATATAAGGACGTGAAAGTGCTGGGCGCATGGGTGCATGGCCCCGGCGTGGTGCACACCAAAGACCCGGTCACCAAACTGGAAGATCTGGAAGGCAAGAAGCTGCGCGGCCCAACCCGCGTCATTTCAGACCTGCTGGCTGAATTGGGTGCCACACCTGTGGGCATGCCCCTGCCCGCCATTCCCGAGGCCCTGTCAAAGGGTGTGGTTGATGGCACCGTGATCCCGTGGGAAGTAACGCCCGCCATCAAACTGACGGAACTGGTGGGCAACCATGCTGAATTTGGTGGCTCCGAGGCGCTGTATACCGCCACGATCATCATGGTTATGAACAAGGCCAAATACGACAGCCTGCCCGCCGATATCCGCGCCGCGATCGACGCAGAATCGGGCATGGTATTGGCGGAATTCGCCGCACAGGTCATGTATGACTACGACAAGCCCGGCCGTGATATTGCCGAAAAGAATGGCAATACCATCACCCAGCTGGACGCGGTAGAAGTGGCCCGCTGGAAGGCCAAATCGCAGCCCGTGATCGAGCGTTGGGTGGCCGATATGAGCGGCAAAGGTATCGATGGTGCCGCGCTGATCGAGCAGGCCAAAGGCCTGATCAAAAAACACGGCGGTTAAGCCCGCAATTTGGCCGCCAGCCCAGCGCTGGCGGCCTTTTTTTCGCGCAAAACAGGGGCCATTCCATGCCAGACACCGCCACCGCCCATTTGGCCCCACCCCCGCTGAACCATGTCTGCGACCTGTTTGTCGATTTAGACCCGATCCGCGAAATGGGTCATGGCCGGGCGGGCCAAAGGCGGATTATCCCCATCATCGGTGGGCAGGTGCGCGGCCCGATGTTGAATGGGCGCATTTTGAATTTGGGGGCCGATTGGCAAACAATATGGGCCAATGACGTGGCAGAGTTGGACACGCGCTACGCCATGGAAACTGACGATGGCGCCTTGATCGAAATTCGCAACTATGGCTATCGCCATGGCCCCGCAGATGTGTTGAGGGCGGTGGCGCAGGGCCAAGATGTCAGCCCGGACAGCTATTATATGCGCACCCATGCCCGGCTGGAATGTGGCGATCCCCGTTACGAATGGGTGAACCGCACCCTGTTTGTGGGGCGCGGCGCACGGCTGCAACAGCAGGTGGTTGTGTCGCTTTACGCGTTAGGCTGAGGCGCCCCTGCGCGTTTCGCGCGACACCGCCCCCTCTAGGCCCGTGCTGCCATAAAGCCATTCGATCTGATCATACCAATCTTGGGGGCCGCGCGCGCGCATGACCGCATTGCGCAGGGCCGCATGCGCGCCCGCCGGGTGATAGACATGTTCGCCAATAGCGCGCGATTGCAGCTGCACCCGCGCCGTGCGCAGCTGACGCATTTTTTGGTAGGCATCCAGCGCTGCCTCGACATCATCGATATGCGACAGGCAGTGCGACAATGCCACGGCATCCTCCATGGCCATGCAGGCGCCTTGGGCGAAATATTGCAGCATCGGATGGGCGGCATCGCCCAACAGCGCCACCCGCCCATCGACCCAGTTCATCACCGGATCGCGGTCGCACAGCACCCATAATTTCCAATCCTTGCCCTTGTCGATAATTTGCTGGGCACGCGGCGCGATATGCTCAAAGCCGCGGCGCACCTCGTCATGCGACACCGGCTTGCCGGCCACGGGTTCGGGCGCATCGTTGTGATATGTCACCACAAGGTTGAACGCCTTCCAGCCCTGCAACGGGTAATGCACGATATGGCATTTGGGACCCGCCCACAGCGTGGCCGCGTTCCAGCGCAGGTCTTGTGGCATATCTTCGGTTGGGATCACGCTGCGATAGGTGGTGTGGCCCGACACGCGCGGCGCCCCATCGCCCACCAATTGCTGGCGAATATTCGACCACAGGCCATCGGCACCGATCAGCACGCTGCCTGTTTCTAGGCTGCCATCGGCCAATTGCACGCTGACCTGCCCGCTTTCTTGGCGATAAGAGTGCACAGCCGCATTTGTGTGCAGTTCGACCAGCGGGTTTTCTAGGCA
>Ga0181581_10005203_pt1 | contig 10131 bp, 8 predicted proteins | sample 071ome_22_FD_132433 | JGI IMG/M metagenome (GOLD analysis project Ga0181581, IMG submission 132433) | Coastal salt marsh microbial communities from the Groves Creek Marsh, Skidaway Island, Georgia - 071404AT metaG (megahit assembly) | ecosystem: Environmental > Aquatic > Marine > Intertidal zone...
GAAGTTGCACGCAGCATTGCTGATGGGGCGAAGGTGCTTTGTTTCGATGAAATGGAAATCCGTGATATCGCCGATGCCATGATTGTCGCTCGTGTTATCGAAGGGTTCATGGACGGAGGTGGCGTGCTGGTGACAACATCAAACCGGCATCCGGACAGTCTTTATGAAGGAGGGCTTCATCGCGAAAGGTTTTTGCCCTTCATTGAGATTATCAAAAAGCGGCTTGCTGTTCATGAACTGGCAAGCCCGGTGGACTGGCGGCAACGCATCCTCACAGGCATGCCCAGCTGGTACACGCCCCTTGGCCAAGACAGTGATGAAGCCATGGAAAAAGCATTCACCCAGTTGAGAGGCGGTGTGCCGGTATCTCCTCAGCAGGTTGAGGTGGCCGGGCGTAAGATTGAGGTGCGGTGCGCTGCCGGATCAGTTGCCATGATGGAATTTGAAGCGCTTTGTTGCCAGCCGCTGGCGGCGCGTGATTATCTTGTGCTTGCCGACAGGTTTTCAGGCTTGCTGATCTCAGGCATCCCTGAAATGGATGATACGATGCGAAACGAAGCGCGCCGTTTCATGTGGCTGGTGGACGCATTTTATGATCGCGGGCGTTTTCTGGTGTGTTCGGCGGCAACGGGCATCAGCCAGCTGTATCAGGGTGAAGCATGGATAAAGGAATTTCCCCGAACCCAATCCCGTCTTGCTGAAATGACGGTTGTTCCTTCGAACCCATAGACTGGAAAATTCCGACGGTTTCTCTTGCAGTTGAAAGCCTGATCGGCTATGCAAAAATTCACTTGGGGACGATGTCTTTAATCCATGGATCAATCAAGGTGGTGAAGGCGGCAGGCCCGGCAGTTCAGCTGGTCATGGTTCCCGGTCACGGCGCCGATTTGGCGTTTCAGGTTACACAAGCTGGATAAGGATGACATCATGGCACGCAACAAGATCGCATTGATTGGCGCCGGAAATATTGGCGGCACACTTGCCCTTCTCGCAGGGCTGAAGGAAATGGGAGATATTGTCCTTTTTGATATTCAGGAAGGCATTCCCCAGGGCAAGGCACTTGATATCGCCCAGGCGTCACCGGTGGAAAGATTCAACGCATCTTCAAACGGTGCCAATGATTACAGCGACATTGCCGGGGCGGATGTGGTCATTGTAACCGCAGGGGTTGCCCGCAAGCCGGGGATGAGCCGCGATGATCTTGTCGGCATCAACACCAAGGTCATGCAACAGGTTGGTGCCGGGATCAGGGATCACTGCCCCGAAGCTTTTGTTATTTGCATCACCAACCCGCTCGACGCCATGGTGGGTGTGCTTCAGGAAGCCTCCGGTCTGCCTAAATCCAAGGTTGTCGGGATGGCAGGGGTTCTGGACAGTGCCCGGTTCCGTTATTTCCTGGCTGAAGAATTCAACGTTTCGGTTGAAGACGTCACGGCTTTTGTTCTCGGCGGTCATGGCGATACCATGGTTCCGCTGGTACGGTATTCGACGGTTGCGGGGATCCCTGTCCCTGACCTGATCGATATGGGCTGGAGCAGTCAGGAAAAAATCGACGCCATTGTTCAGCGCACCCGTGATGGCGGGGCCGAGATCGTTGGTCTCCTGAAAACAGGTTCCGCTTTTTATGCGCCGGCATCTTCTGCCATTGAGATGGCTGAAGCGTATCTGAAAGACAAGAAACGGGTTCTTCCTTGCGCGGCATATGTGGAGGGAGCCTACGGGCTTGATGGTCTTTATGTCGGGGTGCCTGTCATCATCGGTTCCGGCGGTGTTGAAAAGGTGATTGAAATCAACCTCAACAAAGATGAGCAGGATATGTTCGATCATTCCGTCAATGCGGTCAAAACATTGGCTGAAGTGGTGGCAAAGGTAAGCGGCTAAACGGATCAGCCTGCTGGTTGCAGGCCTCCAGAGCCAAAGATTATACATTTAAACTCGCAAAGACACTTGCCGGAATACATCAAGTCTTTTTATACTAATATCGCCTAGTGGCGGGGGTTATGTAATGGACAGTGAACAACCGGATCAGGATTTTCTTTCCGGTGCCAATGCGGTTTTCATCGCAGAGCTTCAGCAGCGTTGGCGTGAGAACCCGAACAGCGTTGACGGCCAATGGGCAACGTGGTTCGCAAGCCTTGAGAAGCTCGGTGAGGATCGCTCCGATGGTCCAAGCTGGATGCATGACGGCAACCGCATCATCGGTGTTGAAGATGCGTTAAACAAGAACGCCATACCCAGCATCACGGATATTGATATCAGATCAGCAACGCTGGATTCGATCCGTGCGATCATGTTGATACGCGCCTACCGGATACGCGGGCATCTTCAGGCTCATCTCGACCCGCTCAATCTTGGCGAGAAAACGTATCACCCTGAACTTGACCCGGCAACCTACGGGTTTACCGACGCCGATATGGATCGCCCGATCTTCATCAACTATGTCCTCGGGCTGGAAGTGGCGACATTGCGTGAAATTCTCTCGGTTGTCCGCGATACCTATTGCGGCACGATCGGGGTTGAGTTCATGCATATTCAGGACCCGGACCAGAAAGCCTGGATTCAGGAACGTATCGAAGGTATCCGCAATCACACCGAATTTACCAGTCGTGGGAAGAAAGCTATTTACGAAAGGCTGGTCTCAGCCGAAAACTTTGAACAGTTCCTGCACAAGAAATATGTCGGAACCAAGCGGTTCGGTCTTGATGGTGGCGAGGCGGTTATCCCGGCGCTTGAGCAAATCCTGAAAAGAGGATCACAGCTCGGGCTCAGGGAAGTCGTGGTTGGCATGGCGCATCGCGGCCGCCTCAACGTGCTGCATAATGTCCTCTCCAAGCCGTTCCGTGCCATTATTTCAGAATTTCTCGGCAATCCCGCCAACCCGGAAGAAGCAGGCGGATCGGGTGATGTGAAATATCATATGGGAAATTCCGCTGATCGAGAATTCGACGGCAATGAGGTTCACCTGACACTCAACGCCAACCCCTCGCATCTGGAGGTTGTCAATCCGGTTGTCATCGGCAGGACCCGGGCAAAGCAGAATCAGCGCGGTGATGAAATCAGAAAAGAAGTTCTCAGTTTGATCATTCATGGTGACGCCGCTTTCGCCGGTCAGGGGATCGTTGCGGAAACATTTGCTTTTTCCGCTCTCCGCGGCTACCGGACGGGCGGCACCCTTCACATGATCATCAACAACCAGATCGGCTTCACCACGGATCCGTCCTTCTCCAGATCATCACCCTATCCGACGGATGTTGCAAAGATGGTCATGTCACCCATCTTTCATGTGAACTGCGATGATGTTGAATCTGTGGTGCATGTTTGCCGCATCGCGACCGAATTCCGTCAGCAATTCCAGACAGACGTGGTGGTAGATCTGATCTGTTACCGGCGCTTTGGTCACAACGAAGGCGATGAACCGTCTTTCACCCAGCCCATCATGTACGACACGATCAGGTCTCATAAAACTGTGCGCCAGCTCTATGCCGAACAACTGATCGGCGAAGGGATTATGACCGAAGACGAAGCCAGGGCCGTAATCGAAGAAAACCTCACCTACCTCAACCAGGAGTTTGAGGCCGGAACCAGCTACCGACCCAACAAGGCGGACTGGCTTGAGGGCCAGTGGTCAGGTTTCCGTGCCGCCCATGGAGAAGATCGGCGCGGAACAACAGCGGTTGATCGTGAGGCCATCGATAAGGTCGCCAAACTGATGACCACCGTGCCCGAAGGGCTGAAGATTCATCCGAAGCTTCAGCGGGTCATTGATGGAAGGCGCAACGCTATCGAAAAAGGTGAGGGCATCGACTGGGCATGCGCGGAACAGCTGGCTTTCGGCACCCTTCTTCTGGAAGGCCAGGGTGTGCGTCTTTCCGGGCAGGATTCCTGCCGCGGCACATTTTCTCAGCGCCATGCCGTTTTTGTCGATCAGGACAGCGGTGACCGCTACACGCCACTTCACCATATCAGCCCTGATCAGGCCCATTTTGAGGTGATCGACTCCCCCCTGTCCGAGGCATCGGTGCTGGGTTTTGAATATGGTTTCAGCCAGGCTGAGCCGAATGCCCTTGTTTTGTGGGAAGCTCAGTTCGGTGATTTTGCAAATGGTGCGCAGGTTATCGTGGATCAGTTCATTTCATCTGGCGAAGCCAAATGGTTGCGGATGAGCGGGCTTGTGATGCTGCTCCCCCACGGTCATGAAGGACAGGGGCCAGAACATTCCTCAGCACGGCTTGAGCGCTACCTTCAGCTTTGCGCAGAAGACAATATGCAGGTGGTCAACTGCACGACGCCGGCAAATTACTTTCATGTGTTGCGCCGTCAGCTTAAACGTGATTTCCGCAAGCCGCTTATTGTGATGACGCCTAAATCCCTTCTTCGTCACCGGCTCTGTGTGTCGAAAACGGAAGACTTTCTTGAAGGGACGAGTTTTCATCGTATCATTGAAGAAACCTCACCAAAGATCGCCAAAAAAGCACGCCGTATTGTTCTGTGTTCAGGCAAGGTTTATTACGACCTGCTGGAAGCCCGGGAAAAGGCAGGCATAGACGATATAAGCCTGATGCGGATGGAACAGATCTATCCTTTCCCGCACCGGACCCTGAAAACCCTTCTGCAGGAGCGTCCCGATGCCGAGGTGATCTGGTGTCAGGAAGAGCCACGCAACATGGGCGCATGGTTTTTTGTTGAAAGCCGGATCGAAGCTGTCATGGCGGAAGTTGGCGGCACCCATACCCGTCCAAAATATGTTGGACGCACGGAAGCGGCATCACCGGCGAGCGGAAGTCTGTCAAGGCATCTTAAGGAACAGGAAGCACTGGTTCACGAGGCGCTCGATATATCCAGTTCGGCAAAGAACAGCGCTGCAGAATAAACACATCAGCCGCAGGATCTCCTCGGCACAGTAAATGAGGCAAGGCATGTCTATCGAAATCAAGGTTCCATCGCTCGGAGAATCGGTCAGCGAGGCAACGGTTGCACGCTGGCTGAAAAATGTGGGGGATGCCGTCGCCCAGGACGAGCCCGTCGTTGAGCTTGAAACCGATAAAGTGACGCTGGAAGTTCCGGCCCCGGCCGCTGGTGTATTGTCAAGCCAGGTCGCAGCCAGCGGGGAGACGGTGGGTCTGAATGCTGTTCTTGCGTTGATGGAAGAAGGCGCGGGCCCTGCCAAAGCAACTGATACCGTCAAGCCCCCGGCACCCCAACCTTCGGAAGAGCCGGTGGCTGAGCCGGTCAGCACTTCACCACCTTCTGCCCCCCCTCAGTCTGGCGCTGCTCCCGCGATGCCGTTGTCTCCTGCGGTCCGCCGCCTTGTTGAAGAAAACAACCTCAACCCCGCCCTTATCCCGGCTACAGGTAAAGACGGCCGTCTGACCAAGGGAGATGTTCTGGAGGCAATAGACAAAGGCATGGCCGGGGCAGGTTCAACCGCCATATCTGCAGCCTCATCCGGTCCGGTGTCGCCGAAACCGAGGGCAGACGATGCCCGGGAAGAACGTGTTCCGATGACACGTCTTCGCAAGGTCATCGCCCAGCGACTGAAGGATGCTCAGAATAATGCTGCTATGCTGACCACCTTCAACGAGGTGGATATGAGCGCCGTGATGGCATTGCGGGCTCAGTACAAAGACGATTTTGAGAAAACCTACGGTGTTCGCCTTGGGTTCATGTCGTTTTTTGTCCGTGCGGCGATCGAAGCACTCAAGGAATTTCCGGCCGTCAATGCTGAAATTCACGGCGATGATATCATCTACAAGAATTTCTATAATATCGGGGTTGCCGTCGGTACTGCTCAGGGCCTTGTGGTTCCGGTCCTCAAAGATGCTGACGCCATGAGCTTTGCTGAAACCGAGGCGACCATAAATGCCTTTGGTCAAAAGGCAAAAAACGGTCAGCTCAGCATGGATGACATGTCCGGCGGAACCTTCACGATCTCAAATGGCGGTGTGTATGGCTCAATGATGTCCACCCCCATTCTGAATCCACCGCAAAGTGGTATTCTCGGGATGCATAATATCCAGAAACGTGCCGTGGTGATCAGCGGGGCTTCCGGGGATGAAATCGTAATCCGCCCGATGATGTACCTTGCCCTGTCCTATGATCACCGGATCATCGATGGCCGGGAAGCTGTTTCCTTTCTTGTGCGGATCAAGTCGATGATCGAAGATCCGAGGCGGCTTCTTCTTGGTCTTTAACCTAAGCGATAAGGAATGCTTTCATGGCAAGCTCATCTCCTGCTGATCTTATTGTCATCGGTGCCGGCCCGGGCGGGTATGTGGCGGCAATCCGCGCTGCACAACTGGGCATGAAGGTGACCGTGGTCGAAAAACGCGCAACCCTGGGCGGAACATGTCTTAATGTTGGCTGCATTCCTTCAAAAGCGTTGCTGAATTCATCGGAAAAATACGCTGAAATCGCTTCTGGTGAACTTGCTGATTATGGCATCGGTCTTGGTCGTCCCAAACTTGATCTTGCGGCCATGATGAAGGCCAAGGACGACGTGGTCAGCAGCCTTACCACCGGGATTGACCATCTTTTCCGCAAAAACAAGATCACCCGGATTGAGGGGCATGCCACCATCACCTCTCCCGGTGAGGTCAGGGTGACGAAGGGCAAGGAAAGCGAAACACTGAAAGCCGAACGGATATTGATCGCAACAGGTTCAGCCCCGGCAGATCTCCCCGGCGTGGAGATTGATGAGAAGAAAATCGTTTCTTCAACAGGGGCGCTGTCGCTTACATCAGTGCCGAAAAAGCTGGTTCTCATCGGCGCCGGATATATTGGCCTTGAGATGGGTACGGTCTGGCGACGACTCGGGGCAGAGGTTGAGGTGGTGGAGTATCTGCCGCGCATCCTGCCGGGCATGGACAGTGAAGTGGCCCGCAAGTTCAAGACCATGCTGGAAAAACAGGGGCTGTCCTTCCGGCTTTCCACCGCAGTCAAATCAGCCAAAGCCAATAAATCCGGTGTGGTTCTGGATATCGAGCCGGCAGCTGGCGGAGACAGGGAAAAACTTACCGCCGATATCGTGCTTGTTGCCGTCGGCCGCAAGCCGAACACCGAAGGGCTGGGCCTTGAAGATCTCGGGCTCAGGCCGGATGAACGTGGGCGTATTCCGGTAGACGAAGATTTTGAAACATCCGTCCCGGGCATCTTTGCCATAGGTGATGTCATTCCGGGGCCGATGCTGGCCCATAAAGCGGAGGAGGATGGTGTTGCTGCGGTTGAGATCATGGCCGGTCTTGCCGGGCATGTGGATTACGATCATGTTCCGGGCATCGTCTATACCGCCCCTGAAATCGCCACCCTCGGAAAGACGGAAGATCAGCTGAAAGAGGCCGGGATTGCCTTTAACAAGGGCGTCTTTCCTCTGCAGGCCAACAGCCGTGCCCGCGCCATCGGGCATGGGGAAGGCTTTGTGAAAATCCTGGCCGATAAAGCCACCGACAAAGTGCTGGGTGTACACATCATCGGTCATGAAGCGGGCACAGTCATTCACGAATGCGCGACAGCCATGGCTTTCGGGGCTTCAAGCGAAGATATCGCCCGCACATGCCACGGCCACCCGACATTGAACGAAGCTGTTAAGGAAGCTGCCCTTGCCGTCGATGGGCGGGCTATTCATATCTGACCGGGGCTGTTGGACAAAAAAATCTAGCTTGCCCGCATTTTTGAGAAAAGCGTGATCAGCACCACACCGGCTATGATAAGGGCTATCCCCGCAATGGCCGGAAGATCAGGTTTCTCATTGAACCGTATGATTGAGATAAGGGTGATGAAGACGATCCCCAGGGCAGACCAGAACGCATAGGTTATTGCAACCGGAACATGGCGCATTGTCAGAATCATGAAATAAAAGGAAATGCCATACCCGACAGGGATCAGCAATGACGGGAGAAGTATGGAAAACTCCTTTGATGCTTTGAGCGATACCGTGCCGATGATCTCACCAACAATGGCCAAGGTCAGCCAGAGCCAGGCTATGGGCGGGATGGACATACGCTTTTCCTGAAACGATTAACCCGTATCTGTAATATCGCTTTTTCAGCCATCCGTGTCAAGTGAAGTCTGGTTGGCGGAAGCGCGATGACTTTGACCTGACCTCGGATGTGTACTGGCATGAACATGTTCAATCTGCCCGTGATCAACCGCCGTATAGCGTTGGGTTGTCGAAAGACTGGCGTGACCAAGCAGAGATTGTATGGCCCTGAGGTCACCGCCACCTGCAAGAAGATGTGTTGCAAAGGCATGACGGAGGGCATGGGGCGTTGCGGACCGGTCAAGCCCGAGATGATGGCGAAGTTTTTCCATCAGCCGCTGGATGGCTCTGGCATTGAGTGCACCGCCCCGGCTTGAAACAAAAAGCGGGCCTTCCGGGCCGGGATCAAAGGGGCTGACGGCAAGCCAGGTATCGACGGCAAAACGAACAGAGGGAATGACGGGAATATCACGTGATTTGCCGCCTTTGCCCTGAATTCTGAGCCAATCACCAAGTGGCGCATCATCTCTGCGTAAGGAAAGCGCCTCCGAGATTCTGAGCCCGCAACCGTAAAGGAGGCTGAGCACAGCAATATCCCTTGTTTTAACCCAGTCCGGAGCATCAAGGCGGTGAATAGCATCGATCAGGCTTGCAGCGTCATCTTCGCTCACCGCCTTCGGAATAGTGGCGGGAAGTTTGGGGGATTTCATAAAACTGGTTTCCACAGCCGGGTATAGCCCGGAACGGCTGCCATAGCGATAAAAACTACGAATGGCGGAAACACGTCTGGCGATGGTGGAACGCGCCAATTCCTGGCGTGCGAGTTCAGCCAGATATCCACGAAATTCAACCTTGCCGACATCATCAATGCCAAGCTTGTTGTTCTGAAGATAGCCAAGCCAGCTGTCGAGATCCCGGCTATAGGCATCCAGCGTTGTGGGGGGGTAGCGCTTCTCGTTCATCAGCCAGTCCAGCCAGTGACGCCGGGCCCCGATCATGCCCGCCCCCCACGGGCAAGAAGACCGATGGCAATCATCCGGACGGTAAATTCAAGCAGGTCCGTGCCATGGTTTTCAGTGAAACTGTCCGCATCGTTTCCGGCCAGCGCGAGCGCACTTCCCCGGATAAGATCACCGCCTTTATCGCCACGCGGCAGGATCGCGGGCAAGGCCGCTATCGCCACACTTGGTGGTGGTGTGCTCATGTGATACCGGAAGAGTTCACCCTGAAGCCCGGCCGGTTTTCCGAGAATGAAGCGCGCCCCGCCCATCAGGCCTGAGATATATCCCATGTCAAGCGAGACAACATAAGGGCAGGAGGCCAGAGGGGAGGTGTCGGGGACGATCAACGTGGCGGCAGCTGTATCAAGTATATCCGGAAAACTGTCACGGATCAGACGAGCGATCTCTTCCGTTGTCCGGGCGGCAATGAGCAGGCAACAGGCGTGGTAAACCCGAGCCTGGATGATCTGGTTTTCGGAGGTGATATTCACCATACTGCGGCCAGCGGCACGGGTCCGGCGCATCGCATCCCGTGCCCGATTGAGGACAACCTGGCTCAGATCAACAACCTGGCCAGTTTTTCCATAAGGGCCAGCCATCGCATCCATGATACCGGATTTGAGGAGGTATTCGGGGTTGTCATCAAGAAATCGCCGAATATCCTCAATGGTGAATTTGCGATCGGTCATGGCTATCCGGTTGACAGTGTTCAGAGAATGCTCTGTCCTGTTTTTTCCCAGTCTGCAAGAAAGGCTTCAAGACCTTTGTCGGTCATGGGGTGCTTGTACATCGCGTGTATCACGGATGGGGGAACGGTGGCGACATCCGCCCCGATCAGCGCGGCATCGACAACATGCTGCACCCCGCGCACGGAGGCAACCAGTACTTCGGTGGGAAAATCGTAATTGGCATAAATGGTCACAATATCTTCGATCAGCCCCATGCCGTCTCGCCCCAGATCATCAAGACGACCGATAAAGGGTGAAATGAAACGCGCACCGGCTTTCGCCGCCAGCATCGCCTGGGCAGGTGAGAAGCACAAGGTGACATTGACCATGACGCCATCATCAGAGAGAGATTTACAGGTAGCTAGACCAGCCGGGGTCAATGGCACTTTCACCGCCACGTTATTTGCAATGGCGGCAAGTTTTCGGC
>Ga0181581_10005205_pt1 | contig 10130 bp, 6 predicted proteins | sample 071ome_22_FD_132433 | JGI IMG/M metagenome (GOLD analysis project Ga0181581, IMG submission 132433) | Coastal salt marsh microbial communities from the Groves Creek Marsh, Skidaway Island, Georgia - 071404AT metaG (megahit assembly) | ecosystem: Environmental > Aquatic > Marine > Intertidal zone...
CTAGGTTTTGCCTGACCTTTTCTCTGCCATCAGCGCCAGGCTCGGCTTGCAAAAGTTGTTTTGTATCTGCACAAAATTCTTCGATCTCGTATCCCATTTTACCTTTATCTCTATTCCGTTTTCCCTATCAAAGGATACAGATTAACGGGTCCTTATAAAAGGGGGAGGTGGGCGGGAACGCTTTTAGGTCTGCTGTTATTGGTATTTAATGGCAGGAGGATAAGGAGAACCAAATGTTTGTTAACGGAGTGTGGGAAAAAGGGCTAAGGGGAGAGACCTTCCAAGTTTATAATCCTGCGACTGGAGAGGTTCTGGCTGAAGTAGCAGACTGCAACCACGAAGATACTATGCGAGCAATTGAGGCTGCTCATGCAGCATTGCCTAAATGGGCTTCTCTCACCGCATATGAACGTTCTCGCATACTTTATAAGGCGCATCACCTTATGCTCGAAAGGGGAGAGCAATTGGCGAAAGTAATGACCCAAGAGCAGGGTAAGCCGATCCGCGCAGCCCTCAACGAGGTGGGGTACGGAGCAGATTTTTTGCTTTGGTACGCCGAGGAAGCAAAGCGCATATATGGGGAGACGATCCCGGCACCCCGAACGGGTCAACGATTTATCGTAGCCCATCAACCCATTGGTGTCGTCGCAGCCATTACACCCTGGAATTACCCCGCTTCAATGATCACCAGAAAGGTTGCTCCTGCCCTGGCAGCAGGCTGTACCGTAGTCTTGAAACCGGCAGAGGCAACTCCGCTTTGCGGTATTGAGATTTTTAAAATCTTGGAAGAGGCGGGTGTTCCCCCAGGTGTGATTAATCTAGTGACAGCGAGCGATCCCGGTCCAATCGGAGAAGCATTTGTCACAAATCCGCTTGTGCGAAAAATCACCTTTACGGGCTCTACCGCAACCGGAAAGCTGCTCGGAAGCGGTGCAGCGGCTCACGTGAAAAGGATTTCAATGGAGCTTGGAGGACACGCGCCGTTTCTGGTTTTAAAGGATGCTGATCCAGTCCATGCAGCAAAAGGGGCAGGTCTTGTTAAGTTTCTGAACACCGGCCAAGCGTGTATTTGTCCCAATCGTTTCCTCGTCCACGACTCCCTTGTGGAAGCTTTTACAAACGAGCTTGTTTCTCGGGTTCAGAAGTTGCAAGCAGGAAACGGCCTTGACCCAGGGATTGCAATTGGCCCTTTGGTTAACCTTAAAGCAATTGAGAAAGTCGAACGTCAAGTTGACGATGCGATCTCCAAGGGGGGGCAATTGCTTACAGGAGGACATCGTTTGACCGAGGGACATTTGAGCAATGGCTTTTTTTACGCACCAACTGTCTTGGGAGGTGTTACGCCAGAAATGCTTATTTATCGTGAGGAAACTTTTGGTCCGGTTGCTCCAATTATTTCATTTTCTGATGATGATGATTTGTTGGATATGGCAAATGATACCCATTATGGTCTAGCGGCATATGTTTATACGCAAAATTTAACGGCTGCGATAAAGACCTTCGAAGGCCTTGAATTCGGAATAATAGGGATAAACGATATAAACCCGACGGCTGCCTCCGTTCCTTTTGGTGGGATGAAAGAGTCTGGTCTTGGAAGGGAGGGAGGAAGAGAAGGGCTTGCAGATTATTTAGAGACTAAGATCGGCGGATTTGCGATCTGAGGAAGAGAAAACTATGTCCGATGAGAAACTCATAAGAATTTTCGAGCAAATGCTCAGGATTAGGCGTTTTGAGGAGGGAGTCTTCGAACTCCATACGGCAGGCGCGTTCGGTGGGCACTATCACCTGTATATTGGACAGGAAGCAACTGGTGCCGCAGTAATTAATGCGCTCAAAGGAATAGATCCCATTTTTTCAACCCATCGTAATCACGGGCACGCAATCGCGCGAGGGATCGAGCCAGAGGCTGCTTTCGCCGAGATCCTTGGCAAAGCCAGCGGATCTCAAGGGGGACGCGGGGGTACATTTCACCTGGCTGATCCGGAGGTTGCTATGCCTCATACTTCAGCACTAGTCGGCGGTGCTGTTCCACTCGCTGCGGGTGCGGCACTGGCCGCAAAACAAAATCGAACAGGCGCGGTTGCTGTGGCTTTATTTGGAGATGGTTGTTTCGAAGAGGGCGTTGTTTACGAGACACTGAATCTTGCCAGAATGTGGCAACTTCCAGTGATCTTCATATGTGAAAACAACACACCCGGTGCTCTTGCTAAAGCAGAGGGAGGGAATAATACCTCGAACCTCCCCGATGGCAGGGTTGCTGACACGCCCAGGGCTCTAAAAATTAAAACTTTCGAGGTGGATGGCAGTGATGCGATCGCTGTTTCTGAATTGATGGTCGAGTGTCGAAAAATTTGTGCTGAGAAATCTCAACCTATTTTTGTAGAGGCTTTTACCGAACGATGGCCAGGAAATGTGTATTCGTTTCCAAGTATGGTGACTGGTATGACCGATTTCGGAATACTAAATGAGGTGGGTGTGGAGAAAAAAGAGCACTCTGAATGGTTCGATAAGGGGGATCCTGTTTTAACTTTGGCACGGGTCCTTCTAAAAAAGAATTTGATGAATTTTTCAGAAATTACGGCGTTAAATAAGCGAGTAATTGACGAGATTAACCAGGCAAAAGAGAGGGCGCTCGCTGCGCCTGAACCTGCTTTGGAAAGCTTCAGTGAATTTGTGTTGTTTGAGGAGGCTCAGTCATGACGCTAATGAGCTATGGTGAGGCGGTCGTTGATGCTCTTTACACTTCTATGAAAGAAGACCCAACGGTTACGCTAATTTGGGGGTCTCTTACCGGGGTAGGCGGACAGTCCCCATTAGTCGCGAAGATTAAAGAGGAATTCAGCGACCGTATTTTGCATCCGCCAATATCCGAAGCAGGAATGGCGGGTATTGCGGCCGGCGCAGCAATGAGCGGGCTTAGACCTATCCTGCCATTTGGAACGGCAAGTTTTATGCTTCGTGCGTGGGATCAAATCGTACACGAGGCAGGGTCAGTTCATTACATGTCTAATGGCAAAGCAAGAGCCCCTATCGTTTTTCACGGTGTGCATGGATTAAGAGGTGGTGGGGGGCCACAACACAGTTTATCTCCGCAAGCTATGCTCTGGAATAACCCGGGGATCGAAATTGTTTTGCCATCGAGCCCAGCGGATGCAAGAGGTTTGCTACGCTCCGCGATCAGGAGCAATAATCCAACTGTTGTTTTAGATCACCAGAGATTAACTAAAGTCGAAGGAGACGTACCTGAGGGTGATTTTATAGTCCCTTTTGGACGGGCAGATATAAAACGAGTCGGCAAAGATATCACGATCGTAGCGGCCTCTCTTCAAGTAAAAGCGGCAATTTCAGCGGCAGAAGAACTCGTATCTGAGGGCATTGACTTAGAGGTTATTGACCTGCGCTCGCTTGTCCCGTTGGATGAAGAGACAATTCTCCAATCTGTAGCTAAAACCGGTCGCTTGATAGTAGCAGATGAGACGCCCATGCGATGCTCAATCGCTTCGGAGGTGATAGTGACCGTGTGTGAAAAGGGCTTAGATTTTTTTAAATCGCCGCCAGTCCGGATTAATCGCAGGCATGGTCACATACCCACTAATTTGGCTATGGAGGAACATGGATTGCCCTCAGTTCAAAGAATAGTAGCTGCAGCAAAGAGCCTCGCTGTCTAGTTGTTCATTACCAAAGCCACACGCCCAATTGAGCCGCGTGACTCGACGAGGGACATTGCATCCTGGAAAGATGATAACGGGAATTCCGCGCAAACTGCAGGGTTAATAAGCCCGAGATCAGCAAATGAGCAAAAACGCTCCATTATATCTCGCACGAGAGACTCAGACTCAAAGCGTATGTCTTGTGGGCTCCATCCGTAATAGGTTCCAAAATTAAGACCGACAACGGAGATGTTTTTTACAAGGACGATATTGGAAGGAATTTTATTCGCCTCACCGCTAGTGAAACCTATGGGGCATATTCGTCCTTCAAAAGCCAAACAACGCAGAGATTGATCAAATGTATGACCACCTACAGGGTCGAGAATTGCGTTCGCTCCATTGCCGTTTGTAAATTCTAGAACCTTTGCACGGAAATCCTCATCACGATGAATGATTATATGATCCGCTCCGTGTTTTAGGGCTTCAGCTTGCTTCTCAGAAGAGCCAACGGTGCCAATCACTTTTGTTTTGAGTATTTTCCCAAGCTCTAATGCCGCAAGCCCAACTGCGCCAGCTGCTCCATGCACCAGAAGAGTCTCGCCTTTTTGCACATTTAACAGTCTTGGCCAAGTGAGGGCAGCCATTGCGGTTGCATAGGAATTAAAATTTACTGCTTGCGAAAAATTCAGACTATCAGTGAGATGATAAGTGTTTACCTCTTCGGAAATTGCTTCTTCAGCATAAGCGCCCCAGTCCAATGCAGCAAAAATCCGATCACCTGGTTTGAAACGAGATACATCTTTACCAACCTCTATAATTTCGCCAGCGCATTCAGTCCCTGGCGTAAAAGGAAGAGGCGGTTTTCTCTGATATTTTCCTTCGACAACTAACTTTGTCGAAAAACTTACCCCTGCTGCCTTGACTCTGATCCGAACCTGTTTCGGTCCCAGATTGACCCTTGGAATCTCATTTATTTCCAAATTATTGAAATCTGTATACTTGGTTACCAGGAGGCCGCGGATTGAACTCATGAATTTTTATTCGAAATCCATATCTCCCTCAAATCAGGTCTCCTGACTTTCCCTCGGTCATTTTTTGGAAGCGCATCAATGAAGTGGAATTCTTTTGGCATTCGATACTCTGGAATATTTTGTGCGCAGTGCGCTTTAATTTCTTCTTCAGAGAGAATTTCACCTTCTCGGACGACTAGGTAAGCAACGATCTCTTCCCCATATATATCATCAGGGACCCCTACACCTGCTGCTTCGTAGACCTTTGGATGCGCCATCATAATGTTGTCCACTTCTACTGGTGAAATATTCACGCCTCCGCGAATAATCAGATCCTTCAATCGACCAGTCACGGTTATAAAACCCTCTTCGTCCATAACTGCCAGATCCCCCAAGGGAACCCGTTTGCCAGTTAGATCTTCCCAGACACCGTCCGCCGTCATTGAAGCTTTGGCGCATTGGGGGCCGCCCAAAGTGACTTCGCCTTCTTCGCCTTGAGCTACTGGCAAACCGTCGGCGTCTATCAGAAGAAATTCTTGGTGTTTTGCGGGCGGACCGACAGTTCCATATTTTTTCGCATAGTGGCGGTTCCCGCATACCCATCCGCCCTCTGAGCAACCAAAGAACTGCAATAAGTTGATGCCATAGGTCTCTTCAAATTGTTTCCAGCGTTCTGGTGCCAGTGGGGCGGTGGAAGAGCTCATAAGCCTTAATGATGGAACATCTGCCGCAGTTACGCCGGTGGGTCTATCGAGCAGCATGTTGATCACGGTCGGGATCCCTGCGGAAAATGTGATTTTGTGCTCTTTAATCCAGTCAAAGAAATTACTGTGCGAGAAGCGCCGCGCAAAATGCAGCGTGCAACCTGTTTCAAGCCACGGCATAAGAGACAAACCCTGTGCAGAATTCCAACCAAAGGATCTAAATTCAAGAGTTTTATCATCCTCTGTTAGCCCCAATTGGTCGATCGTCGATAAGCCAAAAGACCAATGGGCCAAATGATCGATTAGGAAATTTTTGGGTTTGTCTGTTGTTCCAGATGTACAGAAAATGGTTGCGTCGTCGGAAGCACTATAATCCCGGTCACATTCAGGAAAAGCTTCGATATCATAGATTTCACAAAAAATATTTTCGGGATCAACAGCTTGCCTATGGTTGGTCCAGTTTTTGAAAGCGAATTTATCTAAAACTACACCTTCTAACATTTTATCAATATCTAGTTCTGCATCGAAGAATGCCAGCTTGCAGTCCAAATGAGTTAAAATCTCAGAAACGTAGTTGACATTCATCTCAACATTGGTGGGGCAGCATACCGCTCCGGCTCGCCAAATCCCCATCCAGAGAATCAGTTTTTCTAGTCTTTCCTCGGAGAGCAAGGCAACCCGATCTCCTTTCTGAATACCCTTTTGAACGAGCCAGTTTGCGATCCTGTTTGTCCAATCATGAAGTTCGCCAAAAGTAATGCTTTTTTGCTGTGTTAGATCAAAAAGTGCATTCTTTTGCGGCTCTCGGTCCCTATACTTTTTTAATATCGTTCGGACGGACTCGAATGGAATAGCAAAATCGTGTTCGGCTCCAGGCGTTGTTCCGCCGACCTTGGGGGGCATAGGGCTTCTCCTAATTTGGGTCTCAAAATTTGCCCGGATTTTCAATATTGTGGGCAATTTGGTCAAGTAAGATATTATTTCAAAAAAGAATGATGTCTTGGGAGAGTAGGATGAATAGAGCTGAGCTCGAGAGAATTACCTTGGAATTCACCAAGTTATTCAATGATGAAGATTTGAATGCGGTGCTCTCCTATTTTTCGGAGGATGCCGTTTATATCGAATTTAACGGTATTAGGCATGAAGGGATTGCGGCTATTCGGGTGGCCTTTGAGCCACAATTTGGTGGGCATTTCGGGAAAATGACTTTTTATAATGAAGATCTACTAATTGATTCTGTGACCCAAAAGAGCTTAATTAGTTGGACCCTTACATTAGAGGAAGAGAAACGGCAGGGAGCATATCGAGGTCTGGATATACTTCACTTCGTCGGAAAAAAAATCGTTCAGAAGCATACTTACTGTAAGGCAAAAGTACCACTCATAACTAAAAAGGCTGTAATGATATCAAATGGTACCTGGCCTTAATTTCAAAATACCGGAGAAATAAACTTCTCCGAATGCATAGACTTAATTGGATCGCTAAGAATTGTCGAAATCAGGCTTTACCGTAACCGCCCCCGCCTGGTGTCTCAATTACGATTGTTTCTCCAGCTTTTAGGGGTTTAGAGTCATTCCCTCCCATTTCCTCTTTTGTGCCGTCGAGACGAATAATAAAATTCTGCCCAGTTCGTCCGGTTCCACCCCCTGCGATGCCGTAAGGCGGTATTTTTCTGTGTCCTGACAATATCGAGGCCGTCATCTCCTCTAGGAATTTTATTTTGCGCGTTACGCCCGATCCTCCCCGGTACTGGCCCTCACCCCCAGATCCCCGCCGAATAGAGAATTCTTCCAATAATACAGGAAATCTAAATTCAAGTATTTCTGGATCGGTGAGTCGGGTGTTAGTCATGTGTGTGTGAACCGCATCAACACCATGATAGTCAGGGCCCGCTCCCGAGCCTCCACAAATTGTCTCGTAATATTGATGGTTTTTATTTCCAAACGTAAAATTATTCATTGTCCCTTGGGCAGCGGCCATTACCCCTAGAGCGCCAAAAAGTGTATCAGTGATCGCCTGTGAAGTTTCTACATTTCCCGCTACCACCGCGGCAGGGTATTTGGGCCGAAGCATGCAGCCCTCAGGAATAAGTATATTAAGTGGCTTCAGGCAACCAGCATTAAGGGGAATTTCTTCGTCCACAAGGGTTCTGAAAACATACAATGTGGCCGCGACACAAATTGCGCTTGGAGCATTAAAGTTATTGTCTTGTTGATCTGAAGTTCCATTAAAATCTATTGTTGCTGATCGATCTTCACTATTTACCTTAATATTTACGCAAATTTTGGCACCAAAATCTGTCTCATATTCAAAAGAACCATTGCTTAGTGTGTCGATTACTCTTCTGACGGATTCCTCCGCATTATCCTGCACGTGCTGCATATATGCTTTCACGACGTCGAGGCCAAAATGGTTGACCATTTTTAGAAGTTCTTGCAAGCCTTTTTCATTTGCAGCAATTTGGGCTTTCAGATCTCCCAAGTTGTGATGAAAGTTTCTTGTTGGGAATTTGCCTCCAGAGAAGACAGACTCTGCTTCAATTTCTAAGAGATTTCCTTCGGAAACAAGTTGGACGTTATCGAGTAAAACTCCTTCTTCATCAATATGTTTTGAGTTCGGGGGCATGGAGCCAGGAGTTATTCCTCCAATCTCCGCGTGATGTCCCCTTGAGGCGACTGTAAAAAGTAATTCGTTTGATGAATCGTCAAACACGGGCGTAATAACCGTAACATCGGGCAAATGAGTGCCCCCGTTGTAAGGAGTGTTCAACATGAACACGTCACCTCTTTTGATCGTGCCGCGTCGTTCACGCAATACTGTTTTGACACTTTCACTCATAGACCCCAAGTGGACTGGGATATGGGGTGCATTTGCAACCAAATCCCCTTGGGTGTCGAAGATAGCGCAGGAAAAATCGAGTCTCTCTTTGATGTTAACAGAGTAAGAGGTGTTTTGGAGCACGCCTCCCATTTGCTCTGCGATGGACATGAAGAGGTTGTTAAACACTTCTAACATCACAGGGTCAGCTTGTGTCCCAATAGCTACCCTTTTTGGGAGAGCAACAACTCTATTCATTATAAGATGATTTGAGGAGTTAATTTCTGCCCGCCAACCCGGTTCTACAATCGTAGTCGCGTTTGATTCAATTAGAATAGCAGGGCCATTTATTGAAGCTCCTGGTTTTAAATCATCTCGTTTAAAAATTCCTGTCTCGTGCGTTCGCCCACCGCTAAACATTGGGACAATCTTAGTCGGCTTCGGGGTGTCTAATTCAGATTCAAAGTTTTGTTTGTCCTCGATTGTTTCTCCTGGCGCTATTACCTCAAGGGAGAGTGCCTCGACGATTAAATCTTTTTCCGGTGATATGAAGCCAAATTGTTGTTGATGCACTAATTCAAAATTGGTCTTCATTGTTTGAAAGTCCCCGAACTCTATGATCAAGGGGGTGTCGGTTCCCTGATATCGGAGATGGGCTTTTGTAGCTGTGACGAGTTGGGTCTCATCGGAGCCCTGTTCTAACATTTCGCGCTTTCCTTCATCTTCCAATCCGGAGAGAAGAGCTTTTAATTCTTCCATTAAGCTCGGAGAAAGCGTCTTTTCGACGGCGCATTCCCGCATAACGGTTTGATCTGCTAGCCCCATTCCGTAGGCTGAAAGCACGCCTGCGAAGGGGTGGACAAATACCCGTTTCATGCCAAGGGCGTCAGCAACCATACAGGCATGCTGACCTCCGGCTCCTCCAAAACAGTTCAAGGTGTAAGCCGTTACGTCATATCCTCTTTGTACAGAAATTTGTTTAATTGCATTGGCCATATTTTCCACTGCAATCTTGATAAACCCTTCAGCGACCTCTTGTTCGCTAATTTTTGAAGCGGAGGTATCACATATATCATCCGCTATTGCCCGGAATTTTTCCTGAACAACTTTGGCGTCCATGGGCTGGGTTGCCGTTGTTCCGAAAACATGAGGAAAAAAATCAGGTTGTATTTTTCCGAGCATGACGTTCGCGTCGGTTACTGCGAGAGGTCCACCCCGCCTGTAACAGGCGGGGCCGGGATTGGCCCCTGCAGAGTCCGGACCGACTCTAAATCTAGAGCCGTCATAATGAAGAATGGATCCGCCTCCCGCAGCCACCGTGTGGATGCGCATCATTGGAGCTCGCATTCGAACGCCCGCGACTAACGTTTCAAATGCTCTCTCATAAACACCATTATAATGGGCAACATCTGTAGAAGTGCCGCCCATATCAAAACCAATAATTTTTTCGAAACCGGCCATAGCAGCTGTCTTGACCGCGCCAACGATGCCGCCCGCGGGGCCAGATAAAATACTATCCTTTCCTTGAAAAAAACGGGCATCGGTAAGCCCGCCATTGGACTGCATAAACATCAGCCGAGTATTCCCGACATTGTTAGAGACTTGCTGAACATACCTTTTTAGAATGGGGGAAACATATGCATCCACCACCGAGGTATCTCCGCGTCCTACCAACTTCATAAGAGGGCTTACCTCGTGGCTTGCAGAGATCTGTGTGTATCCAATCTCGTGCGCGATCTGAGCAACTGTCTTCTCGTGCTCTTTGTAGCGGTAGCCATGCATAAATACGATTGCTACCGATCGTATTCCCTCATCAAACGGAGCTTTTAGCAGCTCTCTCGTCTTCTCTACATTGACCGGTTTTATTTCTTCCCCATGTGCAGAATATCTCTCTGGAATTTCAATGACTTTTTCATAGAGAAGTTCGGGAAGCTCTATTTTTCGTGCGA
>Ga0181581_10005223_pt1 | contig 10116 bp, 10 predicted proteins | sample 071ome_22_FD_132433 | JGI IMG/M metagenome (GOLD analysis project Ga0181581, IMG submission 132433) | Coastal salt marsh microbial communities from the Groves Creek Marsh, Skidaway Island, Georgia - 071404AT metaG (megahit assembly) | ecosystem: Environmental > Aquatic > Marine > Intertidal...
CAGTAGTTGGGATCCGTATGGAATTGGTGTTCAATCCATGGTGGTTTATTTAAATGGTAGTTGGAGATTAATTGCAGATGCAGTATAAAATAAATATGATTATAGGAAAACAAAATGGCAGATAGAATACCACTAATTGTAGACGTAGATGACGGTAACAAATTAAAAGAATTACCCATCGGTGATAACCTTAATTTAACAGGGTCGGGTATTGTTGGTGCTGGTAATATTGCCGCAACAAGTTTAACGATTGCCGGAGTTCCATATAATCCATTTAGTGGTGCATATGCTGACTTAACTGGTAAGCCAACTATTCCATCGGATACAGATGATATTGTTGAAGGTACTAAAAAATATTTTACAGACGAGCGTGTTGATGATCGTGTATCAAATTTACTAGTTGCAGGCCTTGGCATTAATTTAACTTATAACGACACTGCTAATACTATTACTATTGAAGCAACAGGTATTGGATCTGGATCTGGCGGCGGTTCTACTACACTTGCTGGTCTAACAGATGTTACTTTAACTGCTCCTACAACAAATCAAATTTTAAAATACAACGGTACTGAGTTTGTTAATACATCAATAGCATATTCAGAAATTACTGGCAAACCTACACTAGCAACTGTCGCAACATCAGGCAGTTACAACGATTTAAGTAACAAGCCAATTATTCCAAACGATATTAACGACTTACTTGATGTTGACACTTCAACAACTCCGCCTACAAACGGACAAGTTCTTAAGTGGTTAAACAACAAGTGGGTACCAGCAGATGATATTACATCAGGTGGCGGCGGTCTTAATGCTGACACACTTGACGGCTTTGATAGCACATACTTCCTAGACTGGAACAACATTACTAACAAGCCTGTTTACACAGTTAGTGATTTAGATGACACTAGTATTACAAACTTGCAAGGTAATGAAATTTTATCTTGGGACGGATTAAGTTGGGTTAATGTTACTAATGCTCCAGACTTTGATGATGTTACTAATAAACCAACTACACTTGCAGGTTACGGCATTACTGACTCACCATCAGTTCTTACAGATTTAAACATTGTAGATGGAACTGCTAATCAAATTTTAAAAACAGACGGCGCAGGCGGATTTAGTTTTACATCAACATTAAGTGGTACTTCAATTGCTAACGCAGGATCAATTGGATTTAGTGCCGGAGTTACTATTAATGAATTTAGTGCTGATGGCACACTAGCAGGTGATAGTAATACAGCAGTACCTACAGAATCAGCAGTTAAAGCATATGTTGATAATGCTGTAGGCGGACAAGCAGTAGGACTTGATTCAAGAAGTACTTCGGCAACAGTAACAAATAGTATTGCAAACAATGTTTCAGAGAACGTTACATTTACAGGATATAAAGCATACGGACTAATGCAAATACAAACATCTGCTCCGGCTTGGGTAAGATTATATATTAGTTCAGCGGCAAGAACAGCAGATGCTAGTAGAGCAGAAGGTGTAGATCCTGATCCAGATGCAGGCGTAGTTGCTGAAGTTCTAACATCACCTACCAGTCTTACAATTCCTTTTGGTCCAATGGTAATGGGTTGGAACAGTGCAAACGACACAGCAATTTATGCGGCAGTAAAAAACAAAAGCGGATCTACTTCAGCAATTACTACAACATTGACGATACTCAAACTGGAGGCTTAACATATGTCTTTGGCTAAGAAAGTCTTAAAACAAGTGTACATGGTTACACTAAAAAGCAAAGACGATCTAAATGATTTTTATGACGATATGCAGACCGAGGGCGGTTCTCTTTATATTCCCGATAGAGCAATAGTTCCAAACAATCAACGTCCTAATTCACGTACAACAGAATATTGGTTAAGCGGTGCAGAAGCAGAACTAGTAAGAAATGATCCTCGTGTAAAAGCAGTTGAACTTAACCCTAAAGATAGTGGCATTAAGGTTGATGAATTTTCTGTTTCACAAACAGGTAATTTTGATCGTGATTCTGGAACAACTAATACAGATTTAAATTGGGGTCTATTACGACTTCTTGATGGTGAAAATAGAACTAATTGGGGTAGTTCATTTACATCAGTAAACACAACAATTGAATTTAATGCTACAGGTAGGAATGTTGATCTAGTTATTTGTGACGGAGATGGATTAAACACTGGTCATCCAGAGTATACTCAACTTTCAGGACAAGACACAGATGACGGCTCCGCATCAAGAATTGTACAATATAACTGGTATCAGCATAATCCAACAGTAACAGGCGGAAGTGCAGGAACATACTCATATAGTAATCCTGGAAGTTATCATGCTAATCACGTTATGGGTACAGCAGGCGGTAACAGACACGGTTGGGCAAGAAACGCAAACTTGTATAACCTATACTACTATGCAGGCGCTGTTGGCAACAACAACTTTCCTTACGTGTATGACTACATTCGAGCATTTCATGAAAACAAAAGTGTTAATCCAGCAACTGGAATTAAAAATCCTACAGTAGTTAATAGTAGTTGGGGTATGAGTATTTTCCCTCAGGAATGGAGTTTTAGTTCAATTGATGCTGTTACATATAGAGGAACTAGATTTGTTCCAAGCGGTAGTATTGTTTATGAAGGTGCTAACGGAGTTTATAGTTCTACGGCATCACTAGCAACATTTACAGCAGATCCAGATAACGGACTTGGACAACGTATTACTACAAGTGGTAGCGAAGGTGCAATCAATGGTGACTTTAATAGCACACCAACTGGTTGGACAAGGATTGGTGGACAAATTAGTTTAGTTACAAGTACTGTTCCTAATGCTAGTTATACTGCTCTAATTCAAGGACCAACTACAATTACCTACAAACACAATGTTGCTACCCAAGGTTTAACAGGTATTTCAAGTGTAGACCTAACTGTAACTATTCAAGACTCAGGATCTAATATTATTCATACTAACAGTAACAGTGACACATCAATCGAAGGTGGTCTTGCTGAAGTTGATTTGATCAGTGGTAACATTAACTTGCCTAATAACGAACAATATAGTATCACCTACGAAAGTACAGTAACAGAAGCATCTAGTCCTACAACTTCAACTGAAATAAATTGTACTATTGTAAACTATCAAGCGGCGAATCCAGCGGCATCTATTACATCTTTAGGTACACAAACTATTTCAAGCACTGCTACTATGACTGCTAGTGTTACTCCGACATCAGGAAATAATGACGACGGTTACTGGCAAATTAGTTTACCATTTAACATGACTTACCTAAGCCAAAGTTATAACACAGTTTATCTAGGTACTAACAGTTACCTAACATTTGGTGCTGGTTCTAACCAATATTCAGGCATTGATGAAAATACTCCAGCCCTTCCAAAGATTATGGTTGCAGGTGGAGACAGAAGTGCCCAAAGGATTTATTACGGAGCAAGTGGCAGTGTAGGTAGTAGAATCTTTAGTGTTATTTATGAAGGGCATACTACATATACTGGTGGTGTGCTAGGTTCGCCTACAATTAAATATGAATATAAATTTTACGAAGCAACCCCAACACAAATAGATTTAATTATTGAATCAAATAATGCTAAGAGTTCTACAGGAACTTTTACAACAGCACAACTTAATGGTTGGGGTTTTATAAGTGGAGCGAGAATTCCTTTAAGAGTTGCGGCACTTGATGCAGACATTGAAGATGCAATTGATGCTGGAGTTATTACAATAGGAGCCGCAGGTAATGGTAGTTGGAAACACGATGTTCCGGGTGGTCCTGACTGGGATAACACTTTTGAAATGAATGGTAATACATATTATTATATGCGAGGTACATCTCCCACAGCAAACGATGATCTTGTAAATGGTGATTATGATCTTCCTAATATTTGCGTAGGAGCCACTGATACTGCACTAACAAACGGTTTAGATAGAAAAGTTTATTTTAGCGACTGCGGTCCTGGTGTTGACATATACGCACCTGGACATTATATTATGAGTCCTTTGAATACTTCATTTCCGTCCACAACTTATTTAGATCCTAGAGATTCGAATTATAGGGTTGGAAAAATTTCAGGTACATCAATGGCTAGTCCTCAAGTTGCTGGCCTAGTTGCTTGTTTGATGGAGACATATCCTCACTTCAAACAAGAAGATGTAAAAGCGTATCTACAAAGTAATTGGGCAGTAGAAGGTCAATTATACGATGCTACTGCTACTGATATTCCAACAGACTCAGATGACTTACAAGGATCGCCAAACCTACACGCTAGATATTATTTTGAACGGCAACTAACCGGTGCGTTATATCCTCCACAGAAAAGACAAAGCAGACCGTCTGTAGGAGCGTTATATCCTCGTCCAAAACGTTCAATAAGAAAGCAACCACCAGAATAGGATAAATATTAGTATGGCAATTAATTTAGTAAACATCGGCGGCGTAGCAAATGACGGAACAGGTGACGATCTACGCGAAGCGTTTGTAAAGGTTAACAATAACTTTACAGAACTAGATAACCGTAATCCTGAGCAAACTACTGCATCTAACCTAGGTACAGTAGGTGAAGGCGTCTTTGCACAAAAAAGCGGATTTGATTTACAGTTTAAGAAAATTGTTGCTGGCGGAAATGTTACTGTAACATCTGACGCAAATGGTGTTATTATTTCAAGTGTTGGAGGACTACAAGCACTAGTAGTTAGTACAGATGCAGGAAATATTACACTTGCAGAAGGTGATACATTTACTATTGCTGGCGGTACAAATGTAAACACTGCTACACAAGGGCCTGATGGTATTGTAATTAATTCTCTTACAGAACTATCCAGTGATGCTACACCTCAACTAGGAGGCACATTAGATGGTCAAGGCAACAAAATTCTCAATGTAAGAAATATTGAAAGTTTAGTATATGATGTTGATGTTCGTGATATATACGGATTCAACTTTGGTACTATTACAAAATCTGCGTCAAGTATTATTGAGTTTTTAGGTACAACAATAGATGTTGATTTAGGCACTGTTGTTACACCTACAGACGTTGATATTGATGTAGGAACTATTACAAACCCACTTTAATCCAAGTAGCAATATCCGATAAATACTATTGGATAAGGAATAATAAATGGCTACAATCTGGACACAACAAACTAACACTACACTAGGTATTTTTGCTGAAAATGCCGCTGTTAGAATTGCACTCCCACTTAATACTATATCAAACACTATTGATACTGTAGAAGTAATTAGTGGTAAACTTCCTGGCGGTTTACGTCTTGAAGGGTTGTTCATTGTAGGTGCTCCTTTTGAAGTTGAACGTCTTACAGAATTTAGATTTGTTCTTAGAGCAACTGATGCTAATAATACTATTGAAGATAGAACATTCAATATTCAAATAAACGGTGCTGACGAACCTATTTGGGTTACTCCAGAAGGATTAATACCAGTTGACCCAGGAGAAAAATATTTTGTATTAGACAATACACTATTAGACTTCCAACTTAAAGCAATTGACGCAGATTTACCTGCAGGTGATAGTTTAGAATATTTTATTGCAGACGATGACGGAGAACTTCCTCCAGGCACACGTTTAACAAGTGATGGTAGAATTGTAGGTGTAGTTGAACCTGTATTAGCATTAGATACTAGAGCAGGCAATGGTGCATACGATACAAACATTTATGGAACATTCCCGTTTGACTTTGGTGAAAGAAGTGCAAACGGTTATGACAGTTTCTTTTATGATACAAGAATTTATGACGATAGAATTCCAACTAAACAGCCTAGAAAACTAAATCGTTTTTATGAATTTATTGTTAGTGTTACAGACGGTGACACTATTACAAAACGTAAATTCCAAATCTATCTAGTTGGTGATGATTTCTTAAGAGCAGACAATACTAAGATGCAACTTGCTAATGGATTGTTTACTGCTGATAATACATACTTAAGAACACCGTTGTGGCTTACTCCTTCCAACCTAGGATACAGAAGAGCCAATAACTACCTAACATTCTTTTTAGATGTTTTAGATACTGAAACTATTTCAGGTAGACTAGTTTATCAACTTGAAGATTTAAATGACGATGGCAGTGCAAGTACACTCCCTCCAGGAATGGAACTCGATACAATCAACGGAGAAATTTTAGGTAGGGTTCCTTATCAACCAGCAGTAACTAGAGAATATAAATTTACTGTTAAGGCTACTAGACTAGGAGGTGTGCCTGAAACTATTCTAGCAAGTAAAACAAAAACATTTACTGTAAAAATACTAGGCGAAGTAGACTCTACTATTAAATTCCTAACACCTTCAAACTTAGGTAGTATTAGTGCAAACTTTATTTCAACCCTATTTATAAAAGCAGAAACATCTGTTCCGGATTCAAGATTATTGTATAGCATTGTAAGTGGTAGATTACCTTCTGGATTAGAACTAGATATAAGCGGTGAAATAATCGGCAAAGTAAATCAGTTTGGTAGTGCTGGCAAACCAGGACTTACAACATTTGATAGTGGTGCTATGACATTTGACGGTGCTAAAACTATCATTGATAGAGAATTTAAATTTACAGTTAAAGCAGAAGATCGTTTCGGGTTTAGTGCAGTTGAACAAGAATTTTCAATTAATGTATTAGATCCAGACGATAACTTATACAGTAACCTATACATGAGACCTTTCTTAAAACAAACAGTAAGAGATGCATATTCGGCGTTTGTCTCAGATCCGAATATTTTTCCACCTGACTTAATTTATAGAAGTGGTGATACAGAATTTGGTGTACAAAAAGATATTAAGATGTTAGCATATGCTGGTATTTTAACACAAGACATTAGGACCTATGTAGCGGCTTCGGCGAAAAATCATAAACGTAGAAAATATCGCCTAGGCGATATTAAAAAAGCAGTTGCAAAAAATGCCGGTTCGAACGAGGTCATTTACGAAGTAATTTACATTGAAGTAATTGATCCGTATATGCCAACTAAAGGTAATCTTGCAAAAACATTGAAAACATCAACAACAGAAAAGAAAATAACTGTTGATAGTGTACAGTTCGAATCGTTAGATGATAATACTGCACTTGGAAGTGGAACTAGTAGTTTCGATTTAGAAACACGTGGGGTTGCCAACCCAATAATTAGTGTAACTAGTATTGGTAATGATTAGAAATTATTACAAGAAATGGTAGAGTTGTTTATCCAACAGTTGGTAACATTATTGTAACCCTAAGAGCAGGCGGAACAGTCACATCAGTACAACAATTTGAAATTAAAAAAGCAGAACCATACAGATTTAGACCTATTTCAAATACAATCAAAATTGATAGTGATGCTGTTAAGGTCAGCCAAAATAACTCTAACATTAAGTATATTTCTAATATTAAAAATATGCGTGATCGTATAGCAGAAACTGGTGTTACAGAACGTGACTTTTTACCACTTTGGATGCGTACTGCACAGGAGGACAGCGTCCAAGAATTAGGGTACGTTACAGCAGTTCCTATTGCTTACTGTAAAACTGGAGCGGCAGACGAAATTTTACTCAATATCAAAAACCAGGATTTCGACTTTAAAACAATAGATTTTGATATTGATAGATACATTATAGATAGTACAACAGGAAAAAGTGAAGATCAGTATATACTGTTCGCAAACTACGATTACAATATATAATGCAGATAAATAATAACATAGAGAGGACATAAAATGGCAAGTAACATTGATGACGTAAGTATTAACTCGCAATATCCTGTTGCAGGACAGGACAACGATTCACAAGGATTTAGAGATAACTTTGGAGTTATCAAAAACAACTTTGTGGCGGCAAAAGCAGAAATTGAATTACTGCAAGATAATACTGCAAAGAAAAACGAACCAAACAACTTTTTAGGAAATAATATCCTAAATGCTAACCTAGTAAATATTTCAGAAGAACTAAACGCTGGCGGAACAGTTACATCCTCTCAAAACGTTGATTTTGCTAACGGTCCACTTCAAACATTTACTATGGGTGGTGATGTTACTTTAACTACTACTAACTGGCCAGAATCAGGTAAAGTAGGTAAACTAAGATTAATGATTGTAAACGATGGTACATCAAGAACATTAACATTAGGAACTGAAGCAGGTAGTACCCTTAAATTTCACAATGATTGGCCAACAGTAGACGGAAATCAGAACTTTGTAAACACACTTACAATTGACAGCGACGAAAATCCAAAAGTTATTGATATGTGGACTTACAATGCTGGTTCATCAATTTTCGTACAATATGTTGGACAATTTGCGTAATGTTTCACCCAATTGAAGAAAACTTAAACAATTATACAACTCCGCAACTAGAAAATAGAATGCAGGATTTATCCAAAAAGTTCTTCATGACTAGAAACCCTGAAGTTAAAAATCAAATGGCAACACTAATTGAAATGTATAGATTAGAGTTACGTAGCCGTTACGCACAGGAAATGGCAAAAAATCAAGATAAAGATCTTGACAATTTAATAAATGTATCGTAAAATACATTTATGCTTTTAAAAACAGATACCAACGGAATTCCAATCTTTTCTAATCGTAACTTAATTGATATGATTTATTCTGGTCATATTGATAAGTGTCATGTGGTACTGTGTAACCCAAACGATGATATTGACAAGTTTAATCAATATGCAAAAGAAAACGGTTACAAACAAGTTCAAAACTATATTCCAATTGATACAGATCAAAAAACTTTTGACGGTGTATGTCAAAGTGAATGGTTTATGCCTGATGAATACAAAGACATTAATGTATATGACTATGTCCTAGGCAAAGCAAAAACACCTTGTCCGCAACACGTACAAGATCGCATATGGGAAGAATTAGATGCTTTCAAAGAACGTGATATGCACAACTTATTACGTTACATGATTTATCTTGTAGACTTTATGCGTGAAAATGGTATTGTTTGGGGTGTCGGAAGAGGCAGTTCTGTGGCTAGTTATGTGCTATATATTATAGGAGTACACAGGATTGACTCAATCCAATATGGCCTGGATTGGCGTGAGTTCTTAAGATAAATACGTACATAATAGGAGAAAAATTATGGCAGTAAGACAAACAGGAAGAAAGATTTATAAGTCTATGCAAGGTACGCAAATTGACATGGATCTTCTTCGTCAAAAAAACGAACTTACTCCAGCAGTTGGTAACGCTCGTGTAAATGCACGTGGCGACGAACTAGGACCTGGTGGTAAGATTATTCGCAAACGTGAAGATGTCTTAGCAGACTTCTACAGAGATAATCCTGCAAAAGTGCAAGATGAAATTGCTGTATCAGCAAAAAAACAATCTGTAGATGCACCTGTCGCTGAAGAAGCACCTGTTACTAAGAAAGCATCAACTAAAAAAGTTGAAAAAGATTTAGCCGATGATTGGGTTGAACCAACTGCTTCAAGTGACGAGTGGACAGAAGATTCAGACGGCAATTTTGTTAAGAAAGGCGAATAATAAATGGACTACGATGCACTAGTTAATTCTAAGCCTGGCCTAAGACATAAAGTAAATGCTAGGTCGATTAGGCCTATCCATAATCGTGTTATTGTAGAAGGAATGGAATTCGGAGAACGAATTACAACAGGCGGTATTATTATTAGTTCTGATGACGGTAAAGATCGCGGTATTAAACCTCGTTGGGGTAAAGTAGTTTCAAAAGGACCAGAAAACAACGATCCATATGAAGTAGGCGATTGGATTCTTATTGAGCATGGTCGTTGGACACGAGGATTTGATGTTGACCGAGAAGGTAACGGCGAATACACTACAATGAGAACTGTAGAAGCAGAAAGCGTTCTTATGTGGTCAGACGAACAACCAAGTGATGTGTTGTTTGGTGACAAAGATGGTGTTGGTCCAATAGACGGACCTAAACCAGAAGACTTCGGAGCAAGGTAATGACAAATCCATTTAAAGATATCGACAAGTTTCATACGGCTTGTGATCAGGTAATGAGTAAAGAAAACTACGATATGTACCTAGGACTCATCAAAGAAGAATTTGAAGAACTACAAGAAGCAGTAGAAGCAAATGATCGTGTAGAACAACTAGATGCTCTTATTGACATTCTTGTTGTTACGCTAGGTGCTGTTAGAGCAGGTGGCTTTGACGGC
>Ga0181581_10005229_pt1 | contig 10109 bp, 9 predicted proteins | sample 071ome_22_FD_132433 | JGI IMG/M metagenome (GOLD analysis project Ga0181581, IMG submission 132433) | Coastal salt marsh microbial communities from the Groves Creek Marsh, Skidaway Island, Georgia - 071404AT metaG (megahit assembly) | ecosystem: Environmental > Aquatic > Marine > Intertidal zone...
CAGGTATTTCACCACGTAGCATAGTTTTGCGTACACTACGCATATACTCGCTGTTAAATGCTTCTAAGGGCGTTGTACGTGCAAAATTAGTGGGCTTTCCATCTTCTGCCTTAACAAGTCCTACTTCGTGATCTTCGCCTGCGCCGCTGGCATTAGCAGTACAGCATAAACGCATATCTCCATTAGGACGAGTTGCTAGGTGTATCCAAGGAAGTACACAAAAAGTACAACTTGACTTAGATTCTAAATCACGCTGGAACTTTCCTAGTCGTGTATCCTCGCTGTCGTACCATTTCATTTCTTTTTGCCTATAATCATAAATCTTTTATAATTTGGAGTTTCTAATTCTCCTGCAAAGAAAGGCTTTATGCCACTCATTTTTACAAAGTCATCTAAGTCAGTAGCACAATTAACATGTTCTACATGTTCAAAATAATCATTACTTTGTAACACAATAGTTGCTGAAGGAGGAACCTTTTGTAACCATTTATTGTATTGCTTTTGTGTCAAATGTTCGCAACTTGTATTGATAACAATATCAGCATAATAATCGTATTCGCACATATCTTCTGTTACTGCTTGAAAGCGTCCTTCTATTTCTTGACGCTTGTTTATTGTACGAGCAGTATCTTCGCATTCTGGGTCAATGTCTAAAGAAGTTATATATTTTACGTTTATATTACTATTAAAGATTAAACTTGCAAGAACACCGTTCCAGCCTCCATGGATAACGATTTGATTTTTACTAGGCAATGCCGATTGTTCTAGTTCTTTAACTAACCAAACTTTACTGTATAACTGTCCTTTCCAAAAACTTTCAAGGGTACGATACTTGTCTTTGCTATTACGTATAGCATCCATCCAGAACATTATATCTTCAATATCAATTTTCATACAAGATTTCTCTACTAGTTATATTATATATTCTATAAAAAGTTTTGTCAATGTACGTTTGGCTATAAATATTTAACTATGACAACATACGATGATATACAAATCTACATAAATCATACTTGTGATTTGGCGTGTCCTGGGTGTATAACATTTAATAATTTAAACTGGGGTCACCATTTTAATTTTAAAGATTTAGAATTTGAGTTAAACAAATGGCCTCAAAAAGTTAAATTTAAAGAAGTATTTCTTTTAGGAGGCGAACCTTTATTACATCCTGAGCTCAAACAATGGATGGAATGGGTAGAAACCGCCTGGCCTGAAAGTATTAAACACATTACTACCAATGGCAGACATATACATAAGCTAGACAAACTATATCCAAATTGGGATGAAAAATGGCATTTAGAAATATCAACACATAGCAAAGATGATTACGACATTGCTAAATCATATATTAATAAAAAATGGGCCGATGTTAGTATAGAAACTATAAATCATCCAGAAGCTGTAGATGCTTATAAAAAACATGTTATAAAAAAAGAGAATAAATTTAAAGCAATTCTTTCTGAAAGTTGGGATTTTTACAATATACACGAAAATCTTATAATTACAGATAATAATTTTATTAGTTGGAAAAAATTAAACGATCCACAAGAACAATGGAATAAATGTCCAGGTAAAAAATGTAAATATCTTTTAAACGGAAAATTATATCAGTGTCCTTTACAAGCCATATTTCCACACCTAGCTAAAGAGTTTGCTATTGATGACAAATATAAACAAATTGTAGATCAAGACTTTGGATGCTCTGCTGACGAATTTGAAGAATGGAACAAAGAATATTACAAATCTAATTCACAATGTTCTCTTTGTAGCTGGAGTGATAGAGTGAATATCAAGGATGATCCAAAAAACAAAAAAACTTTTGTTAAACATCTTTAATTAATATGATTATAAAATAACCTCATGCTAGGTATGCTTTCTAAAAATTTTGTTCCTCTGCGTCTATCATGTTCATCTACAAATTCTTTGAACTGTTGTTTTAGTTTTTCATCGCCTTGTTTTAACAACGGTAGCAATCTTTCTAATTGATTTATTTCTGTTTTTGTAAAATTATGATTGCGCATAATATCAAGTTGCTTATGTATATAATAAGAAAATGTGTCTGGCAATACCCAAATAGAAAGTTGCTCTGGATTTCTTAAATATCCTATGCTTACTTTTACTTTATTGCGCTTGTACCAAGCAGTCTGTTTTAGTCTTATAATATCATACAAAAATGTGTCAAACGTAGTAACACTAAAGATATTATAAGTTACCATAATATCTATTTCTGCATGTGGCAATTCACGTTTAATACGTTCACAGTTTTTGTACCATTTGTAATAATCAAATCCGTGTCTTGCATATTCTGCTGCTTTGCCAAACGTATCGCAACTTGTGTGTATCACTAGTTTCTTAACTTTTACACGTTTTATTTTTTCAAAGAACTTGTCTAGTATATCATCTGGTACACAAAGATTTGTATTAATACCTAGTGTTAGTTTTTTGTTAGGCGATTCAATTAGCTTGTCTAACACTTTATATGTGTGTTTGCTTAGTAGGGGTTCTCCGCCTGTAATTCTAAAGGTGTGTAACTTAGCGTATAGATCGGGCCACCATTTCCAAAATGCATCAATATAAGGATTTTCTTCTCTTGCTAGAATGTTATCAAATCCTTGATGATGATTAGGCCAGGCACCAAACTGTTTTAGTTCTTCTACCCATTTGCTACTATATGCAGGACCGCAGTAACTACATTTTAAATTACAAGTATTATCAAAACTTACTTCAAGATATTTAGGTGTGTCTAAATCATTTTGTTTTATTTGATTGTAAAATGGACGGCTCCAGCTAGTAAAACTTTTTGTTAGCCTATCACTAATTCCGCCCGTGTCCTCTACACGCCAGCAGTAGTCACACTCGCTAGGACGTTCTCCGTCTAGCATCATCTGCTGTTGTTTTTTCTTATAGCAGGTATTGTGTAACGCACTAGGATCTGATTGTATTTCTTCTAGTGGAATTTTATGAGGTAAGGGATGATGACAACTATGTGTTGTACCTGCTGCGAGATAAATGTTAGACTGTGTCCACTTTGCTAAACAAAGAGAATCGCCTAATTTTTTCTTATGTCTATTACGAAAAAATTTCCACATTATTTTCTCTTAGGCAACTTTGAATCTGCTGAACTAACACATGTAGGTGTTACGCATTTGCGTGGTTCTTTAAATATTTCAAATCCTTCAGACAACGTGCCTAAAGGCTCTTCGTGGCAACTGTAACTACGTTTTACTTCGTTTTCACGAATGACTATTCCTTGATATCCCGCATTGCACGACCAGCCTTGGAACTTGTTGAAGCCAAACGCATTGAATCTTTCTGCTTGATCAAGTTCGTACTCTTTTCCGTCTTTGTCATAGAGTGCGATTTGTGCAATTTGCTCTCCTTGCCATTGCTGTGGGAATCCTTGCTGCATTCTAGTAACTTGCTCATTTGTGTAACCTCTAACCACGAAGCTGGCGGTAGGATCGGACTGTGGCTTAAGAGTGACATTGATACCTCTGGCGGCAAATCGTTCCAAGCGTTCGTACAGCTCGTCAAACATCTCTGGCACCATAACTTGATTGATTGTAACATATACACCTTCTTTCATTAATTGGAGACATTTATCTCCAAACTCTTGTTCTTTTGCAAACTCTGCGTGGTAGCTTGCTGTTATACTTCTACGTTGCAGAGTTCTTGTTGTTTCTAACCATCTATTCCACCATTTGCTTCCTGGTGACAAATTAGTAGTCATATGTATACTTTGATACGTGGGTACTGTATCACTACAGTAATGCTCTATAAGCTCCCCAAAGTATTTATAGGCAGTAGGCTCACCGCCCGAAAAACTAAAATGAAAATTATTAAAACCGTTTTCTCTTGCTTGCATTTTAATTTCTGTAAGAGCACGAAGATACGTTTCTAATTCTTGATGATCCGGCGTACTTGATCTTGCATAAGGCCAACAATAAGAACAATTATAGTTACAAAATCTCGCAAGAATCCAAGACACTGTAAACAAGTCAGTATCTAGCAAAGTTTTTTGTCCAAAACTTTTTATACTATTCCACGGTATGTTGCTGAAATTGTTCATATAACCAATCAAAGTCGTTAATTAAATTTAATTTATCTGGCTTATTGCGATTATCATCACCAAACCTGCTACCAGCGCGAGCGCCACTAATGCTCCACTCACTATATCTTCCACTAGAGGATTCCGGGGAGCACCATCTTTTAAGTCGTTCTTCTGTTTCATTATCTATTTGTCCTCGTATTGTTTTACTTGATAGTTTACAGCATTCTCTAAATGCACTTTTCCAAGTTTCAAATTCTCCTGTATTAAACACCGTAACATTACTAACTTCTAACATTGCATTAAATTTTGTAGAAATGCTAGTTGTCATATCTGTTTTTGTAACGTCCATTTCGATTGTTTCTTTTACAGGAAATAACTTTACACCTCCATAGCCGTATTCTAAATCATTAATAGGATTACGACTACGCCAAACAAACACATTATCTTTCTGCCATTTTGGAACTTGATGTTCAAAATTAAATGTGTCTAATATTTGTGCATCTCCATCTACGACCCAAAACATAACTGTGTCGCAAACTTTTGCTGCTTCAATATGTGCTTGATGTATTCCTTCTATTCCGTGAACACGATGTATTGTCCTATCTGGAAATTGTTTTAATAACCGTTCAAAGTTTTCATTTGCATTTGGTTCATTATAACTAATAAACACAATATCATAAGGTTTTGGTCTAGAAGCTAATATTGATATTTCTTTCTTTTTAGTATGCCAGCAATATTCGTATTCTCTTTGAGAAATATATCTGTCCTTGTGTTGTAAAAATAAACCATCATTATACAACCCGTTTTTAAAAATATGTATATTATCTTTTTCCCAATATGGTATTTGATAATCAAAAATAAAATCAGTCTCTATGTCGTCTGGAATAACCCAGACAAATTCGCTGTTAGTTTCTTTTAGTTGTTTAACATAGTCATTATAGTTACTAACAATTATTTTGTCGTATTGTGCAGGATAAGATGCTGTAATTTCTATTTCTTTTTTGTTTGTAAAAAATCTATAGTCGTATTCTCTTTTTGAAATATACTTGTCTTTATGATGTAGAAAGATGCCGTCTTGATATTTGCCGTTTTTAAATACGTGTACAACATCTTTTTCCCAGTATGGAATATGATAATCAAAATCAAATGTTACAGTTATATCATTAGGAACAATCCAAACAAATTCACTATCTACTGTTTTTAGTTGATTAATATAATCATCGTAATCAGTTACATAAATTTTTTGATATTCCCTAGGGGAGGATGCTACAACATCAACTTCTTTTTTATTTGTAAAAAATCTGTAGCTAATTTCTCTATTAGACGGTTCTGCTCGTTTAGGAATTAAACAGATTCCGTCAAAATTTTGACGGTTTTTAAATACGTGTATGTAATCTTTACTGTAATCGTCAACTTTATAGTCAAATGCAAAACTGCTATCAATATCGACATCAGGCCAGATAGCCCAAAAGAACTTTGTAAAGCACATTAATTTAGCAGCCTTAATGTCAGCTGCTAATTTTGCTGTTGGGTATTTTTCTTTTAATTTATCGAACTGCTTGCCGCTAGGTCCTATAAAGATGATATCATACATTTTTACATTATACAACAGTTTGCAGCATTTTGCAACCTATTTTAATCTATGTTTTTTAAGTTTTGAGTACAAATCTGGCCAAAGTTCTCGGAATGAATAGTTCTTATCCGGATGCCATTTTCTTTCTAAATCTCTAGTAAACTTAAGAAACTCGTGATCAATAGTAGGCTTATCGTGAGAAAGGTCTGTTCTGTATTCTTCTAGCCTATGAACTGAATTATAACTATCTCTGTACTTCTCAAGTACTCTGTTAATTTCTTGTTTAGCTTCTGTTCTCATATCTTTTGGAAGATCAAAAACACTAAAGTGACTAGGATTTAAGATAGCACACCAAAAAATATCATTTATACCTTTGTCAGCAATAGCATCATAAAACTCCATAAGATTAAATGCAGTATACATATTATACATTGGGTGAATATTAACTTCACGTACACGACCTACCAAATAGTCAATGTTTTCCATTAATGTTTTCCATTCAGCTCTATGTCGAACATATTCAAATCTAGGACCTACATTTTCAAAACTTACTCCCCAAGATACATTAGGATAATCTTCAATTAACTTTTGTGCAACTTTGTTTGTCTTTAACGGAACACTTAAATTAGTAAGAATATACCCTTTAGTTTCATTGTCAAGAATATCAAACAGTTTATGATTTTCTTTTTGTAGTAGAGGTTCGCCGCCTAATAAATTAATATTTGAAATTGTGTCTTTGTTTTTTTCAATATAACTTAACAAGTCTGTTGAATCTTTTAAAGGATCCATATACTTGTTTAAAATTTTTGCCCAAATACTACTAAAATATTCATAACAATAGTTACACGCTAAATTACAAGTATTACTCCAACGTAAATCAATTTGCTGAAGGATAAAATCTTCGTCAGTTAGCTCTTTCATTTCTTCATACTTGTATAACATTCCCATACGTTCTGTATGGGCGCCAACTGCTTCAAGCTGAGCACACTGAGAGCAATTTTTCATATCCCAGTTTCCTGAAATAATTCCTTCTCTAATTTCTTTTGCACGTTTGCCGTGGACAATTTCTTCAATTGTCTGTGTGTTTAAATCACCAAGCTCATCTCTAGCAGTACAACAAGTTTTAACCTTGCCGTCTGCTCCTAAGAATATACTATCAAAAGGAAAACTACAAAATTTTTCTTTATCTATCATTTGTCTAATCCTAACTTAGCTCTTAATGCTATACCAACTTTTTTACCAACTGCGTTTGCTACTTCAATTTTTGGATGTTGAAATCCGTGTGAAGGCGGATCTGGAAGATTTTTGTTACACGTAATTTCATCCCACATACTATATTCTGGTACAACTGCATTGTCATCAATATCTTTTAACTCAACTAATATAGATTCTGTTAATGCTGTTTTATATGGTATCCTTGTATACGGAAAATGAATTGTTTGATAAAAAAACTTATAATCTTTTAAAAGGTCTCGTAATGCTCTAGTTGCTAGAATAGTTTCATAAGCAAAATCGTCATCTGTCCAAGAACCTAAAATTGCTACTCTTACTTTATCATTTGGCCAGGAGCCGCCGCCGGGTAACCCGTGATGAGTACGGCCACTATCAAACCAAGTATATCTGTCACTACTAGTTAATCCAACAAATATAATGTCGTCTTTTTTAAGAAACCCATTTTGTATATCTTGAGCAACATCTAAAAACATTGCCTTGTTAGTGTTTCCTGATTTAGCCTTGTTTATATATTCTGTAGCACCAATAGTTTTAGCAATTTCTGCTGCATAGCTACGCTCGTTTGACCGTTTAACATATTCTGGATTATCATCGATTGGGCCAAACCCCCGCCAACTAGTATACTTTTGATAGAATTTGTTTGCGCCTAATTCTACTTTTTCTTTATCTATAGTGTTATGATGTTTGCCAGTTAACCAGTCGTCTGCAAGTTCAGCGCCGTAAGTGTAGCTGCAACCGTATGCTATAAATCGCATTTTGACTCCCTAATAAATCTTGATGTATCTTCAATTTCTTCGTGTGTGAAGATTTTATCAATACCGCTAACTTGGCCACAAGTATCTGCACAATATGCCATTTTACCGCACTTAACGCTTTTTAAATTCCACGTATCTGCAAACACACGATTTAGGTGTCCTTCTGATAAAATTTCTTCTAAACTATGTAGATTAAGATCAAACTTATCCCAACCATAATCATTCATTGCCTTGTGTAATTGCATACTGCGAGCGTCAGTATAAGTGCCATTTAGGTGTGTGCCAATGTAACAACAAGGCATTACACGACCAAAGTTATCTACAAAAATTTCTGTTCCGCTGCCTATTTTACTTTTGCAGCTAATTTTCATTTTGTCCCATTTAGTATCTGGTGCGATACCATCATATACTCGTTCAACCTGTTCTTGATAATATGCTGTAGACTTTTCTTTTTTCATTTTAAAATAATCATCTCTATCAAAAGGATGATAACCATCTTGAACAGGACCAGTTGGATTTTCTAAACTTCTATTTCTCGGATCGCTAGGAGCATCGATATAATAATCTAATTCACCTTCTTTAGTTAGTGCAGGCATACGTTGTAGAGAAACACCATTATCAACACCTAACGCTTTCTTTGGAATAAACTCAGTAATGTTAAGCTCTTTGCATTTTTGTCTAGCTTCTTCTAACTGATGTTCATTATGCTTAAAAATTAAAAAGTCCCAGGCACTTTTAGGATTGTGCTTAGTAAAAGCACGAATGTTTGCTTCTAGCTTTTCCCAAACTACATTCCTACGATAGATATGATTAGTATCTTCTAAACCATCTACACTAAACGTCATTAACCAATCTTTGTGTTTATTTTTTGCAAACAACTCGCCCATCTTATCCCACCAATCAGGAGTTCTCATACCTGCATTAGTATTAAACATTATCTTAGTTTTAGGAGCAGTATCTGAAATATGTTTACAAATTTCATATGTATCTCTAGCAACACCTGGGTCGCCGTGTACACCACAAAACAAAATTAAGTCAATTTGTTTAAGAATTTTTTCTGGAAAATACTTTTTAAACAATTCTAATGTAATTTGTCCTGTTTGCAAGTCAGGTCTTGGAAGTGGACTATTTTTATGAAACCGAACACACATAGGACAAGCAGCATTACACGCATTTGTTAGCTCTATGTGCATTTGGACTAAATTTTTAGAATCCCACATTCCGGATGACCTCGTTATATTCTTTAAAAGTGTCAGCAAAATTTTCTTTCCTATAAACATCGTGTATCTCAGTAGTTGTTAAAAACTTTTTCCACTCGTGTTTGTTTGGTGTTCCGTTTTTTATAAAGTTAATAATGCCAGGTAATTGGTGCCAAGTATTTGTGTATTCTTTTGAAATACTTTCTAATTCTGCAACTACGTGTTTTTTTACTTCATCTGGCAAAATGTTAATATTATAATGAGCAGGACCGTGTACAAGATTTAAATAATGTCCCATATCACCAAAGTTTTTGTAGTAAAAGTCTAGTGTTTCTTTTAAGTTAAAAATGTTAATAGTGCTTAATGTAATGCACCAACTTAGAGATAAGTTTGGATATGTTTGTTTAAACTTTTGTGCATTATTTAAATTAGTCATTAGATCTGACCACTGTGCAGGATGACGCATATATTCAAATCTATCATATATTCCGTCAATGCTAAAACTTAAATTAACGTTTTTAAACTCTTTCCAAATCTCTACTTCTTTCGGCCAATGTGTACCGTTGGTATTATAGTGTAAAGAGATATTTTTACTATAGCCTTTTTCAACTGCTGTTTGCAATAATGCCCACATTTTTTTGCTCATAAAAGGCTCGCCGCCGTAAAAGTCAAACTGCTGTACAGTTGGTAATGCTTCTTCAATATCATCCCAAAATGGACTATGCTCATCGTAACTTTTATAAAATACATCCATATCTTTAGCCCAGTCACGATAACTTACTCTGTCAGATTCATAAATATCCCAATATTCTTTCATCCATTTACTGCTAATTGCAGGAGCACACGTTCTACATTTAATGTTACAAGTATTACCTAAGTTTAGTTCTACTTTTGCTAGTCCATCATATTGATTAACTTCGCCTCGAGAAAGTTCCCATTCATAACGTTCGTTGTCTCTTACTCTTTTACTTTTTCTGCCAGCATCTTCTTCCTCAAAGCATCTATGACAAGCAGGATGTCGTGTTCCTGTTTCTAGGTCATTTCTAACTTCATTCCAAAATTTTCTATCAAAATGCTTGCTTAAAGGATCAGTTCCTAGACGTAATTCATCACGTTCAGGGTCATCAATCATACAACAGATTTTTGTGGCACCATTGTTATCGCCACTTAATGAATGAAATGCATTTACACACCAAGATTTTTTATTCTTTTCATTTATCATAGTTGTCGTGTACCTCTTTGCACTGATTGTAAAACTCCTCATACATAGGAAATGTTTTAAGTAAATCTGTGCCTAA
>Ga0181581_10005238_pt1 | contig 10104 bp, 6 predicted proteins | sample 071ome_22_FD_132433 | JGI IMG/M metagenome (GOLD analysis project Ga0181581, IMG submission 132433) | Coastal salt marsh microbial communities from the Groves Creek Marsh, Skidaway Island, Georgia - 071404AT metaG (megahit assembly) | ecosystem: Environmental > Aquatic > Marine > Intertidal zone...
AGCTGTCGTGGCTGGGCCCCGACGTCCTGGAGGAGCGCCAGCGTGAGGGCCGCGCTCCTGTCCGCAGCTGGCGCGAGTGCCACCTTCCCCGCGTTCCACGACGCGGGGGGCGTTCTCCAGGGCGACGGCTGGGGGACTTCGGTGTGGAGGGGGCGGGGTGGCTACCGATTTATATAGGCGTCTGAACGGCCGACATGTCCGTTTCGCGCGGAAAGGGCCGATTGGGGTGCCCTCCGCGCGATTGGGGTCAGTAGCTCAATTGGACGACGCGGGCTCCTCGCAGACCCGGTCCGAACGAGAGCGGCAGCTTTGCATGTTGCAGGTACGGGGATCGAAACCCTGCTGATCCACGTTTTGCAAGTAGGGGTGTGCCCTGCCGTTCTCCTCGTCCACGAGAGGCCCTCCCTAGTCATCTTCTCTTTATTTTTTTACACTTTCACTCTTTCCAAAGGGCGCGCCGACGGCTGCACCCTACATGGTGTTGCACCCGCACCCCCCCCCGCCCCCCCCGCCCGCTCCCCCGCCCCCCCCGTAGAGCCACGCGGGGTCCTCCGGGGGCGTTGCGGCCAGGATCTCGTCGAGGTGGTCGGCGATCTCCTCGAACGTCGGGCGGCGCATGGGCTCCGAGTCCCAGCACCGCTCGGCGAGGGCCTTGACCTTGTTGGCTGGCTCGGGGAGCGAGTTGACGATCCGCCAGTCGGGGCGCCTCCCCTGCTGCGCGGCGTCGAAGGCGGCCTGGATGGGCTTGGTGCCGTTGAAGGGCACGACGCCCTCGATGAGCTGGTACAGGATCATCCCGAACGAGTAGACGTCGACCTTGTTGTTGTACGGCTCGTGCCGGTACACTTCGGGGGCCATGTACCGGTAGCTCCCCGTGCCCCCCGTGAGGTGGTACGTGTCCCTCATGTCGTTGGCGCCGACGTCCTCCGCGTTCTGCATCTGGAACACGGGGAGCGACTTGGAGAGCCCGAAGTCGCCGAGCTTGATGATGCCCGTGTGGAAGATGAGCTCCGAGGGGGTGTTGAAGTAGGACCCGCCGATGAGGATGTTGCTCGGCTTGAGGTCCCGGTGGATGATCCCCTTGGCCGTGCTGTGGAGGTAGGCCATGCCGCGGGAGACGTCCAGGGACATCTCCACCACCCGTCGCAGCGACGGCGACCGGTCCATGCGGAACACGTTGGCCAGGGACCCCCCCGGGACGTACTCGGTCACGAGCATGAAGGGCTTGGACTTGGTGCACGCGCCCAGCATCTGCACGGCGTTCGGGTGGTGCACGCGCCGGAGGATCCCGATCTCGGTCCGGAAGTCCCCCAGCGCGATCGAGTCGGAGCTGTTGAGCACCTTGACCGCCACGAACGACCCCCGGAGCTTGGCCTTGAACACCGTCCCGAACTCGCCCTGCCCCAGCTTCTCGAGCACGCGCAGGTCCTGCGGGTCGATCTCCCACTCCGGGTCCAGGTCGAGGCCCTCGAACCCGGGCGTGAGCCCGAGCGCCTGGAGGTTGACGAGGCCGCTCAGCTCCGACTCGGCCACAGACATGAGCTTCCCCCGCTGCTGGATCATGCCCCCGCTGTCGATGAGGAGCTTCGCGACCTCGAGGAAGTCGCCCCGCACGGCGTCCTCGAGCGGGGTCCGGTTGAAGCGGTCCAGCGCGTTCACCTGCGCCCCGGCCTCGATGAGCCACTTGGTCACCAGCCACGCCCCCTCCGAGGCAGCCAGGTGGAGGGGGGTCCGGTAGTCGTAGTCGCAGCAGTCCGGGTCCGACACGTTCAGCTTCCAGCTCTCGATCAGCCTCTTGCACCGCTGGATATCCCCCACGCTTGAGAAGAAGAGGAGCTCCTGCGAAAGCGGCGGGTGGCTTCCGACTCGGGGTACCTGCCAACGAACAACCCTGCCGCCCCCGCGACGGACGCCCCAGGCCCGGTCTGGGGAGCCGCGTCGCGATCCGCGCTCCAGGCATGACGGCCCGCGCAACAAACGCGCCATGCACCCGAGGACGTGAACGCGGAGGTGGTGACAAAGAAGACGATGGGTGAGAGGGATGGGTCAGATCGTTGCGTCTGCGCCCTCTCGTACCTGCACCGCTCTCCTCCTAGCCGCTCCCTCCCCGTGTAAGCTGCGGAGGGCAAGGAAATTTGACGTTATCCGCTGGCGGTCCCGGTGGGGGCAGACATCCCTCTTGACCAAACGACCAGTCCACCCACACGGGTCCGCCGAGGCAGGCTCCGCGCCCCAGGGGGCTTCCGACCAGGAGACGGATCGTCCGGTGAGGGGCAACGCCCGCAGCCGTGATACGTCTCCCCGTCACCCCATGCGGGGATGGAGCGGACATTGGGCGCCTGCTTGAGCCCGCCTGCGCCTGCTTGCGCGCGGCCGAGCTGCGGGTAGCCCTCAGAGGCGGCCAACAGCTCGACAGGGGTCTTACCTCGCATTCTGAGCCAAGGCTTTCGCCCGGGACTTCGAACCCCCCCCGCTGCCGTGCCCGGTGCCGCTTGGATTGCTCATTGGACCTCGCCCCCCACTCCTCGCTCGCGTGTGGCGCCCCTGGTGATCTGCCGGGTCAGATCTCGAGTGGGGGGGGCGCTGTGTCCAATACGCGCTCGGGCCACCCGGAGAAAGGGACCCCCGCGGCTGCCGGCGTGCGCGCGCCGTGCCGGAAGAGCCCCCCATGGCGGGTGCGGCACGCCAGAGTCCTCCCCCCGACCGAGTGCCGAGAGCGAGTCCCCCGAGTTCCCCGAGCTCCCCCTGCCCCGGGCACGTGCCCCGCGTGCGCCATGCAATTCACACCGCGGCACCCGCGCTACATCAGCTTGGCCTCCTCCACCGCGTTCTGCGTGGCGGCGGCGATAGCCGCGTCGTTGGCGTTGGGCAAGTAGTAGTACTTGCCCTGGGCAGCCTTGGCGATCTCCTCAGCAAACCCAGTGGAGACGAACTTGTTCTCCGTGTCGATGACGAGGAGCTGCAGCCCCGCGGCCTTGATCTTCTTGGCCATGTCCAGCACCTCCTCCTTGAGCTCCTCCGCGTCGAGCTTCTCCGCGGGTTCCTCCCCCTCCTCCTCGGTGGCCTTGGACAGCTGCACGTTGGCCCGCCCGTCCGTGATGAGCACCACCATGACGCGCCCGACGTCGCCGCCCGACACGGCGTTCATCCCCGTCCTCACGGCCAGGGACAGCCCGTGCGCAAGCGGGGACCCGCCTCCGCACGGGAGCGTGTCCATGCGGTTGCGCGCCATCGAGATGGACTTGGAAGGGGGCAGGAGCACCTCGGCCTTGTTGCCGTAGAAGGGGATGAGGGACACGCTGTCGCGCGACTGGTACGAGTCGGCGAGCAGGCGCATCACGGCGCCCTTGGCGGAGGACATGCGGTTCAGGGCCATGGACCCCGACGCGTCGACCACGAACATCACCAGCGCCCCGGCCTTGCGCGCCAGCTTCTTGGCCCGCATGTCGGGCTCCTCCACAAACACGTTGCGCATGACCTCGCCCTTCTCCACCGAGCGGTTGCGCCGCACGCGCTGGTAGGGGGCGGCGGCGCGGAGGGTGGCGTCCACGGCGAGCCTCCTCACGCGCCCCTTGGGGAGGATGGGCTTGATGTAGCGGCCGCGGTCCTCCGAGAAGATGAGGTTCTTGGCGCGCCCCGAGCGGCCCTGCGAGCGCTGCTGCTGCTGGGCCATGCGGAGGACGTCCTCGTCCATGACCACGCCCTCCGTGTCGAACATGAACTCCTCCGGGATCTGGTCGGGCTCCTCCTGCTCCTCCTCCTCCTCGTTCTCGTTCTCCTCCTCGTTCTCCTCCTCCTGCTCCTCCTGCTCCTCTTCCTCCTGGTTGTCCTGGGGCGGGGGGGGCGGCGGGGGGGGCTGCTCGTCCTGCGGCGGCATGTCCATCAGGATCGACCGCGGCAGGATCACCAGCTGCACCGCCTTCTGAAGGTCCTCCGGCTCCACCTGCATGCGGCCCTCGAGGGCAGCGCAGGCCTTGGCCACCTTGACGGCGAACACCTCGGCACGGTGGCCCTGCACGCCCCCGCGCCGGGCCTCCTCGACGATGTACTTGACCTGCTTGGCCCCGATGGTGACGTCCTTGAGATACTCGCGAGAGAAGATGACGTTCGTCTTGAGCTCCTCGGTCAGCTCGGCAACCTCGCGGAACACGGACTCGGGCTCGTCCTGGAAGCGGCCGGCCATCTCGACGGCCTCAACGCGCTCCTCGAAGGTCGGGGGCACGTCGCACGACAGGGTGATGGCGATGCGGTCGAGAAGGTGCTCGCGCAGGGGGCCCTCCTCCGGGTTGTACGTGCAGATCAGGAGGGGCTTGCACGGGTGGGAGATGGAGATCCCCTCGCGCTCCACCACGTTGACGCCGTCAGCGAGGATCGACAGGAGGAGGTTGGAGATGCTGTCGTCGAGGAGGTTCACCTCGTCAACGTAGAGGATCCCGCGGTGCGCCTCGGCCAGGAGGCCGGGCTGGAAGACCGTCTTGCCCTCCTTCATCGAGGCCTCGATGTCGACCGTGCCCACCAGGCGGTCCTCCGTGACGCCCAGGGGGATCTGGACAAAGGGGGCGTCCTTGATTACCGTCTTCATCTCCCCGTCGCCCAGCTTCTCGAGGAGACCGTCCTCCCACTCCTCGGGGTTTTCAGGGTCCGCGTTGCAGATGGACCCCTCAATCGCCTCGATGGGGGGGAGGATGGCGTGCAGGCCGCGGGCCATGATCGACTTGGCCGTCCCACGGCGCCCGGCGACGGCAATGCCGCCGAGGTTGGTGTCGGCAGCGCCGAGGAGGAGGGCCTGCTTGATGAGGTTCTGGCCGACCACAGCGGCGAGCGGGAAGGTGCGGAGCAGCTTGAGCTGCTTGGAGTCGCTGTCGGGGCCCATGCTGGGGGCGTCCTCGGCCTCCATGGCAGCCTTGGCTGCAAAAGACGGAGGGGGGGGACGACGCTGAAACGGGGCCGGGGGACACGGAAGAGGACGCCCCACGCGTCTCGCATGCTCTTGGAGACCATTACGGGGAGCGTGCCCGGCGGTAGCATCCCCCAGCGACGGATCACCCGAGGATCGGCGGGGATGTGGTTTAGCCCAATCCATCGGGGTTTTGCAGGGAGTCCCCGTGGCGTCCCCTCCCGGGGCTCTCCGGACAATCCGAAGAGGCCTTCGTCTTGCAAGCGCGATATAGGGTCGAGAGCGGCCGCATCGGAATCCCGGGTCCACGCAGACACGGCGGACGGTATCATCGCCCCGTGGGGCCCTGTTCTCTACGCTATCGCGACTATGCGACTCCCCAGGTGCCATGCCGGCCGGAGCGACGGTAATCCCGGGGGCATCATACTCACCACGGTCCTCCGCTTCAGTGGAGGCGGCCCGAAGCTTCAGACCGCGACGCACGCGGCTGGGAATGCCAGCAGGGGACTTCCGCTTCGGGGCACTGATCTGCGCGCCGGTGGGCAGCCCCAGCGAGAGGCTGCGGAGCGTGAACATCGTCAGAACGACGTTAAAACCCCCCCGGCAAGGCGAATATATCAAAAAACCCCAGTCGAATGCAGCCGGACGGAAACGGATAGGGCGTTCGGTGCGTCCGCGCGGCGCTCTCCTCCCCTTCAGTACATCCACGTCACCGAGGAGGAACTTTTCCGCGCTTAAAGAGCGCCAAGAGATACAAAGGGAACGTGAGCGGCAACAACCGGCGGGGAATCGGACCACTTTTGTGGTGCCACTGAAACTCGAACACTTGCGCCGGGGAACCCCCTCCTCCCCACTCCGCGGGCCCCTCCCTCCTCATATGCGCCGCGGGCCCGGGCATGAAGGCTGATAGTGGTTACCTTCGAATCAATCCGTCCTTTCACAACATCAAAATGCAGGCCTCCCTCTCCTTCACTGGCGCCCGCGTGCAGGTGACGATCCTCGCTCATTCCGCCTCGCTTTTCGGGCCCCTTCGATCGCCGTTGCAGCCGCCGAAGGCAGGCCGGCTGAATATAGATCCCAAGGGGCGGCGCTCGCGATCTCAAAACTCGATTTCGCGGGGTGATCGATTGCCCCGAATGTTCGCTGGTGCACAAACACTACGCCGGATAGAGATATTCGAACGATCTCCCTGCGCGCGATTGCAAGCCCTGAACCCCCCGCTCCCTCCGAGGGCGCGCACGTGCGGGGATGTTCAGTTCCTCAGGGCCCCAAAATGAGGGCTCCTTCCGTCCTCGACACTCACTCGGCTTGCCGAACACCCCCGCGGCTGTACTTTTTTTCATCGCAGGTGCGCTCCGCCGGCCGCGTTGCCGCCCGCCGCGCCGTGGTGGTCCGCGCTGCTGACGCCGAGCAGGTGCTCGCCGATGTGCGCGGCATCATCGCCGAGCAGCTCGGTACCGACGTCGACTCTGTCACCGTGAGTACCACACCTTCGTTATCATCGGGCATGGCGACTTTCTCGCGGAGCTGAGCGCTCTTGTGCGGCGGAATCTTGCCCAATCAAGGCCTCCCTACCCCTCGTGCCCAAATCCACCGTATACGGCGCACACATCCTGGATGCGCACGCGATCGCTGCTGCGATGCCGATTGTGGCGGGAAATACCCGCGCTTCGACCCCCCCTGAGCGCTCGCCAACCACGCTCTGCCGGATATGGCGTGGGGGCGCCACCTTCTGTTCGGGTTCCCGCCCACTCCCGCTCGCTTGGCTTCCGAGGAGCGTTCCTCGCTAATTTCAGTGCCCCCAGGAGGATTTTTTGGGCCGTTCCGGGCACTCCTCTAGGGTCGGGCGCTTTTGGAGATGGCATATCGCCAGGCCCGCGACCTTTCTGCGAGGCCCGGTGTCGTACCCCCGGAGGTGTAACGTGTCCACGCCCCCCCGCCCCCGCCTCCTCGCAGGCCGCCGCCAAGTTCTCCGACCTCGGCGCCGACTCCCTCGACACCGTCGAGATCATGATGGCCCTCGAGGAGAAGTTCGACATCCAGCTCGACGAGGAGGGTGCCGAGAACATCTCCACCGTCGGCGAGGCCGCCAACATGATCGTCGAGCAGATGAAGTAAGCTTACTTCTGCATGCCGATGCCGTTTAGTGTATAGCTGTGCGTCGATTGGTCTTGAAGAACGAAGGACACCCGTGCCCGGCCGCCGAACAGTCCGCTCACGGAAAGAGGCCTCCGCCGCACAGCCCCGCGGGCCCGGGGTCACGGACGTGTGTTCCGTGCCACATCACCAGACCGCTGGCCCCCGACGCGGCGGGTCCCTGTCGGCAACAGAACCGCCGTTCCCCAGCCCTTGGTTATTCAACTGGGGGGTGCGGACCAGCCATCAGAGCACCCTCCCACTCCCAACGACATCGTGGACGCCGCCATCCGTCTCCCGGGTCCCCCCGGAGCGGCTGGCAGGGTCGCGGGAAGCATCAAGCCCGAAGGTACGTGCGCGCCTAGGCGTACTGGTCGAGCTTGGCGGTAAGCATGCGGCCGTCGAACTCGTACCCGTTGAAGCGCTCGATGACAGCGTTGGCCTCGTCCTCAGTGGCGAAGGCAACCAGGCCCCAGCCCTTGGAGCGGCCGCCCGACTCGCGGACGATCTCCGAGTGCACGGCGGAGGCCGCCTCGGCGACAAGCTCGGCCAGGCCGTCGTTGTCCATGGACCAGGGGAGGCCGTGGATGACAACCTGGCGACCCGAGGCGCCCTCGAGGCCGCGCTTGATGGGCTCGCGGGGCTCGCGGGGGGGGCGGGGGGCGGCGCGGGGGGCGCCGCCCTGGGGGGCTGCGGAGGCAAGGACAGGGAGGGGTGCGGGTGAGGCGCTGCCGGGCGGGAGCCGACGCTCCGGGGCCCGTGGGGGGCGCCTGCCTGCAGCCCGGGTCCGATCCTCCGCACAAGTCCGCCTTCCATCAAACGGTCCGTCCTCCGCGCTAGTCCACCTCCCTCTTCCCGGGCGGCCGGGCGGCCCTTCAACGGCGGGCGCTGGTCAGTAGTAGCTGCGGTCCATGCCGGGGCGCTTACCGCCGGGACGGTCCTCCCTGTCCTCGCGGACGTGGATGGTGTTGCCCATGAGCTCCGAGTCGTTGAGCTGCGTGATGGCCTTGAAGGCCTCGTCGGCGCGCTCGAACTCGACGATGGCGCAGCCCTTGGAGCGGCCCGAGTGGTCGAGGAGCACGTCGGCGTGCACCACGCGGCCGGCGTTGCGGAAGTGGTCCTTGACCTCCTTCCACGTGCACGCGTCGGGGAGGTTCATCACGTAGATGCGGCGGCCGATCGTGATGCTGTCGCCGCGCCCGCGGCCGCCGCCGCGCCCGCCGCCGAAGGAGCCGCGGCCCCCGCGGCCGCCCCTGCCGCCCGACCTGGGGGGAGCCCCACCCTCCTGCGAGTAGTACTCCTTGAGGTCGCGGTCCTCCCGGTCCTCGCGGACGTAGATCTGGCGCCCGTCGAGGTCCGAGTCGTTAAGCTCGCGGATGGCGGCGGCGGCCTCGTTGGCATCCTCGAACTCGACGATGCCGCAGCCCTTGCTCCGGCCGTTGGGCTCCTGGAGCACGTCCGCGAACCTCACGGTCCCCACCTGCGAGACGGGCCCAGGGGGGGAGCGGTGAGTGCCTCGGGGCGCGCCGGGGGGCGGTACCCCACGCGACTGGGTCCCTACTGCGCATCTCCCCGTGAGACGACACCGGAACCAACTACGTCAGCTCCGCTCAAGGCGCGCGGATCGCGTCGCAAACGCCCACATCGGAGCGCAAGCAGCCCCCAGGCGCTGCCCATCAAGGAACCGACCCGCCGCTCTCCCGTCGGCGTTCGGATCCGTCGCGCGTTAATTTCGGGAACATTATCCATAATTATACAGGGACGGCGATCGAAAGGTGCACTCGAGTGACAGGGGGCCCCGCAAACAACACTGGCGCGCGATGCCCCTCTGCGCGTGCCCTGCCCCCGGATCTCGTCCGATGCATGCGAATCGCCTGATACGAGCGACCAAACCTCTCAACAAAAGGGTAACAGGGCCCCAATTTACGCTCACGGCCCCAGTCGTAAAAAATGGGTCAAGCCCCTTGAGGACTTCAGCAAGCTTTCCCTCACGGGATTCCGCGTAGGATCGCAGGATACCACATCCATCGCCAAAAACAACGCGTGAAAAGGGCGTGAAATACTCACCGACTTGAAGTGGTCCTTCAGGGAGTGCCAGGTGGTGCTCCACGAAAGGTTGCCGACGTAGACACGCCTGGCAACCTTGATAACCTGGGACTGGTCTGCGACGGGGAAGATATAGTTGACACGATAGGAACGAGACGTCAGGCGTCTCGCGTTCCCCAGCGGGCGATCTCAGATCTCCCGCGAGAGAGACGGCCCCCGCCGCGAGAGGCCAGAACCCCACGGCGATGGGCACGCTGGCCGAAGCGAACTCGAAATCTACCTAACATGGAGCCGTCAAGGCAAGCAGATTCACACGGCACTCACCGTCAGTCGACATTTTGTGCTCTCCTCCCGGAACTTCAAGGGTGTCCAAAAAACCGAACCAAGGCCGTCCGCCTCCGTACCAGAACCTTTCCTGATCCACTGATCCTCACGTTGCCGGGGGCAGGGCACGGCGTCTTGAGATCGGTGAGGGAGGGGAGAGGGCGCCATCTTGCCAGGAGGAGACAAGACTGGCACCCACCCTACGCGGAGGCCCCGAAGGGCCGGACGCTCTGGACGAGTCCGTGCAGCCCGTGCAGGACGCCGGCCATCACATCCGTGGCAGGGACGCTCCCCTCGCGCTCCGCGGCCCCGGTGCCCCAGAACCCGAACGCGACGCCCTCTCCCCCGCCCTCCCCGACCACGCGCCCGAAGAAGGCCACGTGGCCGAACCTCGCCCAGAGCCCCCCGACCGCCGACTCGACGAGGTCGGCCCCCGCGACGAGCCTGCGCTGCGCGCTGCGGCGCTTGCTGGCGCCGAGGGACTCGGGGAGGGCGGACACGTGCGCCCGGGCCCGCTTGCACCCCACCGTCGGCACCCCCTCCCCCGCCGCCGTCCCGTGCAGTTCGCACACCCACTCGTACGCCTGGGCCTGGGGCATGCCGCGGGACGGCGCCCCCGCCGCGATCCCGGCGCCCGGGCCCCACCCGAACGCCCCCCGCATCCTCGCGAGCACCTCGGCCGCCGCCCTCCGCACCACTGG
>Ga0181581_10005239_pt1 | contig 10103 bp, 6 predicted proteins | sample 071ome_22_FD_132433 | JGI IMG/M metagenome (GOLD analysis project Ga0181581, IMG submission 132433) | Coastal salt marsh microbial communities from the Groves Creek Marsh, Skidaway Island, Georgia - 071404AT metaG (megahit assembly) | ecosystem: Environmental > Aquatic > Marine > Intertidal zone...
AAGAAAACCATGGCGCTGGCTCAGCGATTGTATGAAGCTGGGTTGATTACTTACATGCGGACGGATTCAACCAATCTGAGCCAAGATGCGATCGGGTCCGTCCGGGATTTCATTGAACGTCAGTACGGGGAACCGTATCTGCCGAAGGCGCCCCGTCTGTACGCGAGCAAAGAGGCGGCGCAAGAGGCACACGAAGCGATTAGGCCGACGGATGTCCGCGTGTCGGCGACCCAGTTGAGCGGGCAGGAGGCAGATGCGGTCCGCCTCTACGAACTCATTTGGCGCCAATTTGTGGCTTGCCAGATGGCAAACGCGCGCTATACCAGCACGTCAATTACGGTTGGAGCCGGCGAGTATGAATTGCGGACTCGGGGTCGCATTTTGCGCTTCGATGGCTTTACTCGAGCGCAGCCTCCCGCGGGTCAGTCAACGGACGATCCCGTGTTGCCCGATTTTCAGGTCGGGGATGATCTCGCGTTGGACCAACTTGAACCCAAGCAGCATTTCACTAAACCCCCTGCGCGTTTTGGCGAGGCGTCGCTCGTTCGAGAGTTAGAGAAAAGAGAAATTGGTCGACCTTCAACCTTCGCGGCCATTATCTCAACGATTCAGGATCGAGGTTACGTGAGTTTGAAGAACCGTCGGTTCTATGCCGAGAAAATTGGTGAGATTGTCACAGACCGGCTTGATGAGTGCTTTCCCAATCTATTGGACTACGGTTTTACCGCTTCGCTTGAGCAGAAGTTGGATCAGATCTCCAATGGTGAGATCGAATGGCTCAATACTCTGAACGAGTTCTATGGCGACTTTTCTGAGCGCTTGGATCAGGCTGCGGATGATGAGCATGGCATGCGCGCGAATAAGCCCTCGTTGATTGAAAAATCCTGCCCTACCTGCGGGCGCCCCATGAATGTGCGAACCGGGAGCACTGGGGTGTTTCTAGGGTGCTCGGGCTACGATTTGCCGCCAAAAGAGCGCTGCAAGCAGACCATTAATTTGATTCCTGGCGATGAGGTGGTCAGTGCCAATGCCGACGATGAGGCTGAGTCGCGCATTTTAATGAAGAAGCGACGGTGTACAGACTGTAGCTCGGCGATGACTGAATACTTGCTGGATGAACACACGAAGCTCCATCTTTGCGGAAACAACCCCGACTGTGCATCTTTCGGCTTTGAAGAGGGTATCTTTAAGATCAAAGGGTATGAGGGGCCGACGCTTGCCTGCGATAAGTGTGGGGCTGAAATGCAACTGAAGACTGGCCGCTTCGGAAAGTATTTTGGCTGTACGGGGCAGGTCGATGGTGCGCCGTGTAAAAATACTCGAAAGTTGCTCCGAAACGGCGAGGCAGCACCCCCAAAGATGGACCCTGTGCCGATGCCTGAATTGCAGTGCGAGAAGGTGGACGACACCTATCTACTGCGTGATGGTGCGGCGGGGCTGTTTTTGGCCGCGAGTCAGTTCCCTAAAAATAGAGAGACGCGAGCCCCTTATATTGACGAGCTCTTGCCGCATCAAAATGAGATCGACCCCAAGTACCAATTCTTGATGAAGGCGCCGAAGGAAGATCCAGACGGTCGCAGGGCATTGGTGAAGTTCTCAAGGATTGAGAAGCAACACTATGTGGCTTCGGAGTTAGAGAAAGGCAAGGCATCGGGTTGGCGAGCCGATTATGATGAGTCCGCTCAGACTTGGGTAGAACGCGTCGTTGAGGCCAAGTCGTCCCCAGGAAAACGCCGAAAGAAATCAGCCTGATGTTTTAGGGACATGCGCTGCCTCACTGCAATGCGCATTGAGGGCCTCTGATCGGAATGCTCGATTTAGTGCCGTATGACACCGACTGCGAGCCCCTCAATAGCGAAGTCGACTTCTCGTAAATCCACTTCAATCGGGGCGTAATCCTGGTTTTCAGGCTCCAGCACAATTTCGTGTGCTGCTTTGCCCTTGCGAAAGCGCTTCACGGTCACTTCGTCGTCAATGCGTGCCACTACGATGTCCCCAGGATTGACCGATTGTGTTCGATGCACCGCCAGGAGGTCGCCATCTAGAATCCCGCATTCGATCATGGAATCGCCACGAACCACCAACATGTAATCGGCACTGGGTCGAAAAAAGGTGGGCGGAATCTCACAATGCCCTTCGATGTGTTCCTGCGCCAAAATTGGATGACCAGCAGCCACACGGCCAATAATGGGGAGCCCCTCAGAATCGGGAAGTTTAATGCCTCGCGAGGTGCCAGGGATCATCTCGATGGCGCCTTTTCGAGCAAGCGCTTTCAAATGCTCTTCTGCCGCGTTGGCGCTTTTGAATCCCAATTTTTGCGCGATATCCGCCCGGGTCGGAGGATAACCGGTGTCTTCGATGTGCTGTTTGATCAACTCCAACACTTCAGACTGACGGGGGGTTAATTTCATCATAGCGATGCTCCGCAATTTAGGGCTGTTTATCTATACAGGCTGGCAGTATATACAGTATTCAGCAATAGACAACCCTTTGAAACCTATCTGGAAAATTGATTTTTGCAGGCAGATCAATGTAGGCTTCTGTTCCTTTATGGCAGGTGGAGGCCCGAAGTGCGCCGTTTCATCACTTCTAATGTCCCTAGCGGTCCCGTGCTTAAGCGTTGCTTGAGCCTAGCTATGATGAGCTTGTGCTTGACCGCATCCGGGTCTGCGCTGGCCGCATCGGCTAAAATGATGTGGGTGCTCGCGAGTTTTGTTGAAGCGGATCTGGCCGTTAAAGAGGCGACTCAAGCCCATGAGCTCACAGGTCAAATCACGGCAGTTCAAGAAGCCAGAGTCGGGTCAAAAATCTGGCATCGGGTCCTTGTGACCCCGGCGACGGAATCGAGCAGCGAGGCTCGACTCACATCGCTCCTCAGAAGCGCCAATTATGATCAGACGTGGCGCGTGTGGTTAGGTGAGGCCGATGTGGGCAAAGTGACGTGGTTCGGTGGTCAACCCAGCGATTTTCCCGATCCCCTGGACACCTCGCTTGAGGGAGCGCCTGAATTGATCAGTGACGAAGACATGCTGGCAGATTTAGGACGGGTACTTGACGATCGAGAACGGCGTCCAGCGGCGGTCTCGATGGGCGCCGATCTCACAGAGTCATCGCGGCAGAAGGTCGATCAACTTTTGGCACCTGATGTGGATTACCACCCCATTCGATTACGCGCCCAACTCTAGGGTGCGGTCGCCTCAACCGCACGATGTCCCATTGAATCCCACCACGTCGGAATTCTTACGTGTCCTATTTTGAAACTTGGTTCAATGAGCTCCGAATCTGGGCTCAGGATCCCTTGGTCGTTCAAGTCTTTTTTGTGGTGTTCTCAACCGCCCTTGCCAGTTACTTCCTTCACCGGGTCATGTCTGTCATTAATAGAAGAGCAGAGGCCTCTCAAAGTGTCTGGGATGACGCATTTTTAAGAACGGTGTCAAAGCCGTCGCAATGGCTCATTTGGGTGATGGGGCTTTCTGTTGCCGCTGAATTGATCGCAGAACATCAGAGCCAATCCCAACTCGAGATGATCGCCACGCTGCGATATCTCGCGCTCATAGTGCTGATCACGCTCTTTGTCATCCGTATGGCAAAGGAAATCGAGAAAGGCTATATCGCGTCTGGTGGTGACGAAACCACGGTGACGGCCATTGCTAAGCTGGCAAGGATTTCTATCGTCATTACGGCCGTGTTGATGGTGATGCAGTCCTTGGGGGTGAGTATTTCGGGGGTTTTGGCCTTCGGAGGCATTGGCGGTATCGCGGTTGGGTTCGCGGCTAAGGACCTCTTAGCAAACTTCTTTGGTGGGCTGGTGATCTATATGGATCGACCCTTCAAAGTGGGGGATTGGATTCGGAGTCCTGATCGAGATATTGAAGGTACGGTGGTCAAAATTGGTTGGCGATTGACGGAGATCAGGACCTTTGACCAACGCCCGCTGTATGTGCCGAACTCGGCCTTTTCGACCATCGCACTGGAAAACCCCTCACGGATGTTGAACCGCCGAATCTATGAAACCATCGGCATTCGCTATGACGATATCCAAGAGATGAACGCCATTGTTGCCGCGGTGAAGGCGATGTTGCAGGCTCATCCAGCCATCGCCCAAGACAAAACCATGATCGTGAATTTCAATGCATTTAATGCGTCCAGCGTTGATTTCATGGTTTACACCTTCACTAAAACCACCAATTGGGTTGAATTCCACGAGATTAAGCAAGCCATCCTGCTGGAGATCGCGGGCATCATTCGTGATCACGGTGCAGAAATTGCCTACCCCACGCAGACACTTCATTTTGCAGAGCCTGTCGGGATCTCGGCGTCTGAGCCTACAGAGGGAGGGCCTGCCAAATGACCCAAATGCTCTTCTATAAGGACCCAAAGCCGCTATCGCCCGCAATACACGGGGCGTTGAGAGTGCGACAAACACCTCAGCGTTTCGGGTTCGCCAAACGGGTGAACTCGGTGCTCTGTGCTGGCGTTGAGTTCGCAGAAATTGCCCATGAGTATCCCATTGTTTTTGCTGAGGGGGACCGTGAATGGGTCCCTATCGTGTTGTTTGGCTTGAAGGCCGGTGAAAATCGTTGGGTCGATGACGGGGATGCATGGTTGGGTCAATACGTTCCCGCCTTTGTCAGACAGTACCCCTTTGCAATCGGTCGAGGAGAATCTGAGCAACCGCTCGTGTGCGTGGATGACAGCAGTGAGATGCTGTCGGTGGAGGAGGGCACGCCCCTGTTTGAGGCGGGTCAGCCGTCACCGCTCGTGAAGCAAACCGCCGAGTTCTTAAGAGAATTCCATCAGCAAATGGAACGGACTAAGCAATTCACAGCAAAGCTCGCAAGCTTAGGACTGCTCGCTGAGGTGAAGGCCAGCGTGAACGGCGCGGATCATGCCACCATGAGTCTCGGTAAAGCGCGCGTTGTTGACGAGCGTAAGCTACTCGAACTTGAGGACGAGCAAGCACTCGCTTTGTTCAAAAAAGGTGAGCTGGCCTGGGTTTATGCGCATCTTTTGTCACTCGGCCATTTGCGCCGGTTGCTCACAAAGCAACTTCAAGCGACGGCGTGAGGCAAGGTAGAACCGAAAGATCAGGGTGACTGATTTCGTTGCGCTCTAGGGCCCCGCTGGGCTTGTTGGCTTAAAAAGATGAAGCCCCTCGCGGAATGAACGCCTCGGTCACAGCGATTGGCGGGTGTCCAGTGGTGTGACCAGAATGAGAACCCCCAGCGCGGGATGGTCCAAGTAATGGAGTTCGCCAGATCGAAGGCGCCGCTTCTCACTCAGGTGAAATCTCGTATCCGCTGAAAACGTGCGGCCACGCTCTGCGGCCTCAAACAGATCGGGGAATTGGGCTTTGAGGGGTGAGGGCATCGTGGTCGCGGGTAGACCCCGCTGCGGCGAGAATTGTGTGAGCCACAAATCCGCATCCACATGCAGAAACCGCTGACGCCTCAAAGACAAAGTCCCCTCAAGTTCGAAACGATCACCGAACTGCTGACCACCCTGAATCAAAATTGGCGTGGGTGCCTGATCGATGGGCTGCTGCCAACTTTGATGGAGGAGGAGCGCATAGAGGCTGCTTCGCCGAATTGATCGAGCCGGACCTTCGAGCTGCCGTTCATTCGCGCTGACCTCGCTGAAGGCATGGGGCTGGTCTGGAAAAAAGGCCGCTTGCAAGAGGGCATCTCTCTGATCTCGACGCAATCGGTCCCGCTCCAGGTTAGGATCAGTCGCATCTTGATTTGCCCCCAGATTGAGCTGCTGGAGTCTGCGTCGATAAAGGTTGGCTTTACTCTCGCTGGCCAGCAGGAACACAGGCGTGGTTGCGTTCATGCTGGCGCTTGATGAATCCGAACCCTGCTGGGTCTTTGAATCTTCCGCTAACATCACGGCTTGCGACCAAATGAAGGGTCTTCGTGGCTCAGTGAGCGCTGGCGCAATGGCGATGAGGTTGCTGGGCCAACTCGCGGGCGTGCGGTTCTGATCGACGGCATTGGCGTCGAAGGCAGTCTCCGCGTTAAGACGTTTGAAGACGATCACCTCGATTTGGTAGTCATCGGCCGCTGCCATCTCGGTCACAAAGGCGAGCACGCCTAACAAAAGGCGGGCCGGCCAGCGAGTCAAGCCAAGGCTAGGGGTTGGCGTGAAGTCTCTCTGGGTTGCGTCAAGCGCCCTTAGACTCTGCAATGGATGCCGAAAGTTGGCCAAGAAAATCCTCGAGGTAACCAAACCGTTGTTCGCGATCCGGTATTTTATCCAGAATGCTAAGTTGATGTGCAGAGGCCATTTTGTATTTCGTTGGCGATGACTGAATGAGGTGAATGATCTGAGCGGCAGGCACCTGGGTGTTATTGCCGAACTCAATGTGACCCCCGTTGTCGCCCATGTCGATGCGTCTGATCCCGAGTGTCTCAGCCGTTATTTTCAGTTCCGTCTGCCGAATCAACCATTTCGTGGGTTCTGGGAGCAGGCCGAATCGATCGATCATTTCTACGCTGAGTTCCCTCAGCTGATCATGGCTCGTGGCATTCGCGATCCGTTTGTAGAGGATGAGTCGCATGTGAACATCGGGCAAGTAATCGTCAGGGATTAGCGCGGGCGCGTGCAGATTGATTTCTGTGCCACTTCGAAGATCCAACTCAGGGTCAATGATCTTGCCCTTCTTGAGGCTGGCGACCGCTCGATCGAGCAACTCCATGTAGAGCCCAAAGCCAATGCTGTGCATGTTGCCCGTCTGAGATTCGCCGAGAAGCTCGCCTGCGCCCCGGATCTCTAAATCGTGGGTGGCGAGAATGAACCCGGCGCCCAGGTCTTCGGCTTGCTCGATGGCCTCAAGACGCTTTTCTGCATCTTTGGTCATCATGGCCGGCTCGGGTGTCATAAGGTAAGCGTACGCCTGGTGATGGGATCGTCCCACCCGCCCTCTCAATTGGTGCACTTGGGCGAGGCCTAATTTATCGGCTCGGTCCATGATGATGGTGTTTGCATTGGGAATATCAATTCCGGTCTCGATAATGGTGGTGCATACCAAGATGTTTGCCCGTTGATGGTAGAAATCGGACATCACTTGCTCAAGTTCGCGCTCGCGCATTTGACCGTGGGCAATGCTGACCCGAGCGGCTGGCACCATTGCGGAAATATCGTCAGCCACGCGTTCAATATCTTTGACTTCGTTGTGCAGGTAATACACTTGACCCCCGCGCAGTAACTCGCGTTGGATGGCTTCACGAACAACCTGTTGGTCGTGGCGCCTAACGAACGTCTTGATAGCCAAACGGCGCGCGGGCGGTGTCGCAATAATGGATAGATCACGAATACCCGACATGGAGAGATTCAGTGTTCGCGGAATCGGGGTCGCAGTGAGCGCCAGAACGTGAACGTTGGCTCGAAAGCGTTTGATTTTCTCCTTTTGGCGCACGCCGAATCGGTGCTCTTCATCGATGATGAGAAGCCCAAGATCCTTGAAGCCCACGGTGTCCTGGATCAGCGCGTGGGTGCCGACAATGATGTCGATCTTGCCAGCCTGCAATCTTGCTAACGTCTCAGTCTGCTCTTTTTTAGTCTTAAAACGAGACAGACTTTCGATCACCACAGGCCATCCGGCGAACCGGTCTTGGAAGGACTGATGGTGTTGCTCAGCGAGCAGTGTGGTTGGGACGAGTACCGCGACCTGGTGCCCTGCTTGGACGGCAAGAAAGGCGGCTCGCAGAGCGACCTCAGTTTTGCCAAACCCGACATCACCGCAAATGAGACGGTCCATCGGGCGATCCCGGCACAGATCTTTGATGACATCATCAATCGCGGTTTCCTGGTCGGGGGTTTCTTCAAAAGCAAAGGCCCGAACAAACCGCTCAAATTCTTGGTCTGGAGAGGGAAAGGCGTCGCCTTTCTGGGCCTCGCGTTTGGCGTAGATCTCGAGCAGTTCAGCAGCCACATCTCGAATTTGTTCAGCGGCTTTTTTCTTGGCTCTTTGCCAGGTATCCCCACCGAGTTGGTGCCACGGCGCGAGCTCGGGGTCTGCGCCCGAGTACCTAGATATCAGGTGGATATCGCTGACGGGCACGTAGAGTTTCGCGTCGCTCCGGTAATGGATGCTCAAGAACTCATAGGGCTCGCCACTCACTTCCAGGGTCACCAAGCCCTGGTAGCGACCCACGCCATGATCGATATGCACCACCGGATCATTTAGGTTGAGCTCGGTGAGGCTTCGGACCACAAGCTCCGCGGCATGCTCGCGTTCCTTCTGACGGCGCCGCGCTTGCAGCACGCGCTCGCCGAAAAGCTGCTGCTCGCCAATGAGTGTGATGCCAAGTTCGGTTAACCTGAGCCCTCGATCAAAGGGGGCGGTGGCGAGCGCAAGTGGAGTCGATGAAGACGTGAACGCCTGCCAGTCCTCGACCATTTCTGCGGGAAGCCCACTTTTCATGAGCGCCCCATCAATCATTTCTCTTCTGCCTAGACTCTCGGCGGCAATGAGGACGCGATCGCCCGCTTCTAGGCAAGCGCGCAAGCGATGAAAGGGCGTATCGGATTGATCGTCGACCGCGAGATTGGGCGCCTGGGTGGTCGCGAATTGCAGTCCCTTGGTTCGATCAGCCGCGGCGGTGTCCACCCGCAGGTAGTGAGCCATCCGCTCGAATAGTTCGTGTTCCTCGAGCAGTAATTCGTTGGGGGCGAGAATGGGACGCTCGATGTCGTAGCGCAGATTCTCGTATCGATCGTTGGTGTCCAGATAAAAGGCTTGCAGCGCATCGGTGAGGGGCTCATTGACGATCAGCGTGTTGCTTGAGAGGTAATCAAAGAGCGTTGCCATCTCATCAAAAAATAGCGGCAAGTAGTATTCGATGCCAGCCGGGGCTGCGCCGCTAGAAACGCTCTGATAAATGGAACACGCTTTCGGCTGCCCGCCAAAACGCTCGTGCCAGGCATTCTGAAATCGACGAATACTCTCTTTGCCCAGCGAGAACTCGCGTGCTGGCAAGCTCTGCATTTCGCTGACGCGATCGACTGAGCGTTGGGTTTCGGGATCAAACGTTCGAATAGATTCAATTTCGTCATCGAACCATTCAACGCGATAGGGTGCGTCGTGTCCCATGGGGAAGAGATCTAGAATCGCGCCTCGAATGGCGAATTCACCTCGATCTGAGACGGTCTCGACCGGGCGGTAGGCTGATCGCTCAAGGAGTTGTCTCAGTTCAGACAGTGAAGCGGTTTGCCCGACCGCCAGGTTCAGATGATGACTGCTAATGAAGTCTTTGGGCGCGAGCCGAAAGAGCAAGGTGGTGACTGGGACGATGAGGATGTCGGGTGCCTCGCCGCTTCCCGCGCCAAGCACGCCTAAGCGCTCTGAGATAATGTCCTGGTGAGGCGAAAAGGCGTCGTAGATCAGTGTTTCCCAGTCCGAAAATCGCGCAACTCGGAGGTGAGACGGAGCAAAGAACCGAATTTCTTCAAAGCTTTGTTCGGCGCTCTGTGATGTGGCCGTAATCAATAAGATGGGTGTCTTGGTCTGCTCGGCCAGTTCCGCAATCGAAAGGGATAAGGCAGCGCCCGAAAGGCCGCTCCAACGCGCCACGTCGCCTCGGGCCTTGGGAAGGCCTTGCAACGCATCGTGTAAGAAAATTGACGCCATGAATGGATCGCTGGTTTTCTGGATCTAGGGTTGGGTTTCGTTGTTCGCGGCGGATCGGATGACCTGCGGAGGCCGATTTTACGTGAATTCTTGTGTTCGCGCAGAGTCGACGCCGGGGGGTGCGCCAGCGCAATGTCGCACAAGCAGTGAATTGCGCAACGTAAGGCGCTCGCTGATAGAACAGCGGGGGCGCATCGATACTCGAGTACTGATCCCCCTAATCTAAGTTCTGAGGCGCAACAGTCATTGCGAAGAACCACCCTTAACTTCATAATACGCGGCCGAAATCGCCTCTTCGCGTAAGCTTAATCTAAGCGATCAACGGTCGGTTTCCATGCGATTTTCAGGGTTGAACCGGGACAATGTCCGGCAGGGCATGGTCTCGAACTGACAGTTTGGAAGGGAGAAAGCCATTGGTTAAGCCAACACTAGAACGAGCGTTTGACGATTGGAAAGAACGCGAAGCGCTCGC
>Ga0181581_10005247_pt1 | contig 10096 bp, 10 predicted proteins | sample 071ome_22_FD_132433 | JGI IMG/M metagenome (GOLD analysis project Ga0181581, IMG submission 132433) | Coastal salt marsh microbial communities from the Groves Creek Marsh, Skidaway Island, Georgia - 071404AT metaG (megahit assembly) | ecosystem: Environmental > Aquatic > Marine > Intertidal...
AGCACTGGATGCAGTCGTAGTATTGTAGACTGTTTGGTTTGCAGACTTAGCTGCAATGTTTTCTTGGATGTCTGTTAGAAGACCTGCGGTTGCTCTTAACTCAGCAGCATCGCCAGAGCTAAAAGCCCTTGCGGTAGTATTATCAACGCCCCTAACAATTGTAAGAGTATTACCACTTCTTGCGGTGACCTTAACAATCTCATTGTTGGTTGTGTCATCAAAGGTACAGTAAAAATACTCTCCTGCTCCAAGTGTCGGGAAAACAGATCCGTCTACAACGGTAGCAGATGTTGCTGTACTGGTTATACCAGAAGCAAGGGTTGTCTTGGCGTTGTTAGTGAACTTAACAGCCATTCAGTTAACTCCTGTAGAATTAACTGACTGTTACAGTCCAAGTAATTGTCATTGAGTCAGATGCACCCTTGTTAACAACTGAGAAAACCGTTCTGCAAAGCAATGTACCTGAAGAAGCTGCATTTAAAATACCAGTCTCAGTAATAGCACCTGTACCAGTACCAGCACCGAAAGTTGCAACATACTCAACTTCGTTGTTAGTAACAGTAGTAGATGTTAGTGATACACGACCAGACTCTGTTCCCAGAGCTGAGTCTGAAGACGATGCAGCTGTTGAATCAGTACCAATAGCCATGTGTGACATAGCAGTAGCTGTTGCGTCCTTCATTCTGGAAGCGACATAGTCTTTTCCGTCAGAAACAACAACATTTGGTATTTCTTGAACAGTATCTCCGTTGATAGCGATCTTTAACTTACCTGTAAGTTTTAATCCATCTTTTAACATTTATAGTCTCCTAATTTAATACACTAGTGTTTAAAGCCTGAGTATTCAGCACAAGACCTTTTATACCGGGAACAAAAGCTATGCTAATGGATTCGGTGATGGTAGCCGTGTCTGACAGGCTCTTTGAAAAAGATATCACTTCTTGGTCGGATAGTGAAGTAGTATCAGACTGTATTGAAGCGAAAGATATGATTGAGGATTCCGAGATAGAAAGGCTATCATCCTGTGGAATACCTGTAGATAAAACTGGTGTATCTGATACAGAAACCGAGTCAGAGAATACGCTACCAAGAACATAGGTTAGAACCTCTGATATGGTTACAGAGTCTGTCTTAGCTAATGCGTTTGATAGTGAGGTAGCCTCGCTTAAGGTTAGACTATCGGTTACTGGTCTAGAGAAAGAAAGGACAGCATCTTCAGATAATGTGTATGAGTCTGCTAATACCTTAGATAAAGAGAATATATGTTCCTCTGTAAGCGTTGCTATGTTTTCTTTATTTAGACCAACATCTGTTTGCAGGGGATCTTCAACGCTAGCAAGATCATCTAAGGTGAACGCATCACTAAACTCTCTAATATAATTTACTATCCTTGAGAATGACTCTGATAATGAAACAGAATCATCTTTAACTAACGATGGTGTTAAAACCGCTTCTTCAGAAAGTGTCATACTGTCTGATTTTGGCGTTTCAAATAACTTGGCATCTGCCTCAGATAACGACATACTGTCATCTTTAACTAGGCTAGATGCAAAGGCTGTATCCTCGGAAAGCGTCATACTTTCTGATTTAACTATAGAAGATAGTAGTACAGCATCTTCTGAAAGTGACATACTGTCATCCCTAGATGTTTCAAAGTCCTTAGCAAGATCTTCTGTTATGGTTGCCTCATCTTCTTTCCCGAGTCCGGTGTCCACTGAATCAACCGCATCACTAAATGAGTAACTATCAGAGAAAGCTCTAATAAATAAAACGGACTTTTCTAAAACCTCAGTAAGGGTTGCTGTATCTGATACGCCCTTGCCTATTGCTTTGTTATCTATACCCTCGGTTATTCCTAGGCTGTCTGTTTGTACAGAGCTAAAAGAAATAACAGAATCCTCTGAGAGCGTAATGTTTTGTACCTGAGGCGAGTCGTACTGTGTTGAGAAATATAAGTTCTTGGTATCAACATTAAGTGCAACATTGGTTGCAACCATGTCTATATAGTCAAGACCTGCGTTTAGATTTACAAAAGATAATAGGGTGGTTGAGTCGCTGGATATATTAAGAGATGCGAGCTCTTGCTTATCTACCGTTAGGTGAAGACTCGAAAATGATACTGATATTTTCAGTGCCATTAGTCAAAGTCATCTCTTACGGTAAACTTAATTAAATCATTAACGGTTTGAATGTTTGAATCTGCCTTTGTTAGTTCAACCTCGCCCTCATAAAGTCCGGCTGCACTAAAGGTATCGCTTGGGAAAAGCATTGTACAAACACCGTTAGTTGCGTCAGTGATAGTACAAGTTACTGTTTTTAATACAGTGGTTGTTCCTATCTCTCTAATTCTTACTCTTACAGTTCCGCTAGTAATGTCTATTGGTGCAAATGTTGTTGGATCTTCTGGGTCCAATGTTTGACCTGATGCGGCTGTGTTACTGTCTTTTAAGGTAATAGTTAATTCTGGAAGTGTATCTCCAACTACCAGTTTTAAATTTGCTGAATATGCCATTAGTAACCAAACTCCTGATATTTAACTGTTAGGTTGGCTCCAACATTACCGTATTTAGTTTTTCTAACTGCCAAAGCCTCTCCCTTATCATACATTCTTTTATTAAGATCGGCAGCCTGTATGTCTGTCCAAGGACAATCTTTCATCATCTGTAGTCTATATAAAGCACCGTGAACCAAAGTTTCTTGATACTCGTTAGCAATAATGTTTGGAATGGTTGTTGATGTCTGGGTTGGCTTAAGGCTGTATAAAGCATAAAGCGTTTCTGTGGCTTCCGGGGTAGGAGCAACCAAAATGTTTTCTTGATCTTTCTGTGTGTAATAGGCAACCTTACCTTTTCCATAAACACTAAATATAGACTGAGATCCAATTTGTGCTTTTGCCTCTAACGGTACCAGTTTCTTTTGAGATAGTCTGGTGACAGAGCTGTCTGATCTTGATCTAAATATATCAATGATATGATTAAGCTCAGCTCCTGCCGGGATGTCTAAATCAGATGCAGTATATTCATTAACATTTGCTACCACCACAAACGGGGTAAGTTCCTGCATATAAATATCTGTGTTAATACAAAAATCAATTAATGTATTTCTTAGCTCATCGATAATAATAAACTGTGGACAGTTGGGTGCCTCCCTTCTGACCTTTGGTACTAAAGTTTCTATTTTCTTTGAGACCGCCATCTATTATGTATCCTGTGCTGGGGTTGCTGGTCTTGGCTGAGATCCTGCATCCGCCTGTGTTTTAATGCCTAATGCGTTTTGGAAAGAAGCGTAGTAGGAGGCTGATCTTTGCAGGTCGCCTGCGTACTCAGAATCTTTCTGATATGCTCTGTAAAGCATATAGTCTAAGATAGCATTAGCATAGGTATCATCCAAGGAAATTGTGTCAGTATCTGAAGTAAAATCACTGATGGTTATTTCAGATGGTGCTGAGCTATAAATAATCTCTATAGTATTTCCGCTGGTTGATGGATATGGGTAGACATAAAAGTTCTTTGGGTCTACCGGGTTATACACATAATGCTCAACAGCAGTTCCGGTTTTTGAATACCAGTCATCTATCTGATCATCTAAGATCTTTCTTTCAATAATGGTTACCGGGTTGGTGTTCGGGCTGATGTTCTTATAAACATCTAGCAGCCTAAGACCGCCTGATGGCAGTGACTGCTTTGCTGATTGTGCAAGAGTGAAGGACTCGTTGGTTGTGCTTGCGTCAGGTCTAAATAGAACTATTTCTCTCTGAGCATCGTTTAAATAATCTAGTAGGGTTTGTTGGGACCACCTAACATTAGATGTGTCTTGAAGTATCTCTTCTGCCCTATCGATGACATCTATGACCTGAACGGTTGCCATCTTAGAGTCCTAGTTGTTTTTTCTCTTCTTCAGTTAAAGATCTTTCGTCATAGATAAATGTCCAGAACTCTGCTCTATGCTCTGGGTTCCAGCGAACAATTTTGCCGAACTCTGATTTAGAAGCAATAGGATCTTTTGAATTTGAGCTAACTTTCTTTTCTTTAACCGGGGCTTTCTTAGAAAGACTTTCTACCTGAGCCTCTAGGTCTGCAAGTTTTTGTTTTTTGTCTAGATCAACACCAAATTCTTCTTTGGCTTGTTTAACTAGTTTATCTTTTTTCATTTATATTTCCTTTTCAAAAAAGGGGAGCCGGAGCTCCCCCCAAGTCAGCATTAAGCTAGTTTAAACTCTCCAAGAGCTGTTGGTAAAACTACTTTGTAGCCATACACAGCTAAACCTCTAACGCCGTCACCGAATGAAGACTCAAGTCTTACGGTTTCAGTATTAGTCATTTGAGAAGCATAAGCAATAGCTTTTGGATGACCAAACAACCCAGAGGTTACACCTGCTGTAGTTGAAAGGTTGTTTGACACATACATTTTGAATCTGTCAACCATTCCAATGAAGCCATTTCTTAAAGGTGAAACTGAGTCACCAGTTAAGTAAGCTTGTCTTAGCTCTGTTTGCTTTAAGATTGAAGCAGTAGCTGGGTTGATGATCATAAATCTATCCTCTTCAGGAATGTTATTCTCGTCAAGAGTTTGCCCTGCTTCTAGGATAAAGCCTAGAACATTAGATGTGCTAACAGTTGCTGGAGTACCACCATTGATATCAGTCAATGAAGATCCTGCTGCTACATTAGCGAAGACATCTTTTTCGATTTCGATTTTCATGTTCTGAGCTGCGTCTTTAGCTGCTTCGTTCATGAAATCAATATCAGCTTGTCTCTTTAGAATATCATCAACTTTAAAAGCGTAGCTCTTAGCTTTGTTGATATCTAATTCGATTGTGCTTGATGTCACATCTGAGTAAGACAAAGAACCGGTGTAATCAGCAACTGTTACTGCTGGTACCGCTCTAATGTTTACTTTGTTACCTAACCCGGAAATCTCTCCTTCGTACTCGTTAGTTGTTACCTCGGACAAAACTGTCTGAGCATAAAACTTAGCTTGTAACTTTTTGGAAAAGACTTCTGGAATGAAATGCTGTTCTCCAGCTGCGAAAGAAAAACTTCCACTACTTGATGAATAAGCCATTATTTACTCCTAATTATTTAAATGTCTTAAATTCAAATATGCAGTAAAAAAATTATATTCTGACTCTTCCTTCCTTGTAGGCTAGATCGATATCCTTTTCAAACTTTTGAAATTGTTTATCGTTAAGCTTTCCAATTTCAGCAGCAGTCCAAATCTTTTTACTACTCCCAATATTTTGTTTCCTAGCTTTCGGTAAATTTGGTTCAGCGTTCTGCTTTGCCTTTTCTACCAAATCTTCTTTGGAAACCGCCGGAGTAGTCTTAATACCAAGTGCAGTTTTATAACGAGTTAAGAGTTCAATAGTGTCATCAGCGTTGCCTTTATCAGCTACCTCTTTCCATATCGGACTTTGTCTTTCTAGCCAAAGATTAAAATCTTCTGAGTTGGCTATCTGGACATAATCCGGATGGGCTTTAGCTAACTGAGCCTTATGCTCACGAACTAATTCCTCTTGTTGAGCCTTAGTTAATTCCTGAGTTGTTTTTTCAAACTTCTGATTTAGTTTAGCAAATGCAGTATCAACATAATTCTGAAGGGGCTTCACTAACTCAGGATAATCTTTCATTATCTCGGATAGATCTACATCTACTTCTTCCTTTTGTTTTTCAATGCGGGTTTCACTCCTCATTGACTCCATTGCTTTAACCTTGTCAGTTAACTCGGAAATCTTTTTCTCAAGCTCTTTCTCATGTTGGGTGGCTTTGGTCATTCGTGCCTGAGCATTCTTGTACCGTTCCTCCCACTGTTTGGATGATAGAGATTCCTCTTCATCCTCCACTTGTTCAGTTTCTACTTCCGTTTGAATCTCTTCTTCAGCTTGACTCGATTCTTCAGTATCCTGAGATTCTTCGGGTGAAGTCTCAACAGTTTCTTCTATCTCTTCAGGGGTGTCCTCTGCTTCTGGTTCAAGGTTTGCAAGTCCTTGTCCTTCAGATTCGGATCCTTTCTGAGATGCTTCTATCTGCTTTAACATCTCGTCAGCTTCTTTTTCAAGCCTTTCAGCGATTAACTCGCCTTTAGTTTTAACTTCTTCAGTCATTTTTTATCCTCGGTCCTTATTGTAAGGGTGTCGATTTATTTATATATGTTGGGAGTTTCCTTGCGGGTTCCCAACCCATTTAAAACTTTGTCTGCAATTTCGTCTAAAGATATAATAAATTTAAGAATGTCGCAACGACCTTGACTAAAGCGGTAGTCCTCCGTTGTTTCCAATAGGTCCCTCTCCTTGCGGCGGAGCTGTTTGATTTCTTGCATCAGGACCGACCATTCCTTCTCCATTTGGCTGCTCAATACCTTGACCGCCTTGGAGGCTTGCGGCGATAGCTTGTTGTAGTTGTTGCTCATCCATTAACTCCTTTTCAGATTTAAGAACATCTTCGGGATCAATATCTAAAGACTTAGCCACATCTTTCAAGAGCTTATCTCTCTTGACCATCTGGGCGTCCATAGGGTTATTGATTAGTGATAAGAACTGTAGCAGTCTCTGTGACTGTACTTCTTTCTGTACCATGGTTGTAGATCCTCTGGCAACTATTCTCATGTCTGACTTAATATCTGTGTTTGGATTCCAAGTCATGTTCCAGTCGTATAAAGATCTTACAAGTGGTTTGGTTAAATAATCATCGATGTTTTTAATTACTGACTTGAGAACTATGTTCGCATTAGACATCAGTATAGAAATACCGGTGGCGGTTCTGTTTAGTGAACTTTGTGTTTGTCCGTGGGTGTATGAGGGTAAGGCAGTTGTTTCGTCTGCAAATCTTCTGAATAGTTCAATAACAGAAACCAGAGCCGGTGAATTAGATTGCGGCTGATAGAAACGAACCATGGGCTGGTTCCCATCTCCCCCCTCTCTTAAGAAAACCCTCCATGGGTAAAGATCGGTTGGATCCTCTCCGCTTGCCATGATGTCGGTATTAACCTCAACCATGGGTCCTGAAGATAAAGCAACATTATCTAAGTAAATCCTTGTAGCAGCATTCATGGTTGACTGTGAGTCACGCATCATCTTAGGAACGCCGGTTCCCCAGAATACATGAGGGTTCTTCTCATAGGGGAATATGTAGTAAGGGATTACTCCGCCGGGAAGCGGGTTAAGCTGGGCTTTAATAACCTTATCATCGACCATCCAAATATTACATTGGTATTCCTGTGAAAGATCATCGCTCTCAGAAAACTCTACACCAACCTCCTGTAGGTCGTGACCGTTTACTGATCCCCAGAATTCTAAGACCTCAAACTTACCTGACTTAGTTTCATAGTCATTGATGTTGGCTATATCTCTTCTGTCTTTCTCGTGCTGTTCTTCGTAATGATTGCCGTCTGGGTGCATTAAGATACATTCGTCTATCTGATCACCGCTGAATCCGGGTGAGCTCTTAAGATCAACAAAGGCTACTCTAGAAATAATATGTCTTCTGAACAAGGACCTCATGTCTCCTATGCTGGTTGCATATGGATCTGGGTAGAGATCGAAAATAGAAACCGCCTCCATCTCTGGCATAGGTTCTTCTTCGTATATTAGATTATATCCCTCTTCGGAATTAATCCACTTGTGATTTCTCTCTATTCGTAATGTGCCTGCTTTCATTGCACCTGTACCGAATATCACTTGCTCCATGATAGCATCTTTCATGCTACCCTCAAGATTATTTTCGATAGTTTGATCATTTATTACATCAAGCATCTTATCGACACGGATCTGAGTTTCCTCATCTAGCTCCTTTACAAGCTCTCTGTATCTAGCCTGAATCAAATCATCAACCATCATTGGATCAATCACCTGAGCGGCTTTCATGATGTCTAGGGCTGCTTTCTCAGTTAATTCTTTTTCAACTAGGGGCTGTTTTGTAACCGGGGTGGGTTCAATAGAATAAAATCTCTGTCCCGGTTGAAATAATAAATCTGTAATTCTTGAGAAGGCGGCGAGCACCTTGGTTCGGGTAAGACCAACAAAAACTTGAGATCTATCTCCCTTCTCTCTGATCTTGGCTAGGGTCTCGTTGTCGTACTGACCCATGAACGCTCTTAGGTCTTCTACCCAGTCGTCCTCTATGTCGGACCTTGCGTCCCTATATTCATAAAACTTTGATCTTAGTTCTTGACCTAATGTTAGAATCGGCTCACCGCCCTCTAACATCTCCTCAGCCATAGCTATCCCTTCTGGGGTAACTTCTTTTCTTTCTAGTTCGCTCATTTAAAAAAACTCTTTTTTCTTTCTGTTGGTTATATTGATTCTATGTTTTCTGGGCATCGAATTTAATCCAAACAGTGCTATAGCGTATGCCATGACCCTATCATCATAACATCCTTGCTGTGCATTTGTAATACCCCTTGCGTCAATAACATAAGTACGCATTTCATCTATGAGGTCCACGCAAGCCACGCCTGACTCACCTTGCCGCAGTAAGTGTACTAAGTTATCAATAATTAAGGGTTTTGTCTTGCTTGTTGTTAAAAAACCTGCCCGCCTTGTTAAACGATCCACATAGGCATCGTCCACGGATTGTTCAACATAGAGGTTAGGATAGCCCATCTCTTGCAGTCTTCTTATCGTGGTAAGACCGTGGTTGTTTCTTTCAACCAAGGTCCAAGCCCGGTTGTAATACATTCCAAGCTTGCCAATAACTTTGGCAAAGTCAAACGGGTCGATATGCCCGTGCCAAGTCGCCACCTGATATCCCATGTGGTCCAGAACTTGAACGCAGGAATAGTCGCCGTGCTCGAGCCCCTCTGCGACATCCACACCAATACAGTATCGATTATCTGCTTTTGGATGCTCGAAAATTTTTAGTGCTCCGCTCTTATGCTCAACGAAATCATCATCCCTAACGATCCCACGCCAAACGGGGCTATAGCATTCGTTGTACGCCGCATCAATATACTTAGGCTCAACAAATACTCTACCCGTAGTGAGGAACGCCTCCTGCGGGGTAATGGGATACTCTTGCCTAAAGAGATCCTCTCCCCCCAAATCTTGGATCTTCGATCTTCTGAAGTTTAATTGCTCATCGTCAAGATGGAACATATTTGCAAGTACCTCTTCCTCGTCTGTCCTTTCAAAGTACTTATCAACCCTGCGGCGGTATTCGGGCATCATGCTCCAAGGAATAAAACAGACCTGCCATTCGCCCTCACCCCTGAGTGCCCGCATGCAGGCATCATAGAACCAGCCACCCGCACCATTGGCTGTCGATTCTAAAAGTATCTCTGAGTTATCTTCCGGGACCGTTTGAAGCAAGCCGGGAATAATATCCGAGTTCGGATAGAAAGCCACCTCAGATCCATGCAAATAATTAGTAGTCCAGCCCCTACCGACCTCACCAGTTCGGGCTGTGGCGATACGCCACCGGGAACCGTGGGTAAACTGAAGCGAGCTCGTGGTGGATTCTTTTAAGTCGGGTTTGACTAAGGGGTGTGGCAGATTGTCGTAAAAGTATCTCACCATTCCGAAAATAGCTTTGGTCGATTCGTTCAAGTGAGATACCACAACAGCGTTCTGATTTTGCTTAGAAACCGTATGCCAAAAACCCCGTGCCTGACAGTAGGTTGATATACCCGTCTGCCGGGACTTTAAGATGAGCATTCTCACCCTATTATGATGAGCCCATTGCTCGTTTATCATGCGATCCAACTCAAGCTGTGCTGCGTTCATTACAAGCGGCACCGACTTACCGTTCTTGTCAATAATGTTGAGGCAGTTCTTGGCGTAAATGGAGAGATCCGATTTGAAGGTTTTTATAATTTTTTCAAATTTATTTTTTTCAATTTCCATATTTCAAGAAACCACCCCCCCCTAGGAATGGTCCCCCCCCTGATATTGGTAGGAAGGGAAGATAGAGGGATTGGTGTATGGGTATATGTATATGAGGTACCGTGGACCCCACCTCCCCCATGCAGCGTACATGCGGGTTTGCGTGATAGTGGGCACTCACTACATGACCATTTAAAGGAAGCATCGCCTAATTAAGGTGATTCTTTTTGTCGTCAGAATCGGAGCTTGATAAATCGAGATTATCAAACCAAGAATCCT
>Ga0181581_10005251_pt1 | contig 10093 bp, 6 predicted proteins | sample 071ome_22_FD_132433 | JGI IMG/M metagenome (GOLD analysis project Ga0181581, IMG submission 132433) | Coastal salt marsh microbial communities from the Groves Creek Marsh, Skidaway Island, Georgia - 071404AT metaG (megahit assembly) | ecosystem: Environmental > Aquatic > Marine > Intertidal zone...
AAAACACACTCTCTTGTCTTGCTCATCTGTTATATCAATGTTCCAGACTGATGTTGAACCGCCGATATGCACAGGTACTGCCTTAGCATATACATGACCATCTGTTGGCGAAGAAATGTGATTGGCATTGATTTCAATCCCTACTGGATATTTCTTGGTTCCGTCTAAAGTTAATGCCGCTGCTGTGCTGCCCATGCTTTCAGCAAGGACACAAGAGGCACCTCCATGAAGAATTCCATAGGGTTGTTTGGTTTTTTCGGTGACCGGCATTCTGCCTACAAGGTAATCGTTACCGATATCTGTAATCTTTATCCCAAGATGCTTATCCATGTTGACTGAGAAATTCTTAAAATCCTCAAGGGTAAGCGGCTGAAACCAAATGGATTTTGACATGAGGCTATTTTATATGAATGTTGGATGAATAAAAGCGCAAGAGTATTTGTTACACTTACATTTTTTTTAAACATCATAGATGCTGTCATTTACAAATCTTGCCCTGCGTAGAGGCCCAAATCTTTTATTTGAAGATGCATCTTTTGTAATTCACCGGGATAAAAAAGTTGGCTTGATTGGTGCCAATGGTGCAGGTAAAACCAGCTTATTCAAGATGATCACAGGCGAGCTGGATGTCGAAGAAGGGTATCTTGATTATCCCCATGATTTAAGAATTTCTTATCTGGCACAAGAAGTTCCTGGCACCAATGAGGTAGCAGTTCAATATGTCTTAGAGGGAGACAAACAACTCATAAATATTCAGCAAAAAATTAAATCAGCCGAAGACAATGAGCGCTTTGAGGAATTAGGCGAGCTGCATGAAATTTTTAATTCCATGGATGGTCACTCAGCCTTAGCAAAGGCTGAACAGCTTATGATTGGCCTGGGCTTTTCGCAGGAGGATCTTCAAAAAACAGTTAAAGATTTTTCCGGTGGTTGGAGGGTTCGATTGAATCTAGCAAGAACGCTGATGCAGCCTTCTGATTTATTGTTATTAGATGAGCCAACCAATCACTTGGATTTAGATGCAATTGTCTGGCTGGCAGACTGGATAAAATCATTCAAAGGGGCGCTCATACTTATTTCTCATGATAGAGAGTTTTTAGACGAATGTGTAAATACCATCGCGCATATTCACAGACAAGCCATTGAGCTCTATACCGGTAACTATTCACAATTCGAAGAAGTTAAAGCCTTACGTTTGGCAGAACAGGCTGCAACATTTAAGAAGCAGCAACGAGAGATAGCCCACATGCAAGATTTCGTGAGACGCTTTAAAGCTAAAGCTACCAAAGCCCGACAAGCACAGAGCCGAGTTAAGGCCCTAGAGCGAATGGAGATTATTGCACCAGCTCATGTCGATTCACCATTTCACTTTACGATCCCTCAAGCAGATAAGATTTCAGATCCTTTGCTGACTTTGGATGATGCGACTTTAGGTTACTCTGCACCCGTTCTTAAAAAGATTAATCTTAGCTTGCATCCTGGGGATAGAATTGGCTTGCTTGGACCCAATGGTGCAGGTAAATCAACATTGATGAAGAGTTTGGTTGCAAGCATTCCCTTGATAGATGGACATAGATTCGAAGGGGCTAATTTAAAGATTGGTTACTTTTCTCAGCATCAAGTGGATGATTTAGATTTATCTAAAACAGCATACCAATGCATACATCAACTTGACTCTGAAAAAACAGAACAACAAGTCAGAACCTACTTAGGCGGTTATGATTTTAAAAACGATAAGGTCAAAGATCCTATTAAACTATTTTCTGGGGGTGAGAAAGCTAGATTGGCATTAGCCATCATTGCTTATCAACAACCTAATTTGCTTTTAATGGATGAGCCGACCAACCATTTGGATATGGAAATGAGACAAGCTCTTACCATGGCTTTGCAGTCGTTTGGGGGTGCCATCTTGCTCATTTCTCACGACAGACATTTACTTGCCAATAATGTAGATCAATTTCTATTGGTTGAGAATGGCAGTATCCTTGAGTTTGATGGTGATTTAAATGACTATAGTTTACGAATCTTAAAAAATTTAAATAAATCTCATGCATCTAAATCCACAACTCCCAAAGAATCAACACCAGGCGCACAAAGGCAGCTTGATCAAAAGAAAATCAAACAGCTCAAAAACGAGATTCATGCTGCTGAAAAAAGGTTAAAACGATTGCAAGAGAAAATAGCTGGGGTTGAGGGAATCCTGCAATCACCTGAAACCTATGACGGCGATTTTCAAGATGATCTGCATGATTTAATTAGAAATCAAACTGAGCTTAAGACTGAGATAGAAGAAGTGGAGCAAAGATGGCTCAATTTAAATGAACAACTCGAAGGTAACAGTTGAGTTAAAATTTAACTGGCATTTCTTGGATGGCATGCACAAAATTGTTGGGTGCAACTTTCCAATCTCCGCTCATGCGAATGTTTGGGAAACGCGTTAAAATTTGCTTATATGATTCTTCCAATTGCATCAAGGCAACAGGTTTGCCAATGCAAGTGTGTCTGCCTATGCCGAAGGCTAAATGTTTGTCAGCATTATCTCTTTCAATATCAAACTGATCAGGGTTAGAGAAGATTGCTGGATCTCTATTGGCAGCGCCATACCACATAACAACTTTTTCACCAGGACCCATCTTTTGTCCATTAATTTCAGTCTCGCAAGTGGTGGTTCTGCGCATGTGCATGACTGGGGATACCATTCGAATGCATTCTTGAAGAAAATTAGGCATGAGCTCTGGCTGGTCTATGAGTTTTTGTTTTTGATCAGGATTTTCAGTTAACAGCTTGATGGCTCCACTTAAGGTATTTCTGGTCGTATCATTGCCGGCAAAAATGATCAACAACCAAGAGCCATCTAAAAACTCAGGGCTTAATTGATGTCCTTCTAATTCAGCGTTCGCAATCGCAGAGAGCAGATCATCGGCAGGGTCTTTGCGTTTAGCATTCATGATGTCTCTTCCATATTCAAACATTTCATCGATCATGCTATTGAACATATCAATCATCTCAGTGTTGACCGGTTCATTGTTTTGTTTGCCTTCTTGTTCTTTCTTCATTTGCTCGACTTGAATGTATTGAGCAATTTCAAGAAACTCCATCCAGGTTACAAGTTTCGGTCTGTCTGCCTCTGGGATACCCAAAATTTCAGATAGAGTAAAAATAGGTAGTTGCTGCGAAAAAGCAGTCACAAAATTACAATCCTGACTGGTATCAATAGCATCCAAGAGAGAGGTAACTTTTGCTTGAACTTTAATTCTAAGATTGGAAACATAATCAGGCTTAAAAAAGGGCATGTGTTCTCGTCTTAGATTAATATGTAGATCCCCATCAAGATTTAACATGTGATCCACCGCAGATCGCCAAAGCTTAGGATGCCTTCTTTCCTCGCTGCCAAGTGTGATCATGGTACCTGTGCCTGCTTGAGATGAAAAAGTTTTTGGGTCTGAAGAAACTTTTAAGATATCTGCATGTCTTGTTAGAGACCAAAAACCTGGCTCGGGATCATTAAAAAAGGGTGAGTGCCAGAATACAGGCGCTTCTTCACGCATTTTTTTAAAATCCTCAAATGGCTGCCCACGAGTAAAGACATCTAAATTCGTGAGATTAACTGCCGATTCAAAAGCATGAATAGGTGGGTAAGCATTGGCATTAAATGTTTTATTAGCAATTTTTTTGCTAATTGATATGGGCTCACTCATTAGTCCAATATCTCAACATCACCAAGGTTTAGTTGTCTAATCGGCTCTTCAATTTTACTTAAGTCACCAACTATCAACCAAGTCCATTGACTGGGCTTAATGTATTTTTGAGCCATGGCATGAACATCTGCTAGTGATGGTTCATCTAATAAATTTGGCAATTGATTTAAATAATCTAAATCTCTATCGTAGGTCACAATATCAGATACTCCTCCTTTAAGCGCACTCAGGGTTTCAAATTGACCTGGTAGCCTTAGTGTTTTTGAGGCTTTGGCTTTGTTCAGCTCATCTTCAGTGGTTGGAGAGGTGCTGATATAAGCAGCATACTCATTAACAATCTCTGTAATAGATTCAGCTGTTTTATCAGTTTGGACAGGTGCTGTCACCAGCATGGCTCTTTGACCTTTAGCATCAGCCAATCTGGTTCTAACACCATAAGACCAACTTTTGTCTTCACGCAAATTCATGTTGAGTCGCGCAGTAAAACTGCCACCAATGGCATAATTCATGTAATTAATTTTAATTTCTTCATCGCTTGCAGATGGAGGAAGCAATTGCCCTGCAACTATGTAGGATTGTTGCGCATTGGGCTTATCAATCAAGTAGACTTTTCTGGTATCCGGTAAAGCTACATTGCTAAGTTCTTTTAAATTTGAACTTGTATTGCCAGCCCAATTACCAAATTTATCTTCCAGAACATTAACCAATTCATTTATTTCAATATCTCCAGCCACAGCAAAAGTGAGATTCGCTGGGTTGATGGCTCTTTGATGAACAGCGATGATATTTTCACGGCTGATATCAGAAATAGTTGTTGATATGCCGCTTCCAGTTAATGGCTTTCCATATGGATGATCTTCTCCGTAAAGCAATTTACCAATGTTTCTGTAGGCAATTGCTGCAGGTCTATTTTCTTCTTGAATGATAGCTGCGAGGGTTTGTTTTTTAATCCTATCAATTTCATTTTCAGGGAAAGTAGGAAAAATCAAGGCTTCTTTGGCTAAGTCTAAAGTGTCTGATAGATTTGCTTTTAAAGATGAGACGGTTACATAGGAGGTATCCAGGCCAGAGCTAAAGCCTAAGTTGGAGCCCAAAGAGTCTAGCGCTTCATCAAATTGCAAAGATGAATATTTCTTGGTGCCTTCATTTAGCATGTCCATCATAAAATTTGTGTAGCCCAACTCATCATTATTTTCTTGGGCATAACCAAAGTTGAATTGAAAGTTTAGTTCAACCAAAGGAACACCAGAGCGTTGAGCCAGTACAACCTTTGCGCCATTGGACAAAGTAGCTGTTTGCAATTCTGGGAACTTAAATGAAACCTTCTCTGTTGGATAGGGAACACCATCTGATCGATCAACGCCAGCATCACTGATGCCATATTTTTCATTGGGCAAAATGGTAAGGACGTAAGGGGTATCATCAATCCATTGTGCAAATGTTGCTTTCATTTTTGCAGGCGTTGCCTCGTCGAGATATTTTGCATTATCTCTGTAGCAGCCAGGATTGCCTGTATAGGTTTGACAAGTTGCTAGCAAATCAGATTTACCTCCAAAACCTCCAATACGTTGTATGCCTCGAATAAATCCAGCTAATGCTTTGGTTTTTTCAACTTTGAGTAATTTTGCGTTGGGACCCTTTTTAATGAAGGATTCCATGACCTCATCCATTGCCTCCTCAACAACGGTAGGGTCTTCTCCTGCAACAACATCAACAACAAGGAAAAACATTCCAGCTATTTCTCTGTCGTAATAAAAAGCAGAGACGTTGGTTGCAATTTGCTTTTCGTAAACTAACTCCTTGTAAAGAGGAGAGTTTTTTCCACCAACCAAGACGCTTGATGCAAGATCAAAATGTGCAGCAGCCTCGGTGTCTCTGGGCGGTACATTCCAAGCTTTATAAATTCTAGCCTGAGGCACATTATCAAACATGATATCTCTTTTTTCTTCACTTCTTTTTGCAATCCACACATCAGGCTTCACAAGGGGAGGTCCTGCAGGAATATCGCCAAAAAATTTATTTACCTTCTCTTTAGCTGTTTCAAGGTCTATATCCCCAGCCAAAGCTAAAACAGCGTTGTTTGGACCATAATAAGTCTTAAACCATTCTTGGACATCCTCTAAAGAAGCAGCATCAAGATCTTCCATTGAACCAATCACAGACCATGAATAGGGATGGCCTTCAGGAAAGGCAGCTTCAGAAATTCTTGTGAAAGCTTTACCGTAAGGTTGATTTTCACCTTGGCGCTTTTCATTCTGCACAACGCCTCTTTGTTCATCTAGCTTTTCTTGATCTACCACTCCCAACAGATGACCCATTCGATCAGACTCCATCCATAGCGCTAAATCCAATGCATTGGTTGGTACGTTTTGAAAATAATTTGTTCTATCAGAATTGGTGGTACCGTTTTGATCGGTCGATCCAATTTTTTCAAAAGGTTCAAAATATTCGCTGTTGTAATTTTCAGTTCCGTTAAACATTAGATGTTCAAACAGATGAGCAAATCCAGTCTTGCCAATTTTTTCATTTTTAGAGCCTACGTGATACCAAACATTAACGGCCACCATAGGTACTTTTTTATCTTCATGCACTACAACGGTTAATCCGTTATCAAGTTTGAATGTTTCATATTCAATCTCTGGCAGATCCTCAAGCAATGATGCTTGAATCGAAAGAATAAATATTAAATTAAGTGTTAATGCATTAAAAAAAGTTTTCATTGATCAGTACCCCATAGAATTGAAAATATATTTTATACTTTACTTAACTCAATATACACAAGCTCATGAAAATAAATAAAATTCGTTTACTAGTAATGCTCATTGGAATTTCAATTCTGACTAGTAGTTGCTCTGATTCTTTAAGCGATACAACCGATGGCAGATTGAGATATTGGATTTCAACCCTTGCTTCAGATGAGTTTGAGGGCAGGTCACCAGGAACTGAAGGCGGTCAGCTGACAAAAAACTTTATTTCTAAGACTTTTCAAGATTTGAATTTAGAGCCGGTGAATGGATCATATTTTTTAGACGTTCCCACCTCAGAGATAACTTTAAAAGATTCTTCCTATTTAACTCTTTCCTTTCGAGGCAATGATCGCAAGATGATCACCGGTGATGAGGTAGTTTTTTGGACCAAGCAAGCTAGAGAATACAGAAAAATTCGAGATAGTGACGTCGTTTTTGTTGGTTATGGCATCGTGGCTCCTGAATACGATTGGAATGATTATGCTGGGATAGATGTTAAGGGTAAAACGGTGGTCATTCTGGTCAATGATCCAGGTTTTGCAACTGGTAAATTAAGACTTTTCAATGGCAGATCAATGACTTATTACGGAAGATGGACCTATAAGTTTGAAGAGGCTGCAAGGCAGGGTGCAGCAGCGGCTATCATTGTGCATGAGGAAGAGCCTGCGGCCTATCCCTGGTCAGTTGTCGAAAATAGCTGGCAAGGCCCACAACTTGATCTGCAAAGAGATGATCTTGGTGAAGATAGGGTGATTTTGGAGGGTTGGATTCGAGACACCGTGTTAACCGATGTGCTTAGCTACACAGGATTTAACTACGATTCATAGAAGGCGATTGCCCTTGAGAAAACTTTTTCAGCATTTCCTTTAAGAGGGTTAACTCTCAGCTCAGAAATTCACAACAAAGTGAGATATTTACAATCCCACAATATAGCTAGCATTAAGAAGGGCACAACCAATCCTGACGAATATATCTTATTTATGGCGCATTGGGATCATCTTGGGATTTTGGATGGTGGAGAGGTTGGCGAGGATATTATCTCAAACGGTGCGGTTGATAATGCCACAGGAGTGGCGGCGATCCTGGAGTTTGCCAAAAGATTCTCTGAGGTTGATACGCAAAGATCTATTATGTTTTTGGCTGTCACCTTAGAAGAGTCTGGCTTATTAGGCTCTGAATATTTTGCACAATATCCTCCGATCGAATTATCTAACGTAGTTGCGGGCTTTAACTACGATGGAATTTTACCCACTGGGTTAACCAATGACATGGTGGTTGTGGGATATGGAGCTTCTGAACTAGAAGATTTGCTGGAAGATGAGTTAAGTAAATCTGGAAGATACATCAATCCTGATCCTAATCCAGAAAAAGGCTATTTTTACCGATCTGATCATATTAGTTTTGCTAAAAAAGGTGTGCCTGTCTTATACGCTGATGGTGGATTTGACTTGGTTGAGGGCGGTAAGGAAGCCGGAATTAAAATAGAGGAAAATTACAGGCTTGATGCTTATCATGGGGTTGCAGATGAATATAATGAGTCATGGAATTTAGACGGCCTGGATCAATCCATTGATACCATTTTCAATATCAGCAATGAACTCGCAAATAGTACAAAATGGCCGAACTGGTATGAAGGCAATGAATTTAAAGCAATTAGAGATGCTTCACGCATCAACAAGTAAGGCATTCTAATGCATAAAGATATCATTGTTGTTGGAGCGGGAATCTCAGGTATTGCTGCGGCATATAACTTACAAAAAAGTTGCCCAAATAAATCTTTTGCAATTTTAGAGGGTAGATCTGCCCTAGGTGGAACCTGGGATCTATTTAAATATCCAGGCATTCGGTCTGACTCAGACATGCATACCCTGGGCTTTCGTTTTAAACCTTGGATTCATAAAAAGTCTATTGCAGATGCCTCTTCAATACTTGAATACCTTAATGAAACGGTTGATGAGTATGGCATTCGAGACAAAATTGTTTTCAACCAAAAAGTGACTGCTGCCAACTGGCTTTCAGAAAAATCATTGTGGGAACTTAATGTTATGAATGAAGGCCAATCAATTTCCATGACTTGTAATTTTTTATTTCTCTGTGGTGGCTATTACAGTTATGACAAGCCCTATATGCCCAAGTTTCCTGAGCAAGACCGATTTGAAGGCCAGGTGATTCATCCTCAATTTTGGGATGAGTCATTGGACTATTCTGATAAAAAAGTTATTGTCATTGGCAGTGGGGCAACCGCCGTTACCTTGGTTCCGGCCATTGCAAAGAACGCTGCCCATGTAACTATGTTGCAACGCTCTCCTAGTTATGTCGTATCGGCGCCTGGTGAAGATTCTTGGAGTCAAGCTTTAAATAAAATTTTTCCAATACGTTTAACCTACTTTTTAATAAGATGGAAAAATATTTTCAGGACGAGTTTAGGTTTTTATTTATCAAGAAAATATCCTGAAAGAGTGAAAGACAGATTAATCAATCTAGTTCAAGAAGAACTTGGCAATGATTATGATGTAGAAAAGCACTTTACCCCTAGATACAACCCATGGGACCAACGCATGTGCCTTGTGCCTGATAGTGACCTTTTTAATTCCATCAAATGTGGCAAAGCCTCTGTGGTAACTGATCATATAGAGCATTTCACAGAAAGGGGAATCTTGGTTAAATCAGGTGAGCATTTAGAGGCGGATATTATTGTTACAGCCACAGGAATAGAGCTAAATGCTTTAAACGATATAGAAGTTTCTGTTAACAACGAAAAAGTCGAGCCGCATAACAGACTTTCCTATAAAGGCATGATGTTAAGCGGGGTTCCAAATCTCGCTTTTTCTTTTGGTTACGTCAATGCTTCTTGGACTTTGCGAGCTGATCTCACTTGTGAGTATGTATGCCGACTTTTAAATCGAATGGATAAACTTGGAGTTAACACGTGCATTCCGCAAGAAGATCCAACAGCCATAGTTGATGATGAATACATAGATTTTAGTTCTGGATACGTTCAAAGAGCTTTAGATAGACTTCCCAAACAAGGAAAGAAAGCCCCATGGCGAAATTATCAAAACTATCTTAAAGATATTTTTTTGGTAAGGATATTTTCAATTAAAGATTCCACTCTAAAGTTTTATAACTCGAAATAGATGCTGGCGCACCCGGAGAGATTCGAACTCCCGACCCCTTGGTTCGTAGCCAAGTACTCTATCCAGCTGAGCTACGGGCGCACTCGATAATTATACTTTAGAAATCTTGCATATATCGGTAAGTTTCTTTACCGCCATCTAAAAAAACCGTATATTAAAGTAATAAATATACATATTTCAATAGCTAGTGACATTCGAAAATATTATTCTCATATTGCAGACGGTAGGGCCGTTTACAGTTTTAATAACAGTGTATTTTCTCGTTACCGAATTAAAGGAACAAAATAGAGTAGCACGGGCAAACGCTCGTCAAAATATTGCAGATTCACATCAAAAAGTTGCGCTTGCAGGCATGAAACCCATTCTTGTAGATACAAAAATAAAACTTAGAAATAATGAGGAGCTAACCAAAGAGGAGAATGCAGTATACCTAACTTATTTTAGTGTTATGTTGCGTGCAAGAGAAAATCAATTTTATCAATTTAAAATTGGAATGCTTGATGAAGATGAG
>Ga0181581_10005252_pt1 | contig 10093 bp, 6 predicted proteins | sample 071ome_22_FD_132433 | JGI IMG/M metagenome (GOLD analysis project Ga0181581, IMG submission 132433) | Coastal salt marsh microbial communities from the Groves Creek Marsh, Skidaway Island, Georgia - 071404AT metaG (megahit assembly) | ecosystem: Environmental > Aquatic > Marine > Intertidal zone...
CGACGCGCACGCGCGGTCGACGATTAAAATGCGCGGAAGTGCGCGCGCGTGCGTCTGCGATCGACGTGCGCGGTCGACGGGGGTCGGCGCGTGCGTCGACGAGTGCTGAGCGCGCTCGGACGCAGCGGGCGTCGGCACGAAGACCCGCGTGTGGCGGCGCATCGCGGGGATGTCGGTTGTGACTTCGGACATTCGACGCGCATTGAGCTCACTCTAAATTCTATTACTCTACAAACGTACGACTCGCCTCGGAAACGTTGCGTTTTGGATAACGGTTTGAAGGCACGCGCACGCCTATGTACACCCGTAGGGTCTAGAGATAAACATTTATGCTGCGCCGAATTTAGGCGGCGGCGGCGTCTCGGCCGACGACGCGCGAGACGGTCGCGCGCGTCCCACCGCGCGTCTCGCCGAGCGAGATGGCGGAACCCGATCGCGCCGCCATGGCGCTCAAGTCCGGGTACGACGGCAGCGTCCAGGGCGTCGACGGTCGACGGTATCGCGTCGACGAGGATGCGAGCGCCTATTACGACGAAATCGCCGCCGCGCTCGAGGCGTGCGATGCGCGCGCGCGCGCCGCGGAATCCGAGGATGTCGCGGCGGAAGCGCGCGAAGAGTCTCGTGCGATCGGCTCGAACGCGCTCGAGGGTGCGGATGGGTCGGAGTGCGCGCTGGCGATGGATGCCAAGTGCTCGAGGACGCTGGAGGATTGTTTGCGGCGCGCGAGCGCCGACGCGGTGGTCTCCTTCCTCGCCAAGTGCGGAGAGGTGACGGAGGCGAAGGGCGGTGGCTATTACGTGCTGTCGAAATCATTATTTGGGTCGAGAGTGTTGGAGACGGCGATGGGGGTGATGATGGAGAGACATTTGAAGACGACGGCGGATGGCGACGCCGAGGCAGAGACCGAGGCGGCGGCGGCGGCGTTGCGACGAGACGTGTTGGAGAACATGGGAAAGGAGTTATCGGAAAACGCGGTGGACGTCGCGTTCGATAAGCGCGCGAGTCCGGTGGCTAGGAAGTTTTTGTCCTTGCTCGCGGGTCGAGCGGATTTGAACCCGCCGCAACAACCGAAACAAAAGGCGTCCGGAGGCGGAGGCGCGGCGAGCGGAAAGAATTTGGCGGATAAGCTTCGAGGTGGGACGTCCATGGCGGGTAAGTTTGCGGGGACGCTCAGTACGTCGTATAGGTTCGGTGAGGAGTTGAGAAAGTTTTCAGACTCGGTGTTGGCCGCCATCGAATCCGAGTTGTGGAACTTGATGGAGGACACGTGCGGAAGCGCCATGTTGCAAGCCATTCTCAAGGCGCACGAGGGTGACGCGGAATCGTTGACGTGGATCATACCGGGCCTGCTGGGGTGCGCGCCCGCGGAAGGGACGAACGAGGGTGAACTTCTCGCCGACGCGCAAGAGTGGGACATCAAAACGATGATGCAGTCTCGCGCAGGCTCGCACTTGATGGAGGCCATTCTCGCCGTGGCACCTCGAGGACTGTTCAACGAAATCTACCGCCGTTTTTTCCGCGATAAAATGATCTCAACCGCCAAGCATCCAGTGTCTAACTTTGTGCTCCAGGCGTTTTTAGCGGCGACGAAGGACCAGGACCACGTCTCGAGCACACTCAACGAGTTGTCGCAAGTGTTCGGAACGCTTCTTCATGAAAAACGCGCAGGCGTCGTCGCGGCGACTCTCGCAGCGTGCGTGCGATTGAAGATTTCTGAAAAGGATGCTGCCAAGGCGCTCGCACGAGGTTTGACGCTGAAGATGGAGGCGCGTAAAGAGGGACGGTCGCAACTCGCTCCGGCGTTGTTTTGGCTCGACACTCCAAACTACGGTCGATGCTCCGTTCTCGGAAGCGCGATGTTTCAGACACTCTTCAAGTTTAACGCCGACTGCATACCGATGTTTTCCGAGAGTCTCGTGTCGATGACTGACACGGAGGTGTTCAAGGTGTGTCAAGACAGTGCCGGCTCTCGCGCCGTCGAGGCGTTTTTGGCGTCGCCGACGCAAAAACAAAACTTGAAGAAAGAGTTCATCGGGAAACTGAACGGTAAATGGGCGCAGCTCGGTCTCTCTCCGATCGGTTCGCACGTCTTAGAGGCGTGCTACCGAGAAGCGGACGCGCGAGGCAAAGAGCTCATTCTCAGCGGACTCGCGGGACAAGACGGGCCGCTTAACGCGACGCGTCACGGTCCGATTCTCATGCGCCGTCTCGGTGTTACGCAATTCAAAGCGGCACCGGAGCAATGGAAAAGCAAGCAAAAGACGGCCGAGACGATGATGAGTGCTTTTGAGAAGGAGTTCGGGGCTGAAGAGCCGGTTAAAAAGACTCCGTCAAAGCGCAAGCACGTCGAGGAGGAGACGGAACGCGAGGCGTCCGACTCCCCCAAGAAGAAGGCGAAAAAAGAGAAGAAGGAAAAGAAAGAGAAGAAGGAGAAGAAGGCCAAAAAGGAAAAGAAATAGAATATTTAGATTGCAACGATACGCTTAATCCTCACTAAAGGCATCGGACATATCCTTCGTGCTCATTTGAGCCTTGGACGCGGCGGCTGCGGCGGCGATGGCGTCCGCGTCGTAGAGGGTCGCCATGTTACCTTGGACGAGACTGGTCATGTCGCCGGCATCGATCAAGTTGCATTGCGCGTGCTGGAGCATCAAGTGGTCGACGAGCGTGAGGGCGACCATGGCTTCCACCATGGGCACCGCGCGAGGCACGACGCACGGATCGTGTCTACCGCGCGCCTTCAATTCGGTCTCCACACCGTCGCGGTTCACCGTGTTTTGCGCCTGCGTGATCGTGGACGTGGGTTTGAACGCAATCTTCATCTCGATCATCTCACCGTTGGAGATGCCTCCTTGAATACCTCCAGATCGGTTCGTGCGCGTTCGCAAACCTTTATCGCTATCCATGTAAAATTCATCGTTGTGCTCGCTACCCTTTTGCAACGTGCCGTCGAAGCCGCTGCCGATCTCGAAACCCTTCGTCGCCGGCAAGCTCAGCATCGCCTTGGCGAGATCGGCCTCGAGCTTATCGAACGCGGGCGCACCCAAACCTCTCGGCGGGCTTCTCACGACGCACGTCACCACGCCGCCGCACGAGTCGCCCTTCACCCGCACCTCATCGATCGCATCGATCATCTTTTGTGCGCACGCCTCGTCCGGGCATCGTACGATGTTGGCTTCGATGTCATCCATCGTCATCGTCTCGTGGTTCACCGCATCCGTCTTCACGTCGCGCACTGCGCTCACGTACGCCAAAATTTCCGTCCCAGCCACCTCCTTGAGCACCTTCTTCGCGATCGCCCCCGCCGCGACGCGTCCGATAGTCTCCCGCGCGCTGCTTCGACCACCACCCGCGATCGCGCGCACGCCGTACTTCATATCGTACGTCGCGTCCGCGTGAGACGGTCGATACGCCACCGCGATTTCGCCATAGTCTTGGCTTCGCTGGTCCTTATTCCTCACCAACACCGCCACCGGGGTGCCGAGTGTCACCCCGTCGAGACCGACGCCGGACAGAATCTCGCACGCGTCCGCCTCATTTCTCGGCGTCGTGATTCGGCTCTGTCCGGGGCGTCGACGGTCGAGCTCGAACTGGAGCTCCTCGCGCGTGATGCGAAGACGCGGCGGCACCCCATCCACGACGCACCCGACGCCGCCGCCGTGCGATTCACCGAACGTGGTGACGCGGAAAATTCTCCCGAACGTGCTCCCGGCGCGCGGGACGACGCGTTCGCCTCGTCGTTCGTTCGCCGGAGCGATCGCCGCTCGGCGCCCTCGAACCCCGCCTCGGGTCGTCTCGCGCCCTTCGGCGCCGTCTCGCGCGCGCGCGCGCGTCGCGCGAGCCGCCGAAGCGCGGGATGCGTCACACATCGTCGTCTTCATCGCGCGCGTCGTCGTCGAGGCGGTCGCTCGGCGTCGCTCGGCGTGCGCGAAGTGACGTCGAGGGATGAGGGTTTGGTCGTCTCGACTCGTCGACGCGCGCGAACGGACGTGGGGCGCGCCGGGGCGCGGGCGAGCGGCGCGAACGATGCGATGCGTCGCGCGCGCGGGTGCGGTGCGCGCGGGTGCGGTGCGCGCGGACGGGAACGCGCGCGGGAAGGCGAACGGACCAAGTCTCGGAAGACGCGCGCACTTGGTCGCGCTCGTGGCGACGACGACGACGGCGACGCGCGGGCGCGCGGAGGAGGAGGCGAACGCGCGCGCGTCGGTCTTACGCGTCGAGCGAGGCGGGGCGACGATCGCGGCGGCGCTTCGAGCGGCGAGGCCGGGAGACAGAATCGTGCTCGAGGCGGGTGTCCAGTTCGATGAACGCGTCGTCGTCGACGTCGACGGCGTGACGATCGAAACTGCGGGCGGTGGGCCGAAGGCGGCGTTGAGGCACTTCACGCCGACGCCGTACGAGAGCACGATCGAGATTCGAGCGCGAGGGGTGACGATTCGAAACGTCGCGGTGGCGCACGGGTCCAAGTCGGTGGCGAACAACTACGGAGTCTTCGCGACAGAAGGGTCCTCGGCGACGTTCGAGTCGTGTGAGGTGAACTCGACCACGGGGGCAGGGTTCGGGATCGAGGGGGCGGAGGTCGCGCTCGTGGATTGCGCGGCGAATGGGTGCGCGTCGCACGGTTTGGTAGGTTTGGGAGACTCTTCGGGCCTGCCCGGTTCGGGAACCGTCACTCTGGAACGGTGCGCGTTCGAGAGGAACGGGGCGAACGGCGCGCTCATTCGAGGCGGAGCGGTGGTACACATGTCCTCGTGCGCACTGAACGAGAACGGACGGTACGGCGTCGAGTTGATCGATTGCGAAGGCGACGTCAAAGGTAACCAACTTCGCAGAAACGCGAAGGGACCTGTGAGCGCCACGAGAGGCGCCGAAGATTTCGTCGTCGTCGAGAACAACAGCACTTAGAGATTAGTTAGAGATTAGAGAAATTTGAATCAATACAACGCGCTATATCTATGTACTTCTATGTGTGAGAATCTGTGTCCTACGGTGCGCTACTTGATTCCAGGAATCCACGTCGGCACTCGTCGAGCGTAGTCTTCGTACTCGCTAAACATGCGTCGAAGGTGACGCTCTTCGAACGTTATTCTCCGCTTAAAGTAAATCCACGTGACCACGGCGAACGCGACGAAACACACCGGGTTCCCGAGCATCACCTGCGTGCCGAGAGCCCACGCGAACCATCCCAGGTATCCCGGGTGGCGCGCGTACGCGTACGCGCCCACCGTCACCAAGAAGTGCGTCGCCCGTCGATGCGTCTGAATGAGATGCGTGAACGCCGTCCCCGCGGTGCACATGGACGCCTTACGCAACCAGTCGCCGAAGAGACACATCAAAACACCAGCGTAAAACATCGTCTTCACAGCCGCCTCTTTGCGCTCGGAGAAGAAACGCCATTCGAGGTGAAACTCGAGCGCCGCCGCGCTCATGGCGACCGTGTACGGTTTGGATACCAGGAATGATCGCCATCCGAGCTCGCGCGGATTGTAATGAAACGCCAGGGCGAACTCACTCAGGTGGAACACGAGGAGAAACGCGCAAAAGGTGCGAAAAGCAACCTGTTCGTCCGGCGGAGGGAACGTTGGGAACATCATCGAAATAGAGACGTAACCGCGCGCGTGCGCGAGCGAAGACGCTCGAGAGTGATGTTTTTAGCGTCCGCGCGAAACGTTCGCGCCAGTCGGCGCGAGGTAAACTGCCGACATCGACGTGGGATGTTTAAGCGCATTTCGTACTTATTTTTCTTCAGTGAGAAGACGTCGAAATCAGAAATTGAATCGTCTACAAATGAATCTAGCTAGACAACGTCTCTATGTGCGTCTAATGTGCTAATAATTCTACAAATCTGCGAACTCTGGTTTTAGAACCCACGAGCTCGAGGCGCCCTCTCGCGACCCTGGGGGCGCGCGCTCCAAGTCGGCGGCGAGTTTGAGTAATTTGCGAAACAGCGCGTGCTGATGGCTTTGAATGCGGTCCTGGAACGCGTCAACGACGAAACTCGTCGGTGCTCGCCCAGCGCGTGATTTGAGCAGTAAAATTATGTCTCTCATCAATTCGTGAGCCTGCCGTTCGTCGAGATCGGCGCTGTCGAGATCGGCTTCGACGGCTCGAGAGTTTTCTCGTTGTCGCTCGGCGATGCGATCGAGCAACGCTCGGGACCCGACGGCGGGGGCGTTCGCGGCGAGCGCTCGCGGGCGCGCACTAGTGCGACCGAAGCGACCCAGCGGGCGCGCGGTAGTGCTCGGTGGAAGCGCGTTTGAGCCGCCGACGGCGCCTCGACTGCCTGTCCACGTTGGAACGTTGACAGCCAATCCGGCGCGCGCCGTCTGCGTCGACATTCGCAGCGCTTCCGCCGCGCGTCGCGCGACTCGATCGGCCTCGGCGTTGTGTGACATGCGATCGACGCCCGCCGCGTTCATAATTTTGTCGTGGTTCATCGCGACTTGAATATTTCCCGAATCGAACAAGCCACGCAAAATGCTCGCGTCGCCACTTCCCCCATCGCCGTTCGTCGTCGGTTTCGGAGCTTGCGCCGTCTCGATTCGAACGCGTCGATTATCTGCGGTCGACGACTTGGCGCGCGACGTCGCCTTCGGCGGAGCTTCGTTATCGTCGGGATCCCACTCGTCGCGCTCGATTTCGCCGTCTTCGGATCCTTCATACGTCTCGCGCGAGTCCTCTTCGACGTCGCCGCGTGAGATTTGTCCCTCGACTTCGGCGAAAAGTTCGACCGTCTCGATCGTCCCTTTATTCTCTTCGTCACCCCCGCCCGCCGCGGCTTCGTCGAAGGTGAACAAGTCGGCCATATCGCGCGCCTTGAAAAATCGGCGCTGTTTCGGATCCTTAAGCACTTTGCTCGTCAGGAATTCCTTGTAAATCTGCCTGTGATACACCTTCTCCTCGATCGTGCCCGCGGTGATGAGTCTGTAGATTGTCACCTCCTTCTTCTGCCCGATGCGCCACGCGCGTTCGCGCGCCTGCGCATCCGTGGATGGATTCCAATCTGGATCGTACAGTAGCACGCGATTCGCGCCGGTGAGATTGACGCCCAAACCGCCCACCTTTGTCGTCAATAAAAAGACGAACACGCCGTTGTCCTCGTCGTTGAAATCATCGATGAGCGACATGCGCGCGGCGATGGACGTGTTACCGTCCATTCGTCTGTAATTGTATCCGGCGCTCGCCACCGCGCTCTCAATGATGTCGAGCATTTGTTGCGTCTGACTAAACACGAGACACCGATGGCCTTGCTCGCGCCACAGCGACAACACCTTGAGCGTCACCTGTAACTTACCGCTCCTGATCGCCTCGCCGTAATCTTCGTTCGCGGCGTGCGTGCGACGCTCGAGTAAGTCTGGATGATTGACGATTTTCCGCAAGACGTCGATGCCGCCGAGCGCCTCTCGATCGCCGTCTAAAATTTCCTCCACCTCTCGACTCGCCAGGTACGATCTGTACGCCTCGCGCTGTTCCGACGTCATGGGACAGAACAACACCTGCTCCGTCTTTTCGGGTAACTTGACGTCCACGTCGCACTTCATGCGACGAAGAAGATAGGGCGCGATGAGATCCTTCAGCGTCACCGCGCATCGATACGCCGTCGTAACCTGTTGATTGCTCGCGTTGGTGTATCCGCCGATTTGAATCGGTACGGCGAATTGCGCCTGAAACACCGGCAACGTCCCGAGTTTCCCAGGGAACACGAAATCGAACAGCGACCAGAGCTCGGAGAGACGATTTTGAATCGGCGCGCCGCTCATGATGATTCGATGCACCGTTTGGAGTTGCTTGGCGACGATGGTCACGTCGGCGTCGGGATTTCGAATCTTGTGCCCCTCGTCGAGCACGGCGTATCCCCATCGCACGGCGCACACACGATCTCGAAACAAACGCATGTGCTCGTACGTCGTGATCAACACGCCGTCCCCGTCGGACACGCACGCGTCGAACGCGCGTTCTCTCGCGCGCTTCTTCCCGCCGCCCGATTCGCTCGACAACGCCGAATCGTGTAAAATCGTCGGTTTGAGCTTTGGCGCCCAGATTCGAAGCTCTCGACGCCACTGTCGAAGCATGGTGGCGGGACAGACGATGATGGTGGGTGAATACATGCGCGAGTGGTGCAACGCGCAGAGAAACGACGCCACTTGCACCGTTTTACCGAGACCCATCTCATCGCCGATGATGCCCCCCGCGCGTTGACAGTGCAATTCCCACAACCACTTCAAACACGTCTTTTGGTGAGGAAGTAAGCGCTCGTACGTGTCTCCCGGAAGAGACAATCCACCCGAAAACTCGACGTCATCCAACTCCTCCCGCTCGTCGTCGTCGTCGTCGTCGTCGTCGCCGACGTTCGCGACGTCGTCGTCGCTCTCCAGCGCCGCGCGTCTCGCCGCGCGCCTCGCGCGTTTCCCGCCCGACACGGATGCGTTCTCATCCATCTTTGCGCGCCATTCCGCGCGTTTTGCCGCCATCTTTTGTTTTGTCGCGTGACTCGTCGCGTTTCTCACCGCGCGACTCGCGAAAGGACGCGCGTTCGCCTCTACCTTTGGCGTCTCGTCCGCCGAGAGCGTCACCGCTCGACTTCTCGATTCCCGCCACGCCTTGGTCGCCGCCGCCGCTTTACTCGACGTCTCCTTCTCCTTCAACGCCCGCTCGAACCCATCCAATCGATCAAACGGCGTGAGCACACCGATACGAATCAACCGTTCGCGCTCCGTCTCCGTCGCCGCCGCTTCGTTCGCTCTCGGCGCGTCGAAGAGTTCGGTGAAAAAATCGTCGTCTGGCGTCGGCGGCGGTTTCGGCGTCGGCGTCGGCGTCGGTTTCACCGCGACTTCTTCGCCGCCACCACCCGGTCCGTCCGAACCACCACCACCACCACTCGTCAGATCCACCACCCCACCCGACCGCGCCGCCGCCTCCGCCTCCTCCGCCTCGACGCGTCGTCTCGCCGCCGCCGTCGCCGCGCGTTGCGTCTCCATCTTCCCTCGCAATCCCTCCAACCGCGTCCTCCCCACCGCCGCGCGCAAGGGATCCACGGACGCATCGACGTCCACGAGCGCCGCCTCCACCGCCGCCGCCTCCACCGCCGTGCGCGCGGCGCTCTCGAGCAATCGCGCGAGCGTTCGTCGCGCGTCCGACGACGCCGCCGTCGTCGGCACGTCATCGGTTTCGGCGTCGTCCGTCGCGCCGGCGTCCCCGCGACGCGCGCTCGCGGCCGCGCGCGCGAGGACACGACGACGGACGTCATCGACGGATTCCGCGCGCGCGCGCGCGGGCGACGACGACGACGGCATCGCGCGCCGACGACGTGTGACGCGCGACGCGCGACGCGCGATGCGTGATGAGCGACGAACGCGCGCGCGGCTCGACGCGTCGGGTGACGAGCGCGGTGCGTCTGCGTACGCATACACGACGCGCGAGGACTCGAGAGAGAGGGCGCGAGGGGACGACGCGTCGAGCGCGCGTCGGATCGAATCGAATCGAATCGAATCGATCGATGCGCGGGGTGCCGAATGATGGATGAATGATGGGACGGGACTTCGACGCCGCGATTCGACGCGACGCCGACGCCGCGAGTCGACGAGTCTTTCGAGTCTTTCGAGTCGTTTCGAACGCACCGACCGCCCGTCGCGCCGATCGCGTCGCGCGCACTTCGCGCGATCGGCGCGCGGGTGCCGAGGCATCCTCCACGAGTCATGACTCGTCATTTGTCCGTCCGTCCGTCACCCCGTGCGTCCGTCACCCGCGTTACATTGTATATATATATGGGCGTATACGTACTCATGTAAACGCCATACGTCCGACTAAACAAACAAAACAAAAAACCAACCGCCCGCGATCTCGCGCGCGATCTCGCGCGACGTCGTCGACATTCCACCCCTCGAACGACACGGTCGACGCACGCATCCGTCGCCGACATCGACACACGACGCCGCGCTTCGCACGAACGCGCGAACAGAACACTTTACGCACACCGGTTTTAAATGTCGGTCACCATCGATCACGCCGCGCTCGAACGCCACGGGCTCACGAGTGAGGAACAACTCGCCGTGTTCGCGTACATGCAGCGGTCGATGGCGGTGCGCGCGTACGA
>Ga0181581_10005264_pt1 | contig 10085 bp, 5 predicted proteins | sample 071ome_22_FD_132433 | JGI IMG/M metagenome (GOLD analysis project Ga0181581, IMG submission 132433) | Coastal salt marsh microbial communities from the Groves Creek Marsh, Skidaway Island, Georgia - 071404AT metaG (megahit assembly) | ecosystem: Environmental > Aquatic > Marine > Intertidal zone...
GATTGAACCTCGCCGGTTAAAATCCCCCCCCCACCCCCCCCGTCGTGTCCTCCCCCGCACGCACCCCCGCGCCCCTAACCCTAGTCTTTGAGGAGCCCGAGCTCCTCCAGTTTCCGCAGAGTCTTTTCCATCTCCTCGTACTCGGCCTTGAGGCGGGCGTGCTCGGACTTGATCCGCTCAAGGCGCTCCGGATCCAGGGAGTCGGCGATCTCCTTCTTCTTCTCCTCCACGGCCCCCTGGGTCACGGCCACCGCGCTCGCGGCGGGGGCGGGCGGCGGGGTGGCCCGGGCCACGGCCTCCTCCACGACCCGCGCGAAGGCCTGCTCGCGTGCCGCCTCCGTGTCGACGGCGGCGAAGCGCGGGTCCTTCCGTGCCCGCCGGGACAGGTCGGCGTACGTGACCGCCTCGAGTGCCGCCCGCCCCTCGGGGAGGTGCTCGGCGACCAGCGCCTCGAAGTCTGCGACGCGGCACTGCTCGCTGGCCTCGAGGAACTCGAGGCAGAGGCGCGCGTGGTCGTCCTCGGGCACCGCCACGTACCGCGGGTCGGCCATGAGCGGCTCCAGCGCCGACTCCACCTCGGCCAGGGTCCGGGCCCCCGGAGGCACGGCCTCGCCCAGGAGCTCCACGAAGGCCAGCTGCTCGGGCGAGGCGCCCTTCTTGCCGCCGCCGAGGAGCTCGCCGATGATGGACTCGCCGGCGCGGAGCCCCCCGGAAGCGAGCTTCAGCCCGCCGTACAGGCCGCTGGTGAAGGCGCTGCCGAGGCCGCTGCTGAACCAGTCGCTGCCCCGGGCCCCCCCGCCCGGCGCAGGCTCGGACGGGGCGCCCCCCTCGACCTCGCGCGCGACGTCCGCCCGCTCCGCGTCCCCGGCCGCCTCCACCTCCTGGAACCCGCGCGCCACCTTGCTCATCATGCTCTGCAGCCCCCCCAGGGTCTGCTGCAGGGACGTCAGCTTCTGCACCTCCTTACTCAGCTCCTCCTCCACCTCCTCCCCGGCCTCCATACGCAGGGTGAGGCTCTGGACCTTGATGGTCTGCTGCCGAGTCGCGGACTCCACCTGCTGCGTCCGCGCGCGGATGTCGTTGATCCTGTTCAGGATCCCAGAGAAGACGCCACCGCCCGGGCCCGCCCCGGCCTCTCGGGCGGCCCCGCGCGCCGCGCCCGTCGGCGCCCCGCGCCGCTGCCCCGCGCTCTCAGGGCTCCGCGACATGCTCGCCTTGGAGGTCGCCGGGAGCGCCTCGCTCGGCAGCGGGTCCGTCAGGAACGGGTGCGCCAGTGCGTCCGACACGGCGATCCGCCCCTTGGGCGGGTCGACCATGTCCTCCATGTTGAACTGCACCCGGTACTCGCCCTTCATGGCCCCCTCCCGCGGCATGAGCATAGTGGCCGCCAGGTCCCAGCCGCCGTTGCCCCCCAGGAACACGGCCTGCGCCGCCACCTGCGGGTGCACCTTGCGCCACTTGATCAGGTTGTACTTGCACTTCTGCAGGTCCTCCCCGAACTCCTTCAGCCCCCGGTCGGAGCGCATCCAGGGGCAGCAGAGCTGCATCAGGATGAGGCCAGCGCCGTACACGTCGAAGCGGTCCGGCTTGTGCCGCATCCACAGCATCGGCACCAGCATCGCCTTCTGCAGCGCGTTTTGCTTGGCCAGGTCGGGCACGTCCATCGGAAGCACGTAGTTTTCCGGGGGCGCGTAGAGCGGGTCGAGGATCGCCTCGGCCGGGTTGAAGTTGGTCCCGTTGCGGAGGTCGGCGCAGGCGCCGAGGTCGATGAGCTTCATGCGCTTGGTCTGCTCGCACAGGATGATGTTGAGCGGCTTGACGTCCCGGTGCACGAGGCCGATGGCGTGCAGCTGCCGGAGCGCCTCGAGGATCTGCGTCACCACCACCTGCACGACCTCGTCCTCGGGGACGCCCATGTCCCGCGCGAGCACCTGGATCGTGTCCTTGCGACGGAGGTAGTAGGACAGGGTGTTGCGCCCCTCGTACCGCCACATGAGCCAGAGGCCCTCCCCGATTCCGGGGGTCGCCGTCTCCCGGGTCGCCTCGATATACCCGCGGAAGTCGGCGCAGGCGCCCGGGGCGTTCTTCTGCACGTACACGTTGAGCAGGTGCTCCATCTCCCCCATCTCCCCGGCCCCCTCTACGGACGCCTTGACCCGCTTCAGAATCACCGTCTCGACGTCCCCGTCGAAGCGCGTCAGCTTGCCCTGCGCGCGGGTCCGGCGGGTGGGGTGGGGTGGGAGGGGGCGTCGCTGGTCCGGCCCGTTGGGGGCGGAGCGCGGGTGGGGGGCTCGCAGGGGCGGGGGCGCGGGGCGGGACCGGTGCGAGGAGGCGAGGGGACCTAAAATCTCAGGGCTGCAGCAGCGAATCAAATCCAGGGCGCCCGGGGGGGCTCCCGGGGGGGATCTGAGGTGCGGCGGGCATTGGGGCCGGGTGATTGGTGGGACTTGACAATCGCCGGGGTGTCCGCGGGGCGGTGCGGGCGCCCGTCCACGGGGCGGGTGCGGGTTCCCGCCACCGGTGCGCACAGCTCACAACGGTGGGGGCGGTGACGCGGCCCGGAGCGAGACCATGCAGCCCCCGATGACCACAAGGCGGGATCCGCAGAGCAATTCCGCAGCGGAAAAGGGGTCGCCGAGGTCGACGGGACGTACCTCGTACACGGCGCCGAAGGAACCCTCCCCGAGGAGCCGGATGGTCCGGGCCTGCCTGGGCTCGAAGCGGATCCCCCTGTCGCCGATTGATCCCGCCGCGGAATTCACGCCGACGTACCGCGGCGTGGAGGATGCTGTCTTGGTGGACAGGGCCCTCCCCGGCGTGGCTGCCCTCCGGGAAGGGTTGCAGGTGCCCCGGGCCGGATCGGCGACCCCAACCGGCCTCCGCGCGGTCGCCAGCGCGGGGATCCGCGAGGCGAGGCCGTTCATAGCAGTCGTCATCGGGTGAAATTCACGAAAAAACACCGTATTGCGGAGATTGGTGCGAAACCAACCACGCACGGGCGATCGATAACCCTCGAGGGGTGCGTTTTCCTCGGGCGCTCGGGCGCGGCGGCCTCTGCCGATATAGTAGGAGCCCTCAAGGTATTGAAATCCGCTTGTTTTTTAATCCCTGGATTACCCCTTTCCTCCCTACCACGTCCCCCCTATAGGGCGCGGGAGCTCGACGAGACCGCTTGGAGAGGGGGCCTCACAAACAGGGGCCATCTGGCAGCCAAGCCTAGCCAGGCTCAGCCTGGCTGGCATGGCCGGGGCACCACCTCGGCCCACGCCCGCCCCGCTCTTGAGCACAGGGCGACCCCCATCCCCGCCCAGACCGACCCCGTATCGCCGTCGGCCCCCTTGCCCGGCACGTCCCAGCCTGCCCCCGCCCCTTAGCGGCACTCGACCCACCTCCGCCGGCGCGAAGCGGAGAGCAGACCCCGCAATAGGGTTTCGCATGCCCGTGAACGCGACGCGCCTAATCGCAAGTCTCTTCCCGGCCCAGGCTTCGATCCGTCGCCGTGCTCCCGCGTCGCTTCTCTTCGCTGCCCTCGCCACCAAGCCAACGCAGGCGGCCCGAGCCCCCTTCAGCGCAGCGATGCAGTCTCTCGTGTACAGTATGTCGGTCTCAGCGCCGACAAGCCCCCTCATTGTGTGGGAATCCACCCGATCCTACGCCCTGCGTCCCATCGTTGTCCCTCTCCCGGCCGGCAGCCGGCGCCAGGAGCGCGCGATGGGTCGCAAGGCGATGGCGCAGGACGCCAATCCGTCCGCCGCCGCGCTGGTGAGGAGAAACAGGGGGGAGTTACGCGAGATGTTGGCGAAAATACACATAGTTTCCCCGATAAATGCGTGATCGCGCCAAATAAGTCGCTTCCGAGCCCTGACGCGACCCTGCATCACGTCGAGAGGACTCCACCTCCCAGCCCCCCTTGGCGTCCGAGTCCGCCCGAGGGCTCCCACCTCAGCGGACTCAGCGCCGGCACGGGCCACGCCGAGCCCCCCGAGCCCCCCCCCCCCTCATCGCAGAAGATCTCCCCGCCCCAGTGGCCAAGACGCTCCCACGGCGCGGGGACCCTCCGCGAGGCGGACGCGGGCTCCCGCGTCCAGATCTGCGGCTGGGTCGACTCGGTGCGGAACCTCGGTGGGAAGATGTTCTTCACGGTCCGCGACCACACGGGTACTCTACAGTTCCTCTGCCGGGACGACTTCCCCGAGGCGGCGCAGCGGGCCACGGCGCTGCGGATGGAGTGCTGCGTCCGCGTCGCCGGCGAGGTGATCCGGAGGAGCGACCCGAACCCCAACATGCCGACGGGGATGGTCGAGGTCGTGGCCGAGGAGATCGACGTGCTGAACGCGGCGGGGACGCTTCTCCCCTTCAGCGTCTCCGCCACGGAGAAGGCCAAGGAGGTGCCAGGCGAGGAAACGCGGCTCAAGCACCGCGTCCTGGACCTCAGGCGGCAGCAGATGCAGCGCAACCTGCGACTCCGCGGGGAGGTGGTCCGGACGCTGCGCCGGTACCTGGAGGACGAACATGGCTTCCTGGAGCTCGAGACGCCCGTGCTGACCAAGTCGACGCCCGAGGGTGCCAGAGACTACCTCGTCCCGTCGCGGAGCAACCCGGGGGAGTTCTACGCCCTCCCCCAGTCGCCGCAGTTGTTCAAGCAGCTCTTCATGGTCTCGGGCTTCGACCGGTACTACCAGATCGCCCGGTGCTTCCGCGACGAGGACCTCCGCGCCGACCGCCAGCCCGAGTTCACCCAGCTCGACATGGAAGTGGCCTTCATGGACCAGGACGCTGTCCTGTCGCTCGTCGAGGGGATGGTGCGGCGCATTTTCCAGCAGGTGCTGGGCCTAGAGCTGCCGGAGCAGCTGCCGCGGCTGACGTACGCCGAGGCGATGGGGCGGTACGGCTCGGACAAGCCCGACACGCGGTTCGGGCTAGAGCTGTCGGACGTGACGGGGGCGGTGGCCGACAGCGGGTTCAAGGTCTTCTCTGGGGCGGTCGCGGCCGGCGGGGTGGTCAAGGCGTGCCGGGTGCCGGACGGGAAGCGCGTCAGCAACGGTCGCGTGAAGCCCAAGGGCGATGTCGCTGGCGAGGCCGTCAAGGGCGGCGCCGCCGGCCTCGTCTACGTCCGCGTGGGCGCTGGCGGGGAGATCGACGCCACCAAGCCCGTCAGGGAGGGCCTCTCAGCCAGCCAGGCCGCGGCGCTCATCGAGGCCTGCGGCGCCGAGGAGGGCGACCTGCTGCTCCTGGCGGCGGGCCCCGAGGCCACGGTGAACCGCGCCCTCGACCGCGTCCGCCTATTCCTTGGGAAGGACCTTGGTGAGATTGACGAGTCCAAGCACAACCTGCTCTGGGTTGTCGACTTCCCCATGTTCGAGTGGAACGAGGAGGAGGGGCGGCTCGAGGCGCTGCACCACCCGTTCACGGCGCCCAAGGTGGAGGACATGGGGGACCTGCGCACCGCCAAGGCGCAGGCATACGACCTGGTGTGGAACGGGGTCGAGGTTGGGGGTGGGTCGCTGCGCATCTACAACTCAGAGGTGCAGCGGGAGGTGTTCCGGGCGATCGGTCTGGGCGAGGAGGAGGCCCAGGCCAAGTTCGGGTTCTTGCTCGAGGCGCTAAACGCGGGCGCGCCGCCCCACGGCGGGCTCGCGTTCGGTGTGGACAGGCTGGCCATGCTGCTCTGCGCCGCCAAGTACGGGGCCGCCAACGCGGCGTCCATCCGCGATGTGATCGCCTTCCCGAAGACGGCCGCGGCGTCGTGCCTCCTGACGGGCGCCCCGTCCGGGGTCGACGCCGCGCAGCTCGGGGAGCTGGGGATCGGGGTGACGGCCGCGGTGCAGGCCGCTCCCAACGCAGACGGCGAGTGACGTGCACGGTCCCCGGGGCTGACCCGCGGTTGAAGCGAGCTAAATTCCCGCCCCCCCTTCAAGAGAGCTTGTACGCAATGATGAGGACGATCGCCCCGAGGAGGGCAAGGATGATGAGGCACATGATGGCCTTGTTGGTGAAGACCCGCCGCGACATGACGGCGAGGGTCTGCCGCCCCCGCGAGATGTGGTCGTCGACCTCGTGCAGGTTGGACCGGATCCCGAACATCGTCTCCCGCTGCGTGTTGAGCTCCGATAGAATGCCCTGCGCCGCGCGTCGGGTGGGGAGGGAGAGCGTTGGCCGTGTACAGGGTCGGTTGGGGGGGGTGAGGTTGGTCGCGCCCGTGGCAGGGAGGGGGTCGGTCCACACACCACGCCGAGCTCCTCCGCCTGGAGCAGCTGCTGGCGGCCCTGCTTGATGCGCCCCCCCTGGTCCTGGAGCCGGTCCGTGGTCGTCAGGAGCCGGTCTCGCTGAGCCTGCGACGTGTCCATCAGGTCACTCCCAAGGCCGAGCTCTGCACGGGCAGCTGCACCCCCAGGGGTGGAGGCCGCAGCCTTGCCAATCTCGGACTTTAGGTTCGCCAGGTCCGCGCGGTAGTCCCGCACGCGTCGAAGCCCCGCCTCCCGCTGCGCCGTGTCCTTCGAGCTCATGCGCGCCTCCAGCTCTGCGGGGTGCGGGGGGAAGGGGGGGAAGTCGGTGGGGTTGGGGGGGCGTCCGGGGGAGTTATGGAGGAGGGTGGGAGGCGCTGACGGTGTCATCAAGCTCACCCATACGCTTGAGAAGCTTCTCCGCGCCATCGATGAGGCCATTCGCCTGCGCCACGCCAGTTCTGCGACGGGAAGGGAGGGGAGCGAATAGGGCTGCGTCGTTGCGTAGGGTTTCCTTTTTCCCCAGTCCTCCGCGGGAGATTGGCGCTCTCTTTCATTTTGCAGCGCCAAATCCGACATCTTAGACCCGATTCTCGCTGGGGGGACGGCGACGTTCCCCCGCCCTCGCGGGGGTGGCCACCCCCCACCTTTGAAAAGGTCGAGGAGGGGCGCGGGGCCCGAGGCATCTTCACCTGCTCCCCTCACCCCCGACGGAAAGTCTGTCCTTAAGCTCCGCAATCCGTGTCGCGGTATCGCAGTACTCCCTCTCGTATTGCTCCATAGTGCCCTACAACCCTCCGTTCGCTTTGCCACTGCGGATGCCCTGGCTTGTCGGTCCGCGCGCCGAAACCTGCGGCCCACCAGCCCGAATATCAATGCCGGCACGTACTCACGCGATGTTTGACGCTGGTGCCTCCGTGCCAAATTGAGAAGGAATCCTTCACAAAAGGATCCCAGATCCTCCTTTTTTTGGTATACCCATAGGTATACCCTTAACTAAACTATTATCATTTTCGGATACCCATAAATCAGCAAACTAAGAACTCCACTGTCGGGTAATTGGGTCACAATTCCCTCTCTATATAATATACCTTCCCCGCGATTCTCCAGCGTCATAGGCTCCGGGAGAAGTAAACGAGGAGCATAAGGAAAAGGACACCTCGAGGTGTGCGGTACACCTCCCCCCGGTGGCTTTCGCCGCGATCGTGCGGATATATCAACTTTAAGCGAATATTTATGCCGTACACGCCCGATAAATCTTGTTTCCACGCCCTGGGATCCCCACACATGAGAAGCAACGTGAAGTGGTTTCCCCCCTTTCTGGGGCCCACATATCGCTCTGTTGCGGTCATCGCCGGAATTTTTTCCCGAAATTTGACCAATCGTACGGCAGGCACGCCTCGATCGGTTCTACTTCTCCTTTCTACTTAGGCCGACACGGCGGCCACACTCGTTGTTGCCCGGGGGGGCCAATCCCTTGGACGGCATGCCCGATTATCGAGGATACCCGTCCTCTTATGGGAGCTGCTTCGGATCTGCACCCCCCCCCGCCCCCCTGAAGGATGCGTTTCCCTGGTATTTTCCCACGTGGTAGTGGATCGCACTCCTTGGGATGGCGCCTGAGGAGGCGACGTCGCTGCCTCGTGCGCTTGTGTCGCGAGCTAGCCCCGACCGCGCTGCACGATCAAACAAATTACCCCGCCCCCCGCAGGAGGACTCGCGCCGAAGAGGTCCGTACCGGAACCGGGCCACCCACCCATCAATGGGAACCTCGGGGGCCCCTCCGGGCCCCCCCTGCGAGAGGCCTAACCCAGCGGGAGATGGCCAGACGCGGAACCCTTATCGTCGCGCTGAGGCCGACGGTGCGGACTACGGCGCGGCGGAGGAGGTGCTCGGCGCCGCCGTCCTGGTTCAGAGTTGGGGCTGCGGTAGGGCTGCGACGGGGTCGTCGGCCCTGACCTCGGCACGGACCGTTCCGGCAGACCCGCTGGAGGACGCCGCCCCCCCGCGGCCCACTGTCGACTTCTCCCTCGCGGAGCGCGGGGAGTCGCACCTCCAGGCGAAGGTCACCCCAGGCCCCAGGCACGAGTCGCATGGGCCCCCCACTGGGGCCAGGGGCGGGGCCGGGGAGCCGCCCCACGCGTGCCCGGAGCTGAGCGGGGGCGATGGGCGCCAGGAACGGCCCGCGTTGGGGGATACCGGAGATGAGACCGGTGTGGTGGGGCCGGCGGGCGCCACGGGCGGCCCCTCGGGCGCCGGGGCCGCCGCCAAGCCCGAGGGTGCCCCCGCGGCCGGGGCGGGCGCCCAGGGCCCCGCCGACGCCCCCACGTCCCCGGCCCTCATGAACGACCGCATGTCCCTCACGTCGTGGGGCGCGCACATGGTGCAGCTCGAGGGCCGCAAGAAGCCCACCGCGGCCGCCGTCCTCCTCGACGAGAAGTTCCTGAAGGAAACGTGCGAGGCCCTCGGCGCCACCGAGGCAGAGACGCTGGCGTGGGCCCGGGAGGCCGGATGCGACCTGGAGGAGCCCCCCTTCCTGGAGACGGCCGAGTGCCAGGCGATGCTGCGCGTCGGGGCCAAGCGCGGCGGCGTCGGCCGCGGGTCGCGGCGCTTCATCGGCATGATCTACCGGAAGGGCATCGGCAAGTGGTGCATGCAGCTGTGGTACCGCCGCCGCACCCACACGCTCCCCATCACCTTCGACGACCCGGCCGTCTGCGCCCGGGCCCGGGACCGCCTGATCCTCCACATCCGGGGGCACGAGGAGTGCGTGGACAAGCACTACCTCAACTTCCCCCGCGAAGCCCCCCGCCACCTCGAGGCGCTGGCGGCCATCGTGGCGCGAGGGGGGCTGCCGCCGCCGCCGCCCGAGGACCCGGCGCCCGAGGAGCTGCAGGCTGTGGCCCTGCACGTGCTGCAGCAGGAGCAGCAGGGACTCAACACGGTCACCAAGGCCATGATCAAGAGGCGGGAGGAGCAGCTGGCACTGGCGCGCCAGTCGCGGGCAGACAAGGAGCGGTCTCAGCGGGAGCTCAAGGGGGCGAAGCGGCCGTCGCTGCAGAGACGGAGGTCGGCAGACGCGGCCAGGAAGCGGTCGGCCCGCGCCGTGTCGCGGGAGAGGGAGGGTCGCCCCCGGGACGGGTCGGGCAGCGCCGCGGGCGGCGCCCCGGGGCAGCCGGGGAAACGCCCCGACGACCAGCAGAGCAACGTCGGCGTCCTGGCGGACGGGGACCTGGCGCAGATGGACCTGACGCGTGCGCCCCCGCTGTCGGGCAGGTGGTCCCTCGAGGGGACTCCCGGCCGGCGCGGGCTGGCGACGTCCCTCCCGCACCTGCCAGGGATTCTCCCCCACTACCCCGCCGCTCCACCGCCGGCGGGGTACTGGGGGCTGGCCCCGGTGAGTGCCCCGCACTGGCCCCCCGGGACCTCGCGCCCCGCCCCCGAAGCAGGCGCTACCACGGTGCCCCGGGAACCCCTGACAAGCCCCGCGCCCCGCCCCGCCCCTTTGCAGGTGGCCCCCGACGTGACGTTCGGGCACGCGATCATGGCTGGCATGGCCGCCGGGCCCTTCTCCCCGGGCGCCTTCCTGCCCCAGGGCATGGTGGCCCCCATGTGGCCCGGGGGCGCCCCCGCAGGCGCCGCCCCCCCCCGGGAAGCCTTCTTCCCCCACCAGGCCCAGTGGGGGGGGGGGGGGGGGGCGTGGCCGGGCGCCCCCGCCCCGCCCGTGTCGGGGGCCCGGGGCCCCCCCCCCCCCCGGCCGGACCCCCCCCCCCCCCCCCCCCCCCCCCCCCCCCCAACGCGCGGGCGACGGCTCCCGTTTCCCGGCGACGGGGGCCCGGAGCCCCCGCCCCTCTCGCCGCA
>Ga0181581_10005269_pt1 | contig 10080 bp, 10 predicted proteins | sample 071ome_22_FD_132433 | JGI IMG/M metagenome (GOLD analysis project Ga0181581, IMG submission 132433) | Coastal salt marsh microbial communities from the Groves Creek Marsh, Skidaway Island, Georgia - 071404AT metaG (megahit assembly) | ecosystem: Environmental > Aquatic > Marine > Intertidal...
CAGCAACAACGAACCCGTATCCGCAATTACATGCTTTTATCAATCATAATGAAAAACAATGGGTATGGCTTCATTCTGGAATGACTAAGTTTTACAAGCGTGTTACCAAAATCTGTGCCAGTGGTCTATGGGTTAAACCCAATCCGTTGGCTCAACAACTCTGGGCTCTTCGGACTTCCATACTAATCCTTTTTGCTATGATTAGATTTATGTTCTGGTATTATTCCTTAGTATATTTCCGAGTTTCTAATGACACGATAGATGGCTTCGCCCTCATCACATACCGAGAAATTGTGAGTAAGTTTTTGAATGATTGGTTTCGTCAATTTGAAGACCTTGAACCACTTGGCAGGAAATCTGATTGGGATGATTATGTAGGGGAGTGGAAAGATAGGGAGTCTCGAAAACAGTATCGTCAATGGGGAGTAGACCCCGCCTTATTGCAAGAACAACGAGCCTTTATTAATTCTTTAGCCTTGTTGATTCGTCGAGGACTTAGTGAATCAGATCGGGTAGCCACCACTTTCCGAGATGAAAGATACAATACCGCTAACGAACTTAAAGCCTTAGCCAAAAGAGGATGGTCTCCCGATTTACCAGAAGACATCGATGTTGAAGAGTGTCCTAAATGTGATGGCTATGGTTATCGAGTTAGTGCTAACAATAAAAAACGAAAGTGCACTACTTGTCAAGGTTGGGGACACATAGGAGAAAATGTTTGGCTATATCAAAAACAATATGATACCGGAAGACATTCTCGTAATCAGGAGGTGCGTAGTTGGGATATTAGTAATGAAAATCAAAGACGCCGATTTAATAGATTAGTTTCTACCTTCAAATCAGAATGTGTGGGAAACTATAAATAGTCGGGGCGTCAAGAATTGCATATGGCTTATTCGCCCGTTTCCTATTTTGTGGCAGGTATCGCTGCCGTGGCAGGCGTAGCACTTTTCACAGGACGCTGGAAACCTAAAGTTTTTGGTGCCTCGCAATTAGACGCAGCCCAACTTGAAGAAATGCAAGTTGAACGTAGTGGGCAAACCTTGGACTATATTCCAGTTGGACTTTCACAATCTTTTATGGGTTACCAATACCTTGACCTTGAACACACTACCATGGTAGCCAATGATTCGCCTTTCGGACCCGGTGTTATCGACCACGAAGTTCTTTACCACAATCCTTACGATCTTGGCTACGATATTGCTGATGAGTCGGAACTTATGGGAGACATGAACCGACGCACCCACCCCATGCAAGAATATGTTCCTAAAGAAATGTCGGCTGAAGCCCCCGGTCAAGGTTCTTACCTCACTTCTTGGGGACAACCAGCGGCAGGGCCTGTTAAGGTCCAACACGGTCAACAACCCGTTACCGAAACCCCCGGTGTCGGACCCTTGAATTACTCGCCTCGTGCCACAGTTTCCCCCCGTTTTATTCCCGAAGCCTACCGAGATTTCCCTTACATGGTCTCTTTGGTAGATGCTCCCTTTGTTACTCCTTCAACCTCTGCTGCAGGAGATAACCGCTTTGGAGACCTTAACCGAGTTTCAGATGAGGAAAACTATTCTGGTCGATTCGGAAAGGCTGCTCTTGACCCCAGCGTTAACGCTGGTTACACCGACGGTTACGGCAACACCCGTTCTTTAGAACAATGGAGCCGAACCCACACTATTCTTCGCCACACCGATACCATGGTATCTGCGATTCCGCTCTCAGGTGGTGAAGAACTACGACTTCGTCGTGTCTAAATAAATAAATAAAATGGAAGATGATATTATGGCCGCACAAGAAAGAGTATACATTCTCTCACCAGACTACTGGGGATTTGATCCTGCTACCCAAGATACCGCTCTAAACTTCTTTACCAACGTTTGGACTCTGCCCAAGGCAACTTACGATGGTCTGGGAGAAGAAGATCGACAACGACTTTACCGTTGTGCTTTGTTTTACCACACCAAGCGTGTTGACAACCACGGCTTTACTCCTATCGCTATCTTCGACAAAGATAATGATTTGATGGTTCGTGGCACTGGTCGTGGCGGACTTCCTCAAGTTCGTAAGTATTCCAAAGGTTCTCAAAGTCCTCCTTACACCGTAGATACTATTACTATGGCGGCTGCTGATCCTTCGGCAACCACATGGGATGAATTGGCAGACCAATCCAAGCAATCTGCTGATGGAACTTTTACCATTGGTTCTTATATGTTTGACGAAACCAAAATTATGGAAACTATTAACAACCTTGAATCCGAAGTGGGCACTATTGTTGGTGCTTCTGCTGCAGAATCTTACGCTGCGGAATCCACACCTGCTTCTGTTGCCGTAAATGTTTCCGAACCCCTCTCTGTTAACCCTACTGCAGAAGCCCCCAGTGGTTCTGAAGTTACCTATGAGGCTCCTGCTAACCGCACTGACCGTGAAGGCCCACAACGTCCGACTTTGAAGCACCGTATGAGTGCTAAAGATCGTGCTATGGCTCGTCGCAAGGCTCGTGAAGCCAAGGAATCTCGTATCCAAGCCGGACTAAGAGATACTTTGGAGGCTGAAACCGAAATGTCTCAACTCATGACTACTAATGCTTTCGGTCAAGCGGGTGCTGATTACGATCACGAAATCCACTACCGTGCTGACTCCATCGAAGACGACCGAGAACCCATTTACCAAGATTGCCTTGTTTGTGGTGAAACCCAATACATGAATGATGGCGGAGTTTATGCTTATGATGACGGAACGGACCAACCTATCTGTTACAATCCTGCTTGCGTTTCTAAGTGGAAACAGGTTGAAGCGGCTTACGACAAGGGTGACGACGAAGGGTATAAAGTGTATGAAAAACTCTTCGGTGCTGACTCCTTGGGTGCTGAAGACGAAGCCGTTTTGGCTCACTATGCTAACTGGTCTGAAGATTCCACCATGCTTTCTGGCAACGGTGTTCCAACTTATTACGGATCTGCCGAAACTTTTGAGGCTCAATCAAGCACTAAAGAAATGAATGAAGCATACAAACAATACAAAATGAATTTAGAAAAATATGTAGGTTTTGGAGATTTGTGGGAGAAGATTCATGAGGAATCATTAAGGTTACAATCGCAAGGCTTAATTGCTTTTGATGCTTGGAATGAGGCTTGTAAGAAATTTAAGGTTTTTGATAAATTAACAAAGGGTGTAAATATGAAACACCTTAGAGAGAGGGAAAAAAGATATGAACCTGATAGTTACTATGGTAATGCAGAATCTTTTGAAGCCCCTATGGCACGATACAGCCCCGGCAAGGGCGATGTCGACCGAGTTTTGGCTTCCCTTCGTTCTCGCTACTCTGGACTTCAAGTCAAAGGCACTCCAATTTACATGACCATGCGTTCCGGTTCTTCTAACAAGTATCACGTTTTCGTTCGCACTAACAAGGGTAACTTCAACGGCTACGGTCGCATTGGCTACGCCCCCACAATTCACGGACCTATGTCAGACTCTGAGTATGATCGCAAACTCCGTGCTAAGCAACGACCTTCCAAGGGATACGAAGAAACCAAGTATGCTGAGGCTGATTACAGTCCTTTGGCCGAAGCACCTTCGCCTTACGAACCTTATTCCTTTATGGATGAGATGACCCCTAACGGTGAGTTCATTACCTCCGACGAGTTCATGGAACTAATGAGTGAGACTCTCGATGGTATGTCTCTGCGATACGAAAAGCCTTCAATGTTCGGTAGCCCTCTGGCTATGGGTGTTGGTGGTGTTTTGGTCGCTGCTCTGGGTTACAAACTCTGGTCTAAGCGTTCTGACTCTACCGAATAAGCATCATAAATTATAAATAGTCGGAAGGATTAAATCCTTTTATGCCTTATATTCTACCACCCCAAGAAGATAAAGTATACACGAGTCAATATAATTGGCTTTGGGTTCAAAAAGCCACGGCTACAAAACCCGCCGCATTTATTTACGAGGATTGGACGGACTCGGATTTTAAGAAAGTTATGACTGCCACACAAAAAAAGAAATGGAAAGATTTTAAGTTTCCACGCAACAATTTCAAATCAACCGTGGCTGCTTACAAGAAAAAGGGATTCGTTGAAGTAGAAACAAAAGATATGGTGAAACTTTTTAAGGATTATGTTCCCAGATCTTATGCTGCTGCCCTCAGATCCAAAAAAATCAATCCTAAATCCCAATACAGATTCGTTAAGGATGGAAGCCAATGGGTTGACTCTTATGCCCCGATGGATTTGATTTATGACAAAACTTCTGTTAATTCAGTTTACAACAAGTTTCAAAAATCGATGACTTGGGGTGGTAAAAAGCCCCATAAATATCTGCCAAATAGTCCCGCAAGTTTCTTTTGGGGTTGGGATCGGCCCCTCGATTTCAAGAATGGTTGGTATAGTATAATTCCGAGGGGGTATGGTTCTCATACGGTAGTATTACATAATTATCAAACTGGTAAAGTTGCCGTAGTTACCGAATGTGCAGGAGATGACGATGAAGCCGGATATTATGCCATGGGCCCCGTGGCTTTCGAATGGAAATTAAATCCCAAATTGTTGGCGGCTATGAACAATCCTGTGGCTAAACCCAAAGCAAAAGCCCCGGCCCGTAAACCAAAAGCAAAAACACCTGCTAAGAAACCAAAGGCTAAAGCCACTCAAAAGGCTCGCCCCAGTCCCAGCCAATCGGCTGCGGCTACCAAAGTAGGAACTCGAAAGCGTGGTAACGATGGTTTCATGTGGGAAGTCAAAAAGAATAAAAATGGTGTTCACCGTTGGGTTCGAGATACTAAATCTACCAAACGGGCTGAAGATTATTGGTATTGGAAAGTATAAAGTCGGCTCACAGCCACTGGGGAAAGTATAAGTGGGTGATACCACTATTTTCTACCATGCCCGAAGACTTTGACGCTGAAGAACTGCGTGATGTCAACCAAAGATTCCGTGATTACTACGCTGAGCAAGGGGTTTCTCAATCCGATATCGATGCTTTTGATATGTCTCGATTAGATTACGTTCATTGGGGCAATTCTTCCTTTGGATTTCCTGCTTTCTTTGCTGTTTCATATCCTGAATCTGTAGAAGCATGGGCTTACACAGGATACCACGGTTCTGATGGTGTCCGTTTGGCTCCCTATACTTTTACTGTGGGTTCACCAGATCCAAGATTTCCTGATGGACCCCTGATTCATCGTATTGTTTCTGCTACTGATTTAAACAATACCCCTATCCTTATGCTTGATTTTGCTGACCAAAAGGTTTCTAACATTGTTTATCTTCCTATTTGGATTAATTTGGGTCGCACCCCTGAAGAATTAGAACCTGCTCTTCGAGCCACTTTTGGTAGTGGCGATATCACTGTGGCTCTTTGGGATGACACTTCCGAAGTATCTCAAGATTACCAGTGGTCTGCTTTTCTCAACCCCTCTAAATCAGAAGAGGAGTAACCTATAAATAGTCGTGGTGATAATTTCTCACTATGTCGGAAGAACTTTCTCCGGATTTGGAGGAACTAAAAACCCAGATCGAAGATGATGCTGGAGTCGACAAGGATACTAAAGAAACCCTCCCCGGAACTTTTGATGGCACGAGTAAAGTTGCTGATGCGGCTGGTGTCGCTATGAGTAAAGCCAAAGAAGTTATGGCTGGTGTAGCCGAAAAGGATGACGGCGTCACTGACGAAACCGAAGGTGGTGAAGAAGTATCTTTGGATGCTGTGGCTGCCGAATCTTCAGATTCACCCACTCCTGAAAACCCTACTGAAGAAACCCCTGCCCCTATTGATTATTCTTCTTATGAGCCCACTCCTGCTGAACCCGTAGTTGCTGATGTTGCTACGGCAACTCCCATGGTTACTACCGAAATGCGAGCCGAAGCCCGAGAAGAGTTTTCCTTAAATCAGAAAGTCGCTGCTATGCTACCGGCTGAATACGAAGCATGGTTGTTCCCAGACATGGGTGTCTCTGGTTATCACGAAGGTCAAGTTACTTTGGCACGGGTTTTGTCGAATCTAATCTCTGCTGGTTACAATGCTGGCACTTTGGGATATGACCCCGTAATTTATCCCCGGATTGTTCAAATCGCTGCCAGCACTTGGTCGCAAGGTAATTACCGAGGTTGTAACTTAGAAGAAACTCGGGAACAACTAACTTTGGCTCCCGCCAATCAAATTGTCGATGTTTTGCCGGCTATGGATAAACTCACTCCCGACCTCTTGGCTAATTCTTTTCCAGCCATGGTTACTACGGAAACTGAAGTTGTAGAAATTGAAACTTCTCAACCTGCTTCATGGATTGCCCCAGCCTTAATTGGCGGTGCTACCTTGACTGCTCTTATTCTACCAATCTATATGGTCAGGAAAACTATCCGTTGAGGATAACTATAAATAGTCGAAGGGAGGAAGTAAAAATATGGATCTGGACCTCGCTATTCAGAATACTCTTCGTCGTTCCCCCATGGATTCCGCTATGCACGGCGTTCTTTCCAACTTTGGTGGACACTACGAACTTAAGAGTTATACCGAAAATGCTGGTTTGGCTGACCAACTCTTTGGACAGTCTGTAGGATTTACTGCTCCTGTCGGTGATGCTAACCTTGCTAAGCCCACTATCAGTGCAGGAAAAGCCCCTGTTATGGGGCCTGTTAACCAAACTTTCGTTTCTGATGCTACTGAATACACAGTTTCCTATGTTCCTGAAGGTTCCAATTGGGAATTAGTTGCCGTTACTTCCGCACCCGGTGGCTGGGACAAGGTAGTTAACTTTTTCAAGAATGCTGGCAACAGCACGGGCAACCGTGTAGTAGTTATTACTAAGTATGGTGATAAGTCGGCTCACCGTTTCCTAACGGCTCTGGAAGAATCATCTCTTAGTGATGATGTCAAGAACCGTGTGGCGTCCATTGTAGTTTCGGCTCTTAGCCCCGAAATTAAGGCAGTAGTCGCCCAACCCGCCCAAGTTCCCGAAAACCCAGATATTGCTGGAACTTCACCAATCTCAGCCCAAAGTTTTAACCAAAGTAACGTCATGGAAATGGATTTGGCTGCGGAATACAAAGGAGTTCGAAAACTCCGTTCCGATTCTTTTATGGGAGACACTGTTATTCCCACGCCATTGTCCAACCTTGGAGCCGGTATGCTACGAAACGCAGAAGGCTTCAACCAGAACCCCGTCGGTCAGCACATCGCTCCACCGACCAAGATGGCAGGTGCCGAATCGTTCCGCAAGAACTCACGGAGCCTGTGATAACTATAAATAACAGAATAAGGAAGTGAAGGATATGAACATTATGTCTAACGTTGATGAATCATTTGAAGTCTTGGCCGATGGTAGCACCTATGCTGGTGTTGCTGGTCTTGTGGCTGGGGCTATGGTTGGCGGATTGCTAACCTACCTACCGTTTGGCAAACTGGGTCGTGTGGCTTCCATTGGACGCACAGTTTTTACTGCTGGTGTCGGTGGTTACCTTATTCACGCTTCCAAAGGACAAACCTATGATCTTGGCAAGGGTATGAACTACGCTGGAACAGTTTTGATTCTTTCGTCAGTAGTTCAAGTTGCAGGCATGGTTTCTCCAAAATTGGGAGGATTCCTTGGACAATACTCTGCTGAAGATGTGCTTCCACAATCTGGCTCTGGCCAAGTTATTGGTCAAGAGACGGCTACCCACTCCTATTCAGATATCAAAAATGCTGAAGACTGGGATTTTGAACCTATGAATCAAGATATGATTAACCGTGTCGATCTTGCTAACCCTGTTGACTCGGTAGTAGAATACTCACCTATGGGTCACGCCCCTACTCAATGGTTCGGTGCGGAAGTCGAAGCCCCAATTTCACCAACTGGTGGACTTGACCAAAACTTCGGTGGCGGTGCAGGAGAACCCACTACTATTATCAATCCTATGGAACAAGATGTTACTGACTATGTTTCTTCCGTTGATACTATGGGACTTCGTGCCCAAAACCCCCTCGGCAAGGCCAACCTTTTCGTAACTTCTATGTATCCCGGTGGTAGCCCACCTGTTTCCTATGGTGCTGAAGAGCCCATGATTGAAAATACTGCTACGGCAGATGTGCAAGGTGGAGAATACTTCAAGCCTTTCACTACTGCTGACACAGATATGAACCCACTCGCTTCCGTTCGTCAGGTTAGCCCCGGCGGAAAAACACCGATCCAATGGTATGGTTCGGCAGAAACTGTAAACCGTGGCCAAATCGGTAACCATATTGGTGAAGGACGAGGTTCCGTCATTGGACAGTAAACTATAAATAGTGGAAGAGAGAAATACCAAACACCCGAAAGGAGAGAAATAATATGCTAAACATGATTATGAATACACTTGTAAACCCAACGACTGTCGGAGCCTCGCTCTTGGTAGTCGGAGCAGCCGGACTTGTTGGTGGAATGTTTACGGACGTCCTGTCTTACACCATTCCTATGATCAACGTAAAACTTGGAACTCTTATGTATGTAGTTCCTCTTGCCGTCGGTGCTGTTACCCTAAGCCGCCGTTACCTTGGTATGGATGTTCCATTCCTTGGCGACATCGCTGACGAAGCAGCCGCTGAGACCGGCTACAACTGGGGCGAAGACTCTGCTGGTGGTAGCGGAAACGGTGTCCCAACTTACTACGGCAGTTAAGTCCAGTAGTAATTTCGATTTTTGGAGATAGGTGAAGAAGATGAACATCCGTAGTGCTCTCGTCAACGAATATACCGTTGGTGGTTCTCTCCTGCTCGTTGGATTTGGATTCTTCAGCACCCGTTTCGCTGATATTCTATCATATCAAGTTACCTCTGTCCCCTCTGCTGTTCCCTTTATTGGTGGAGAGACAGTTACTGTTGGACGCATCTTGGGTATCGTTCCCGCTACCCTTGGTCTGGCCGTGTTACTCCGAAAAGCCCGTGACGTTCCTGTGGTCGATGAAGTTGTAGAAATGCCTATTGTTAAGACTATTGTTAACTATGTTGATGATCTTAACGAAGATATGACTGCACAAATTGAAATCGTTCCTGTAGACTCTGGAATGTTTCCCATTCCCGGTATGAATGCTGAGGAAATGGCTGCTGAAGAAGCACTTTTCTGTGCCGAACATGATGATTATTACGCTGCCTGTGGCTGTGGAAGCAAGGCTGCTGAGACTGCAGTTACTGAAGTTAAGGCTGCTGAAGTAAAATCAACTTCGGGATCTCCTAAGCAACAAGCATGGCGATCCTGTGTCCGTAATGCTAAAGGCGACATGGCTAAAGCCAAAGAAATGTATAAGGCTATGGGCTACTAAGGGTGATACCCTTGATTAACAACCCGGTTTCTTATTATCAAGAAATGGGATTCACTTCTCTTGATTCTATTGTTTATTCGACGGCTCTTGTCGGATCTTTAGGTGGACTTCTTGGAATTGCTCAAGGAATCCGCTTTGGTAAACTTAATCAAATTATTGCTTTTAGTCTAATGACTGTTGGTTCTCTTTATGGAGCCAAGAAAGGTCTTGATATCGCTAATAAAAACTATTGACCCTTACCTTCAAGGCAAAAGTTTATATAGTCAAAAATATAACTCTACCTTAGCCATTAAGGCAGGATAGATAAATATGTCAATGAGAAGCCAAGTATATGAATGGAGTAACCTACAAGCCTCTGCTAATCAGTTGCGTCGAACAACTGCTGACGCACCTGCAGCAATTACCGCCAACCGTGAATACGATATTTTCACCGGCGGCGTAGGTAACAACATTACCAAGCCCGCAGAAACGACCGCCACCCAATTCATCGTAATTGAGGATATTGCTGCATCACCCGTAATCGGTAGTGCTGTTCAAATCCGCATCAACACGACGGATTACTTCCAAAACCCTGATGTTACCGATATGGTCGGTATCCCAGGATTGGCAAGCCCATACCCTCGTGGTGCACCTTCCTCAGTAGTAACAACTGCTACGGATGCAACCGCAATGGGAAGCGACAACATCCTAAAGTCTTTCGACCTTTACCCTGATGTTTATGTCCTTCCAGGTCAAACCTTCCAAATTCTTTACTCCGCACGAACAGGATCTGTTGCAACTTCAACCATTATCGTTTCCTGTTTCTTGAAGTATACCC
>Ga0181581_10005272_pt1 | contig 10078 bp, 7 predicted proteins | sample 071ome_22_FD_132433 | JGI IMG/M metagenome (GOLD analysis project Ga0181581, IMG submission 132433) | Coastal salt marsh microbial communities from the Groves Creek Marsh, Skidaway Island, Georgia - 071404AT metaG (megahit assembly) | ecosystem: Environmental > Aquatic > Marine > Intertidal zone...
AGCCACCTTTTTGAAACGTGATAGCGATTTGGATGGGTGCTACTGGTCAGTTGCAAAAAAAATCCCATTTCAAACGGAGTTATTTGTCGTGCAGCGCAAAATTTATGCAATTCCGATGCTGGCGATCGCCCTTATCGTTGCGGTTGGACTTTGGGTGACCAAGCCAATAACCGTCGATCAAGACTTATTCGAAAATTTGACAGCAGATGCTAAAAAAGGTGAGCGGATTTTTAATGCCGCTGGCTGTCGTTCTTGCCACAAAGCAGAAGGAACTGATGCGCTGGCCGGGGGCATGTCTTTCCCCTCTCCTTTCGGCACATTTAAAGCACCAAATGTCTCGATGGACGCTACAAACGGAATTGGAAGTTGGTCTCTCAACGACTTTGCCAATGCTGTACAAAAAGGCGTATCCCCCGACGGGAAACATTACTATCCAGCGTTTCCATACGGGACTTATGCCAGAATGAATGCACAAGATATCGCCGACCTTTGGGCATATATTCAAACCCTTCCGGCAGACAGCTCCCCTAGCCAACCCCACGATGTCGGGTTTCCGTTCAACATTCGCAGAGGGCTGGGGCTTTGGAAACTTTCGTTCATCTCGGACGATTGGATTGTAGAACCGAGTGGAAATGAAGTCGGGCGTTACCTTGTCGAAGCCTTGGGCCATTGCGGAGAATGCCACACCCCTCGCAATGCTTTGGGTGGGCTCACAACGAAGGCTTGGCTATCAGGCGCTCCGGATCCATCAGGGAAGGGAACAATACCTTCCATTTTGCCGTCGCAGCTGGGTTGGAGTAAAGCAGAAATCATTTACTACCTTGAAGTCGGCTTCACACCGGACTTTGATAGCGCAGGAGGGCATATGACCGACGTTATTGAAAACATGTCACGACTGCCCGCAGCGGATCGAGAGGCGATTGCAGATTACTTGCTTGGTTTGCAAGGCTAGCCGAGCTTGGCCAATCTTGCTTCCCGAAGCTTCGCAAAGTCATCGCCTGCGTGGTAGCTTGACCGCGTCAATGGCGAGGCAGATACCATCAGGAATCCCTTGCCGTACGCGGCCTTTTCGTAGGCGGTAAATTCTTCCGGCGTAACGAACCGGTCAACACCGTGATGTTTCGGCGTAGGCTGCAGATATTGGCCGATTGTCAGAAAATCAATGTTGGCAGCGCGCATATCGTCCATGACCTGTTTGACCTGCACGGCGTTCTCTCCCAATCCCACCATCAGGCCAGACTTTGTGAACATCGTCGGGTCCAGCTCTTTTACACGTTGAAGCAGTCGGAGCGAGTGAAAGTATCGAGCACCGGGGCGCACCGAAGGATATAAACCGGGGACAGTTTCCAAATTATGATTGAAAACATCAGGCTTAGCTTCGACGACAGTTTCAAGAACAGACGGGTCACACTTTAGAAAATCTGGTGTCAGGATTTCGATGGTCGTGTCGGGGCTTCGATGACGAACGGCTCGGATCGTTTGTGCAAAATGTTCGGCCCCGCCATCTTCCAGATCATCCCGATCAACCGAGGTGATGACAACATGGCTTAGGCCCAGCTTTTCAACAGCATGGGCAACACGACCGGGTTCGAATGTGTCCAACGCATCTGGGCGCCCAGTTGCAATATTGCAAAACGAACAACCGCGCGTACAGATTTCGCCCATGATCATCATTGTCGCGTGGCCTTGGCTCCAACACTCACCAGCGTTAGGGCAACCCGCTTCTTCACAAACAGTCACAAGCTTGTTTTCACGCATAATATCGCGAGTTTTTTTATACCCCTCGGATGTAGGTGCCTTAACGCGAATCCAGGCAGGCTTTCTCGGCTGGGCATTGTCCTGGCGGTGGGCTTTTTCAGGATGTCGCTGTTCAGGAATTTTGATATCACGCATTGGGCGTCCTCCGTTCCAAAGACTTTTACAGTAAGTTTTACCAAAAAGTCACTGCGAAAACTGGGACGCCGCTATGCGCATTTAGAATAGTTAAATTATCCGATTTTAGGACCATGAACACCGAATTCACGCTCGTAGTGCAGTTTCAGGCGCTGCAATGCGATACGTAGAACGATCTTGCCCGATCGCGCCGACCAACCTAGACGCTTTTCGGTTGTTTCCATCCCTTCCAAAAAACAGCAACAACGCAGGGCTACTTCGCTTAACCCTGGCCCGAGAAAGTCCATTGCCGCTCGGAACCGCTTTGCAGCATATCCCGACCCGGATGCGAAATCTGAACTATGCGTTGGCGATAACCGACCAGTCAAAAACTTGTCCCAATTTTGAGTAACCTGAGGGCCGATCCGCGACAGTTCGAAATCTTCGCGCAACTTTTCACCAGCCCCTACAAGGTCATCAGATAGAAATGGTTTCCCATCTTTGTCTTTGCGACGCGCCAAAAGGGTAATCGGAGACTCGGCCATATTGACACGTCGTTGCACCGCACTTCCCGACGATTCAGAGATTTCGTTCCTTTCCCCCCAGTCCCGGTGTTGTTCGGCGAAGATATTGGAATGGGAATCCACACATAAATTATCTTCGGCGTCTTCCGACAACATGCGTTTCAAAGCACACTCTCCTGCCGCGGTAATTTGGTACTTTGATACGCGACCCGCTTTAGTGATTGATATCCAATCTTTTAGCGCCATTGCTTGCGCTTCGGCCCGACCAATAATTGCCACGCGCATGGTTTGGCCATCCGCGGTCGTACGCATGATCACCCCATTTTCCATATCTGAAGCCAACGCCCAAAAAGTACCACGTTCGTTTAATCGCCGTAGAAAGCGTTTGGCCGCGCGTGGTTTCAAAGTTTTGTAAATACTTGCGTTCTTCTCTTGGTGGTCTAAGCACACGGCTTTCTCCTTCCGCATTTTTCGCGGCACCGGAGGGCTTGAAGGACTGGCAGCCTGATCCAATGCCTGAGCAAAAAGCGGATCCTCCCGTCGGTTTTCAACTTTGCGTATCCGACGAAGGATTGTTGACGGGTGCTTTCCTGTCTGACGAGCAAGTGACCGAAGAGAAATGCCCTTTGTCACATGTGAAAGGTACAAATCAACAGACGACAATTTCGGCAGACGATCCTGATGTCTTCACTCAATTGTTCCAACACGAAAACGATCTCAACGCCCAAAGAAAATCGGGCGACACTACTTACAGCGTCGCCCGACATGTGCTTGTCTTAACAGCCTTGATAGGAGAGGCGCAATTCGCCAATCAGTAGAAATTACATAAAGGCATCAGGCATAGATGCCCTTTTTGCTTCCACATAATCGCGAAGGCGTTGTTCGATTTCCGGATCAAGCGCTGGTTGCTGATAGGTGTTCAAAAGATTTTCGACACGCTTTTTCGCTAGCGCCATTGTATCGCTACCGCCCTCTTCTTCCCAAGTTTCAAACGGCTTGTAGTCCAGAATCTCGGTCCGCCAAAAAGCTGTTTTAAAGTTTGCTTGCGTATGTTCGCAGCCAAGGTAGTGTCCACCCGGTCCCACTTCTCGGATTGCATCCATAGCTTGAGCGTCCTCGTCATAGCGAACACCTTCAGCCAATTTATGCAAAACGCCAAGTTGATCTGCGTCCATCACAAATTTTTCGAACGATGAAACCAGCCCACCTTCAAGCCAGCCACAAGAGTGCAACATGAAGTTCACACCCGACATCAAACCCATGTTTAGGCTGTTGGCTGTTTCGTAGGCTGCTTGTGCATCGGGTAATTTTGAACCGGTAAACGAGCCTGCTGAACGATATGGAAGACCTAGACGGCGCGCCAACTGACCGGCTCCGTAGGATATCAAGCTGGCCTCAGGTGTCCCGAATGTAGGAGCGCCAGAGTTCATGTCGATGGATGTCACAAAGGCACCAAAGATCACGGGTGCGCCTTTGCGGATCAACTGGCTGTAAGCCACACCAGCCAGTACCTCGGCCAGAACCTGAGTGAGTGTACCGGTCACTGATACCGGCGCCATCGCCCCGCCAACAATGAACGGAGAAATGATGCACGCTTGATTGTTCTTCGCGTAGACTTCAAGTGCTCCCATCATCACATCATCAAAGGTCATTGGCGAGTTGATGTTGATCAAGCTTGTCATAACAGTGTTTTCTTGGACGAACTCTTTGCCGAACAAGATTTCACACATTTCAACGCTATCCTGCGCGCGGCTGGGTTCCGTTACAGACCCCATGAACGGCTTATCTGACAACGTCATATGCGCCAACAGCATATCAAGGTGACGTTTATTCACCGGAATGTCGGTAGGTTCACAAACAGTACCACCCGAGTGATGGAGCCACTTGGACATATAGCCAAGTTTCACCAATTTTTCAAAATCGGCCATTGTTGCGTAACGGCGACCACCATCACTATCACGCACGAAAGGAGGGCCATAAACCGGCGCGCAAACCAAAGTGTTTCCACCGATCTCAACAGATCTTTCCGGATTTCGGGCATGCTGCGTGAATTTGGACGGAGCGGTTTTACAAAGTTCTCGTGCCAATCCTCTTGGAATACGCACACGCTCGCCTTCAATCGATGCCCCAGCTTCCCGCCAACGTTCGAGAGCCTTCGGATTGTCCACGAAGTTTACACCGACTTCTTCAAGGATTGTTTCGGCGTTTTGTTCGATGATCGAAAGAGCCTCATCGTTGAGCACTTCAAACAGCGGAATATTACGCTCGATATACTTGGCCGTTTCGATTTTTACTGCAGTTCGCTCTGCACGGCGGGCGGCTCCTCCGCCTCCACGGGCGCGACGACGAGTTGGGGCTTCAGTCATGTTAGTCACCTTTTGCGGCGTTGATTTTGGTAGGGTGATACTCGCATTCAGCACGAAGCTTCTCGCGGATAACGTCTATTGTGTGGCGAAAACGACATTCGTAGACCAAGAGAAGCGCGTTTCTGTGATGCACGAAGCTCTATTGGTTAAGTTTTTAACTTGCGCAAAAACCTATGCAGCCCTACTAGGCGCTCATGAGTACCGAGACCCACGACCGCCTACTTATCATCGACTTCGGAAGCCAGGTTACGCAGCTAATTGCCCGTCGCCTGCGCGAACTGAATGTCTATTGTGAAATTCACCCCTATCAGAATGTAACCATGGATGTGATCCGTGAAATGGCGCCGAAAGCCATCATCTTTTCAGGTGGACCTGATAGCGTCACCCGTGAAGGCAGCCCACGTGCTCCCGAAGGTGTATTTGAATTTGGCGTACCGATCCTTGGTATCTGCTATGGACAGCAGGTCATGATGCATCAATTGGGTGGCAAAGTCGAAAGCGGGCACGGAACCGCCGAATTCGGACGCGCTTACGTCACACCCAAAAACACGCTGGATATTCTGGATGGCTGGTTTGCAGACGGAAACGAGCAGGTTTGGATGTCGCATGGCGATCACGTCTCGGAAATTGCGCCTGGGTTCGAAGTCTACGGCACGTCTCCAAACGCACCGTTTGCGATAACAGCTGACACTTCGCGTCACTTCTATGCTGTCCAGTTTCACCCCGAGGTACATCACACGCCTAACGGCAAAAAGCTGTATGAAAACTTCGTGAAGCTGGCCGGTTTCAAAAGCGACTGGACGATGGGCGCCTACCGCGAGGAAATGATCCGAAAAATCCGCGAACAGGTCGGCGATAAACAAGTCATTTGCGGGCTGTCTGGCGGAGTCGATAGCTCTGTCGCAGCGATCCTGATTCACGAAGCGATTGGCGATCAGTTAACCTGTGTGTTTGTCGATCACGGCCTTCTTCGCAAAAACGAAGCTCAGGAAGTCGTTGGCATGTTCCGCGACAATTACAACATCAAACTGATTCACGCCGACGAAAGCGATCTATTTTTGGGTGAGCTTGACGGTCAATCAGACCCGGAGACAAAGCGCAAAATCATTGGCAAGCTGTTCATAGACGTTTTCCAAAAACACGCAGATACCATTGAAGGGGCTGAATTCCTGGCTCAGGGCACCTTGTACCCAGATGTCATCGAATCCGTATCGTTCAGCGGCGGACCGTCTGTTACTATCAAATCACACCACAACGTGGGTGGTTTGCCCGAAAAGATGGGCTTGAAACTTGTCGAGCCGCTTCGAGAGCTGTTCAAAGATGAAGTTCGTGCATTGGGGCGCGAGTTGGGATTGCCAGACAGCTTTATCGGTCGTCACCCCTTCCCTGGACCCGGATTGGCGATCCGTTGCCCCGGCGAAATTACGCGTGAAAAACTTGCGATCCTGCGCGAGGCCGATGCAGTTTACATCGACCAAATCCGCAAACACGGACTGTACGATGATATCTGGCAGGCCTTTGTTGCAATTCTTCCGGTACGCACCGTTGGGGTTATGGGTGACGGACGAACTTATGACTACGCCTGTGCCCTGCGGGCCGTGACCTCTGTCGACGGTATGACGGCTGACTATTACCCGTTTAGCCACGATTTCCTTGGAGAAACGGCCACCCGTATCATCAACGAAGTCAAGGGCATCAATCGCGTGACCTACGACGTAACTTCGAAGCCTCCAGGAACGATCGAGTGGGAGTAATTCCCAAGGCGTAATTTTAGGACAAAGTCTGATTTAGTCCCCCTGTTCACATTGCTGTTTGAACTTAAATGTCAATCTTTTCCGTAGGTCCTGCTTCCACTATACATTTCGGAAAGAAGAGCAGGCACATGAAAGATATCACGTCCGAAAAAAAACCTAAATTTGTTGATCGTTTTGTTACGGTCAATGGGCAAAATCGCGCGTCGGTTGCCTTATCCAACCCAGAAACCTTGTGGTTTAATACGGGGACGCTGTGCAATATCGAATGCTCCAATTGTTACATTGCCAGTTCTCCGACCAACGACGACCTTGTTTATCTGACATCTGATGACGTCGCAGAATACTTAGAGCAACTCTCTGAAATTGGCTGGGGCGTTACTGAGATAGGGATTACGGGTGGTGAACCATTCATGAATCCCGACATCATTGACATACTGCGCAGGGCGCTCAAGCGTGGATACGATGTTTTGGTACTAACCAACGCAATGGCTCCAATGATGCGTCCAAAAGTACAACGTGGGCTTCAGGATCTTCACTCAGAGTTCGGGGAAAAGTTAGCCCTACGTGTGTCGCTGGACCATTATCAGCAAGAAAAACACGATCAGGAACGAGGAACCGGCAGCTTCGCCAAGACAATCACGGGGATGTCGTGGCTAAGAGACATAGGTATAAAAACCGCAGTTGCCGGCCGCATAGAATTTGCAGATTCCGAACAATCTGCGCGGGATGGCTACGCTGAATTGTTCAAAGAATTGAGCTTTTCAATTAACGCCTACGACCCAAGTCAGACGGTATTATTCCCAGAAATGGATGTTACAGCAGACGTTCCTGAAATTACTACGTCGTGTTGGGGCATACTTGGGAAATCTCCTGATGACGTGATGTGCGCGTCATCACGCATGGTCGTGAAACGCAAAGGCGAAATTCAGCCAACGGTTCTTGCCTGCACGCTTATTGCTTACGATCAAGCCTTTGAGTTAGGCAGTACCCTGAAAGAAGCCGAACAAGATGTTTATTTAAATCATCCACATTGCGCGAAGTTCTGTGTTTTGGGCGGCGCTTCCTGTACCGCATAAAAAGTTCCGCTACGGACAATTTGACATGCCAGTCCGACGACCACTATCTGTCCGTAAGCTTACTTTAGGAGAGGACAGAAAATGGGTCTTGAAAATACCGCCGCAGTTGTAACTGGTGGTGCCAGTGGTTTGGGATTTGCCACAGCTTCTAACTTCCGCGGCGCAGGCGCGCAGGTTACGATCCTAGACCGTGATCCAAACGGAGCTGACGCCGCCGCTAAAATAGGCGCACACTTCATTCAAACAGATGTGGCAGACGAGCAATCTGTTGAAGCAGCTATTACTTTTGCCGTCGAAAAGATGGGTCGTATTACAGCCGTAGTAAATTGTGCCGGAATTGGCACCGCTGAAAAAACTGTTGGCCGTGACGGACCGCACAAACTGGACCATTTCAAGCGTATCATTGACGTCAACTTGGTTGGCAGTTTCAATGTCGCACGCCTGGCTGCCGTCCAAATCGCAAAAAATGACCCAGCTTCTGACGGAGCACGTGGTGTGATCATCAACACTGCATCCGTTGCGGCTTTTGACGGACAAAAAGGTCAGGCGGGCTATGCCGCTTCAAAAGCCGGAATTGCTGGTATGTCCTTGCCCATGGCCCGCGATTTGGCCAGCTTGGGCATTCGCGTCATGGCAATTGCACCTGGCATCTTCATGACCCCAATGCTCGCAGGATTGCCAGAAGAAGTTCAAGCCGGACTGGCGGCATCGGTCACATGCCCGAAACGCTTGGGTGACCCTTCTGAATACGCATCACTGGCACGTTTCATCGTCGAAAACGGCTATCTGAATGGTGAAACCATTCGTATCGACGGCGCATTGCGCATGCAGTGATAGCGTTATGAATGCGATCAAAGCCGAGGGTTATCCCTCGGCTTTTTCTTCTAGAAGTAGCCATTCTTCTTCTGCAGATGACAGTTTTTCCTGCCTTTCGGTCAACATTTCTGTCGCCTTTTTGAACTTTACGGGCTCTTTTGTGAAAAGCTCAGGGTCTGACAGTAATTCTGACAATTTTGCGATTTCGGCTTCTAGGCGCTCGATTTCGGCCGGAAGAGCCTCCAAGCGGTGCTTTTCTGTAAAAGACAGTCCACCAGGCTTTGGCGCTATGTTACTTGATTTTGGCGCCTTTTCTGGCTTTTGTTTTTCAACAACTTTGGCGGCTTCAAGGAACTGATCTTCCTTGCGTTGTTCCTGGTAATCGCTCCAACCACCGGCATAGACTGTCGCCCGTCCCTGACCCTCCATTGCAATCGTCGTGGTTGCCACGCGGTCCAGAAAATCCCTGTCGTGACTGACCAACAAAACCGTCCCGTCGTAATCATCCAGCAACTCTTGCAAGAGATCCAGCGACTCGACGTCAAGGTCGTTTGTCGGTTCGTCCAAAACCAATAAATTACTTTCGCGCGCCATCAGTTTCGCCAAAAGCAATCGCGCCTTTTCCCCGCCAGATAAGGACCTTACTGGCGCGCGGGCCTGAGCGTCTGCGAACAGAAACTCTTTCAAATAGCCGACCACATGCTTGGGCTGACCGCGTACCAATATCTGATCTGCTTTTCCGGAAACCCGCATCCCCGGATCGCTTGTTAAACTTTCCCACAAGGTTTTATCGCCATCCAACTGTGCCCGGGATTGATCAAAAATCACCGGAAAAAGGTTGGTTCCGTGGGTCACTCTGCCGGTATCTGGTAGCTCTTCTTGCATCAGCATCTTCAGAACGGTTGTCTTGCCAACCCCATTCGGCCCAACAAACGCAACTCGATCACCGCGAAGTACCCTGATCGAAAAGTTCTGAACGATCTTTTTGTCATCATAGACCTTGGTCAGGTGTTCGGCTTCAATCACCTTACGACCGCTTTTGGGGCCGGACTCCAACGCCATTGCAGCGGTTCCCTGACGTTTGATCATCGCCGCGCGCTCGGATCGGAGGTCTTGCAACGCCCTTACCCGGCCCTGATTGCGTTTACGCCTTGCTGAAATGCCTTCAACCGCCCAACGTGCTTCGGACTTGATCCTACGATCCATTTTGTGACGCTGAGTATCTTCTTCTTCCCAGACCTTATCCCGCCAAGCTTCAAAGGCACCAAAGCCTTGCTCATTCCGAAGAACCTTTCCCCTGTCCACCCAAAGGGTTGCACGGGTAAGTTCACGTAGAAATGCACGGTCGTGGCTGATTAGGACATAGGCCTTTCGGGTCTGCTTCAATTCGGATTCAAGCCAGCGGATCGCCTCGATATCCAGATGGTTGGTCGGCTCGTCCAACAGCATCAACTCCGGCTCTTCTGCCATCAGTTTCGCCAAAGCCGCCCTGCGGCGCTCGCCACCTGACGCCACATTGACATCTCGTGTTGGATCGAACTTGAGGTTTTCAGCAACCATGTCGACTTTGTATGCTTCAGCTGGCCCCAAGCGACTGGCGGCGAAATCGCCCAATGTCGCAAAACCTGCCATATCGGGGTCTTGTTCCATGTATCCGACAGAAACACCTG
>Ga0181581_10005274_pt1 | contig 10075 bp, 6 predicted proteins | sample 071ome_22_FD_132433 | JGI IMG/M metagenome (GOLD analysis project Ga0181581, IMG submission 132433) | Coastal salt marsh microbial communities from the Groves Creek Marsh, Skidaway Island, Georgia - 071404AT metaG (megahit assembly) | ecosystem: Environmental > Aquatic > Marine > Intertidal zone...
CTCCACTTTCCCCATCTCTCGCGCGATCATCTTCGTGTAGCTCAGAGACGGTGCCGATGGTTCGCCAGCGTCGTCCAACGTCGGCGCGCCGATCGTGGGCATAGAGGCGAGGATCGTCTTGACGGCGTGCACGTCGAGGAGCAATTGTTGACACCCCGTCTCGGAGACGCGTTTACACTTGAAGACGGCGACGTACAGTTTCGGCGCGATGGACGCCGCCAACTTTTCGCAAAAGAACGTAAAGTGTATGTCGCTGATGCTGGAGCGCAGAATCGGAAGTACGGTGGCGATTGTGCGCTCAAAGGTGTCCACGTATTCGCTCTGGTCTCCGACGACGTCGAGCGCGCCCCAGTTGACGCGAATCATGCCGGAGACGACGTTCGATTGCGCCTCGACCGCGGCGATGAGTTTCGTGAGCGCCTCGGAGAGCGTGGCGCTGAAACTGTCCTCGACGTCCATCATGTCCACCTTGTCCTTGAACCCGTCGTCTAGAGACTTGATCATCGAATCCCCGAGCGGGCCGATGGTTTCGACGCAATACTCGGCAGTGTTGACGATGAGACACATCGTCTTGATTTCGCTCGACCGCTGCGCCTCTGGACGTCGCTGGTCGATCGCGCTCGCGCACGCCGCCTGTGCGCGTTCTCTGAGCGTCTTTGCGTACGCCGTGAGCAATTGTAAAAATACTTCGTGCACGGCGAAGAGCGTGCGACCGCGCGTCAAATTCGAGCATCGCTTGAAAACCTTCTTCACGTTTAAGAAGACACTCAACGCGCTCGATAAAATCTTCGGATTCGTCTCGTCTCCCGTCCACGTCTCCGTCCGAATCGTCTCGTTGAGCTGATCGATCAACTGACGACGCTCGAGCGCGACGTATTCCGTCAAGTGTCCCTCGAAGCATGAGACGACGCTTCCTCTAAACATAAACGTCGCCGCGGCCTCCGCCGCCGAGTCCATCGGTAAAACTCGCCCACCTCGCAAATTTTGCGTTTGTTTATCGCGCTCGCTGCGTTCGTATTTCTGTCGAAGCATGGACGCCGACGCACGATCGCCCTCCAATTCTTCATCCTCGCCGCCGCCCCCCGTGCCGAAGCGCTCGTCGAGCTCGGTTTCAAACTCGATGGTGACGTGCATCGCGTGCAACAACTTTTGCACGTCGTGCGGGCCTCGTGCGTCCAACGCCTCGGCCAACTGCGCGCGCGTGAGTTTACACAGCGACACGCACAACAACTGCGGCACGCGCCAGTGCGCGGGAAACACTGCCCACATGGATTCCTTGGACTGCAACTGTCGCGTTATCCAATCGTACCGTCTCGCGATTCTCCCTAAAAAGTCCCCCGTCTCGTGCGCGCTGAACACCGACGCGTAATTCGTGAGCTCTCGATTCGTGAGATTTCCCACGAGCTCCTCGCGCACGTTCGGTTCTAGCGCGTTCACGACCAAGCACGCCTCTCGCAACTTTCTCTGCGCCAACTCGTCGCCCTCCATCACGTGCGGCACCCACGTCGTGTGAAAATCATCAAACACCGCCGCGCGCAACTGCTTCTTCACCTGCACGTGCTTGTCCTGTAACTCTTTAATCTTTGGAATCCCCGAATACGCGTCGAAATGCGTCGCCAACTGCGCTGCGGCTTGTAATAAATTCGCCGCGTCACCGTATTGCCGACGCAACGCGAAGAGCTCGAGTTGTTCCATGCCACTCACGAACATCGATAATCGTCGCAACGTCGTGATCGATCCCGTGAGGTGATTCTTCGCTCGATCTAAACGAACGATATCCGCGCAAATCTCTCGCACGCTCGCCTCTGTCTCCGCCGCTTTCCGTTCCGTCTCTTCCATGCGCGTTCGCAATTCGTCGACGCCGCCGGCGATCACTTCGAAATCATCCCTCGCGCGCGCCTCGCTCCCACTCTGCGCGCGCAGCGCCCCCATAATCTCCGCGTCAACGAGTTTCACGCGCTCGCGGAGCTTTTCGATCATCTTATCGACGCCCGCGAGCGCACGCTCGTCCGGGACAACGTCGTTGACGAATGCGATTGGATTAAAGTTTTGCGCTTCAAACGCATCCGTCGTCGACACGGACGGCGCGCGTGCGTGTCGCGGCTTGGGTGTCGTCGACATGGATCGCGTTCGACGACCCGACGCCCTCGCGTCGGTCGCCGTCCGTCCGCGCGCGCGACTGTCGTGCCAGCGTCCCTCGTCTCGTCCTTTCTACTCGGCGGAATGATGTTTCAACAACAAATTATAAACTACTACGATGGACGACGGTGGTGCTACTTCTCCTTGGGCGTCACGTTGCGCATGAGCGTGATATTATCCCCCTTGAGTAAAATTCGCCCCACGGAAACGCGTCGCTGTTTCTTCTCCACCACCTCCTCGGCGTCGTCGAGGACGAGATTCATGTACTCGTCGAAACCGACTATTCGACCCTCGACGCACGTGTCGGTGTTTTCGTACATCCAGATCTGCACTCGAGCCTTCGTCTGTAAGAAACGAAAGATCAAGTTCTGTCGAGCGCGAGCGAGCGGAGAGACGATGCGAGACGGTCAGTCGGTCTGTTCGGCGCGAGCTCGGACGGGCGCGGAGACTACCCTAACCTCCGCTCGAATGCGTCCCTCGCGCGCGCGCGCGTCGATGCGCGCGCGGTGGACGCCTCGTTCGAACGTTGAGGACGCGTCCCATACGTGCGCGCGCCTCGGTCGCGCGCGGTCGCCCCCGGTTCGCGTCGTGGTCGCGTCGATGCGCGCGCGCGCCAACACGTACGATCGGTTGCGTCATGATTCGCTGCACTTTCGTCGCCATGGTGCCTCGTTCACGTCGTTCGAGCGCGCGCGAGACGTGCGGGGTGGTGTGTGAGGGATTCCCGTCGCGCGCCCGGGCTCGTTCGCGTCGCGCGACGCGCACTGCGGGGACAATGAGGATGGGCGCGAATGGGCGAGTTGGGCGCCGCCGCGTCAAAACAGAAAGCGCCGCCGTCACTCGTCGGCGCGTGGAGCGCGCGAAGAGACCTCGGCGCGATGGGCGGGGCGAGAGACGGTGGGAAGGCGCCCAAGAGCGCCGGATTGGGCGGGTTGCTCGCGCGGAGCAAGCGTAGGAACGAGGCGCCGGGACCGGGACAGAGCGGGTACCGCGCGCACGAGGCTGGACAGTATATCAATTACGCACACACGACGGACATTAACAAGACGGATGGTGCCGGTTCTGTGCTCGAAAGAAGCGAACTGGATGAGTTCTTTCATCTGGCGGAGCTGGCGAATCGAGATTTCACGACGGAGCGCGGACGGGAGCGGGCGATGGTGATTTCGGCGCCGGGCGAGAGCGGTGAGGGGGCGGCGTCAGCCGCGAAGATGAGCGCGGAGGAGACGGCTCGGGCGAGAAATGAGGCGGAGACGTTACACCGAGATGCGTTGAGCGTGCCGAGGCGACCGGCGTGGACGCACGACACGACGGCGGAGGAATTGGACGCGAACGAACGACGCGCATTTTTAGAGTGGAGACGCGCGTTGGCGGCGGTGGAGGAAGATTCGAGGTGTTCGGTGACGCCGTTCGAAAAGAATCTGGAGATTTGGCGCCAGTTATGGAGAGTATGTGAGCGCTCGGACGTCGTCGTGCAGGTGGTGGACGCGCGAGATCCTTTGTTTTACAGGTGCGAGGATTTGGAGACGTACGTCAAAGAGCTCAATCCGGGCAAGACGACGATGTTGTTGCTCAACAAGGCTGACTTGCTCAGCGAGGAGCTTCGACGCGCGTGGGCGGAATATTTCGACGCGCAAAACATTCCATTCTTGTTCTGGTCCGCGAAGGCGGCGTATGAGGAGATTGAGGCGGAACAAATCGCCGCGAAAGCGGCGCAGGCGGCGAAAGAGTTGGACGACGCCAATCGTAGGATGGCCATGCAAGACGACGAAGAGGATGACGACGCGATGGAACTCGCTGAAGATTTACGATTGAAGGCAGAAGCCGCGCGTAAGGCTGCGAACGCCCACGCGGAGACGGTTCAGAATTTGCAGCGAGTCGAAGAGAAGGCGGACGATCCCGCGCACATTTGGTCGCGATCCGAGCTTTTGGACATTTTACAAAAGCGCGCCGAGGCGGCGATCGAGGCCATGGGGGAGAGTCGAGTGAAACGAAAGGGTGCACAGGCGCACAGAGCGGTGATCGGCATGGTGGGCTACCCGAACGTCGGGAAATCGAGCACGGTAAACGCCATCATGGCGTCGAAGAAAACAGGCGTGAGCGCGACGCCCGGTAAGACGAAGCACTTCCAAACGCTTGAGCTCGGCGATGACTTGCTTCTGGCCGATTGCCCCGGTCTCGTCTTTCCGACGTTTTCAACGTCCAAGTCGCACTTGGTGTGTAACGGCGTCATTCCGATCGATCGTCTCACCGACGTGATGAAGCCCATCGAAATCATCGCCGACCGCATTCCGAGAAACACCATCGAACACGTGTACAACCTCAAACTTCCTTTACCAGCCTTGCACGAAGACCAAGGACGAAAGCCAACTGCGCGTGAGTTCGTTCGCGCGTACTGCGCCGCTCGTGGGTACACGGTGCAAGGAAATAGACCGGACGAAGTTCGCGCCGGTCGCGCCGTCCTCAAGGATTACATCAACGGCAAGTTACTCTTCTGCGTCGGACCGGAAGGATACGAGGGCCCGCTCGGCGCGTCGCGCGTGGGTGAAGACGCGATGATGGGGTACGGAGCCGGCGCTATCGAACCGATGGCGAAGAATGACGCGAAAGATGAAACCGAAATCGACGATCCTCTCGCCGCCGCCGTTTTGGACGACATGGTGGCGACGCTCGGATTGGACAAGGGCAAGGGTAAAGAGCGAACGCGCGCCGAACACAAGTACCAAAAGAAGGGTAAGAAGGAAAAGGGACGCGTCAAGTTCAAGGATTCGGGAGTCAACACGACCGCGGGTGGTCAAGGCTTCCTGGTTGGGAAACGAGGAGGCATCATGCCGGCGCATCTGCAAGCTCAAGTTCGATCGTCCATCGCCGACGAATAGACACTGCGCCAATCGCCTAGATTTTTTGACATTAATTCACACCACTAATTCACGAGCTGTATGTCGTCCGAACTCTCGATCTCGGACAGACGCGACGACCACGTGGCGACTATTCGACCCATCGTCTTGTAACTTCCGTGACAAACGCCGCCGACATGCGGCGTGAAATACGACCTCGGATGCTTCACCACGGCGTCGTTCGGATCGACCGGTTCGCTCCACGCGACGTCGCTCGCCACGTACCCTAAGCGACCGCTCTCTAAAGCGTCTAAAAGATCGTCTCTATTGAACAACCCACCTCTCGCGACGTTGACGAGCACCGCGCCCGGTTTCATGGCGCCGAGAAACGCCGCGTCGATCATCCCCTTATTCGACGCATCCTGCGTGCACGCGACGCACACCGCGTCCGCCGCACCCAATAACGCCGCAAACGTCGCCGTGTCACTCGTCGAACACACCGCACGCAGCGACGCACCGCATCGATCGCTCTCGTCGTCTCGCCACTCGGACCGTCTCGCCGCCGTCATCGAGCACCCGAACCCGCGCAATCTCGCCGCAATCTTCACCCCGATCGCCCCCCAGCCGAGAATCATCACCTCGCAATCCTCCAACGCCGTCCCCGTGGGCGCACCGAGCGCTCGTCGCTCGACGCTCGCCGACATGTCGTCGTGTCGCCGCAACGCCGCCAAGAGTAAATAGAGCGCCATCTCCGCCGTGCTCGTCGCGTTTCCCGTCTTTTCCGAGGGAATCCTCGCCACTCGCACGCCGAGCCTCGACGCGGCGTCGACGTCCACGCCCTCGAGACCGACGCCGAACTGCAGGACGAGTCGCAATCGTCCCGCGGCGCCGCGAGAGAGCGCCTCCTCGTCGAGCGTCGTCATGAGCGGGACGGCGACGTCTGCGTCACCAATTTCGTCGAGCACGCGCTCGCGCGGGCATCGCACGACGTCGAGATCGAGTCCGCGCTCTTCCGCGCACGCTTTCGTGTGATTGAATCCGTCTGAAAATTCTAAACCGCAAAAGAGGACGCGGGAACGCGTCATGGCGACGGCGCGAAGTGACGCGCGTCCCGACTACGAGCTAGTCCTTCTCCGCCGTCGACGCCTCGCTCGGGTTCCAATCGTCGTTGATCGCGGTGACGTCTAATTGAATGATGTTCGCTCGACAGTCGAGCAGGGTGCCGAGACTCGGCGTCGTCCTCCCGCCGTCGCCGTGGACGAACTCTTTGACGTACGTCCCGGCTTGCGTGCGAAGACGCAAGAGCACGGAATCGGGCGAACCCGGTATTTCTTCCGACGACATGCTCACGATGGTGCGGGGACGAACCATGTCGGAGCGACGATGAACGACGCGCGTCGGCGTGGCCTGTTGAATCACGAGGCAAGACGTGGAGGCGATCTTTTCGTGATCCTCTCGCGTCGCGGGACGAGAGAGACGCACGATGGCGACGTAACTCTTCTCCTTTTCGCGTTCGTCCGACGCTTGTCCGACGGCGTGGTAACACGCCTTGCTCGTGAGACAGAGACCGCGGACGCGCACGCCGGTCGTTTCGTACCGCGCGTTGATCTCTCGTTCCATCGCGGCGACGTCCTCGGCGTCGACGCGCGAGCGCTTCGGATCGTGCACTTGCAACGCGAACGGTCGTCCGTCGCTCAGCATGCGCACGTCCATGTCCTCTCTCCCCGAGCTGTTAAACTTGGCCCCTCGCGAGCGCATGCGCTCCAATATCACACTCTCTATGGACTCAACCACGCTCCCTCGACCGATTCTCTCTCCGCTCTCTCGACTGATCCATCTCGACTGCGGCACGCCTCGATCCAGCTTGACGTACCAACCGCCCACGTGCGCTGGTTGATGAAACGCTTCGAGCACGCACCTCGCCGGAAACTCGGGCGCGGGAGGTTCATTCACCACATCTAAAAACGCCTCGTCGTCCATCTGCGCCAGACGATTCCCCGCGTCGTCGTACGCGCGCTTGGCGGCGGCGAATTCGTCCTCAAACGGATCCTCCGGCGAACTCAGGTGCGCGAAAAACGCATCCTCCGCGCCTCCACCTCCGCGCTTCCGCTTCGACCCCTTGTCTCGCTGCCAGTGTTTCCTCGCGCTCGCTCTGTGTTTATTCCTCTCCTCGCGCTCGCGCGCCGTGAGTTTCAAAGGCACGCCCGCGAGAAAGCGCGTCTCCTTGTCGTCGTCGCGATACTTGTACTTGGCCGTGAGCGCGTACGTGGCGTTCTCGGCGTCCTCTTCGCACCCGAGCGCGCGCGCGAGCGCCGGACACACGAGTGCGCGCAACACCACGTCTATCGGCGTCGCGTCGCGTCCCGACTCGCCGTCTCGCGGCCGCGCGCGCGCCGCGCGTTCTCTCGTGTGCACAGCCGCCGGTAAAATGACGTCGAGTTTAAACGACGCCGGCGCGTGACCGCGCGCCCTCGCGCGCCACACGAACTCTCGCGTGGACGTAATGTCGAGCACTCGTCGATCGGCGTGCGCCGTTTCCTCGTCGTCGACGTCCGCGGCGCGAGACGACGACGTGGAGGGGGTGTCGTCGTGCACGGCGATTTGTAAGATGCCGAGACAAAACGCGCACGCGCGCTCGCGCGTGCCGTCCTCGCGCGTCGCGATGGGCGCGCACACGCGCGCGTACGCCTCTCGCAACGTCTCGCCGCGAAATCGAAGCGCACACGCCGCGCACGCGTGACGGTCGCGCGCATCCATCGCGGCGAGTCGCCAGACAGTGACGCGCACGTCTCGACATCATGCGCGCCTCGGTCGCCGTCCCGCGCGCGACGACGCGCGCACGGGTCCTCACGCGACCGACTACGTCGCGTCGCGTCGTCCTCGCGCGCGTCGGGAAGCCTTCGTCCGAGGAGAAGGGATTCTTCGAGGCGGACTTGGCGAACGACCTCAAGAGCGTGTCCTCGGACGACATCATCGACGCGCTTCGAGCCGGCGACGCGCTCGCGTACGTCGGCGTGGGCGGTCTCGCGGCCAACGTGGTGACGTCGTATTCGCTCTACGTGCTCGCGTCCACCGGCTGCGGGTTGCCGCCCGGTCCGGGAGGCGTCGTCGGCGCCGCGGAGGGCGTGTCCTATCTCTGCGTCGCCGGCTTCGTGCTCGCGGCGACGGTGAAAAAATTCAAGACGGGAAGCGGATTACCGGCCGGACCCGGTGGCGTGCTGGGAGGCGCGGAGGGCGTGTCTTTTTTGGTCGCGCTCGTCGGACTCGGCGTGCTGGCGAACCAGCTCTTACACTTTGGGTACGTGCCGGAGGCGGTGCCCGTCGAGGGCGGGCAATGCTTTGGCAAGTGAGTAGCGAGGAAAAGAATGCGGCTGTGAAATGTTTATTATAGATATTCGACTCATTCGAGATCGTCCAACTTGACGTCCACCTCCTCGCGCGTGCGCAGATCCTTGACGCGAACGTTACCGGCTTCCCATTCCTTTTCGCCGAGCAATACGACGCGTTCGGCGCCGACGCGTTCCGCTTGCTTGAACGCCCACTTTGCCTTTTTATCCTCGAGGACGAGATCCACCGTGCGTCCGGACTCGCGGAGCTTGGCGGCGACTTTCATCGCTTGGGGACGAAGTGATTCGGAGAGCGGGAACACCAAGTCTTGGGTGTCGCCCTTGGAAAAGTCGGGCATCAAACCTTTATCCTTGAGCAACTCGACGATGACGGCGTCGCCGAAACCGAAACCGACCATCGGTTGGTTCTCGCCTCCCAAGGCGCCGAGGAGCATGTCGTAGCGACCACCGCCGCAGATGGCGCGAAGTTCACCCTTGCGGTCGAACCCTTCGAACACGATGCCCGTGTAGTAGGCTAAACCGCGAACGACGCACGCGTCGAAGACGAGCCAGTCACGGTAGCCGTAGGCGTCCGCGTACTCGAAGAGCTTCTTCAAGTCTTGCACAGCCTCGGCGTCCGGACCGATGAGCGCTTCGAGTTCCTCGACCGTGCGCATGGACGTCGCGGCGAGAATGCCTTCGACCGCCTCTTCGTTCACGCCGAGCTCTCGGAGTTCCTCTTCGATTTTCTCCCGCGGGAGCTTTTCAATTTTATCTACCACTACGCACACCGGCGCGAAATTCTCCGAACCGATGCCGAACCGCGTCAGAACCTCTTGTAAGAGCTTTCTCGAGCTCACCTTGATGCCGACGTCCGCGCTCGTCACCCCCACCCTCTTGAAAAACGTCGTAATCGCCGCCAAGAGCTCGGCCTCCGCCTCCACGCCGCTCACGCCGACGATGTCCATGTTCCACTGGTAATGCTCGCGACGACGTCCCCGCGTCATGCGCTCGTACCTCCAGCACTGTCCGATCGCGAACCACTTCGCCGGCGTCGCCAAAGACTTCCCCTGCTGCAAAATCAACCGAGCGAACGACGGCGTCAACTCGGGTCGCAGCGCCACGCGCCGCTCGCCCTTGTCCACAAAGTTATACAACTGCGTCGTGATCTCCTCCCCAGCCTTCCGCGTGAACAACTCCTCGTTCTCCAACACAGGCGCATCGAATTCCTCGAATCCAAAAACCTTGGCGCACTCTCGAAAGTGTCCAAACAACCACGACCGCCGCCGCATCTCCTCCGGCGGAAAGTCCCTCGTCCCCTTGGGCGGTTGTAAATCGATCGTCGGTCTCGCGCTCCCCCGCGCCGCGTTCGCCGTCGGATCAATCTTCGTCGTCTCGCGTCCACCACCGCTCTCGCGCACCGCCCCACCCGTCGTCGTCCTCGTCGTCGTCGTCCGGTGTCCCCGCGCGAGGCGTCGCCGCCCCCCCTGCGCGATGCGCGCGCGTCGATCGGCGCACGCACCGCGCGCGTCGCGCGTCACGCACGCCGTCGTCGCCGCGGGCGCACCGATCGCGACGCGTCGCCACGTCGACGCCCACATCTCGATCGACCCGTTCGCCCGTCGCGCGCTCGCGCCCGTCGTCGTCGAGGACGTCGAGACTTCGACGACGGCGCGTCGTCGACCGACGCCGAGGACGAGTGACGCACGATGACGCACCCGTAGTGAACGCACGTGTACGCCTATACTCATCAAAAATGTTTCTTTATCTCTTACA
>Ga0181581_10005277_pt1 | contig 10073 bp, 9 predicted proteins | sample 071ome_22_FD_132433 | JGI IMG/M metagenome (GOLD analysis project Ga0181581, IMG submission 132433) | Coastal salt marsh microbial communities from the Groves Creek Marsh, Skidaway Island, Georgia - 071404AT metaG (megahit assembly) | ecosystem: Environmental > Aquatic > Marine > Intertidal zone...
AATTATTAGAAAATAATAATATTACATTTATGGGTCCATCATCGCATGTTATTAATACATTAGGTAATAAAATTCAATCTATGTTGATTGCTGAAAAAACACAAGTACCATTAGTTAAATGGAGTGGTGGTAATACGTTAAAAACATTAGAAGAAGTTAAGAAATTTGTATATGATATAAAAGTACCATGTGTTTTAAAAGATGCTGATGGCGGTGGAGGAAAAGGTATTCGTATTATAAATAATTATGATGAAATTGAGCATAAGTTTAATCAAATAAATACAGAAATGAAAAGAAGTGAAGGTAATATATTTGTTATGGATTTAATGAAAAATTGTCATCATATTGAAATACAATTACTTGGTGATGGAGAAAATGTTATACATTTATTTGGAAGAGATTGTACAACACAAAGAAGAAATCAAAAATTAATTGAAGAAGGTCCAATTACAGTATTGCCAGAAAATATATTACATCAAATTGAAAATAGTGCTGTAAAAATGGCAAAAGAAGTAAAATATAAAGGACTTGGTACAGCAGAATTTTTATATGATGGAAATAAAATAACATTTTTAGAAATAAATCCAAGATTACAAGTAGAACATATTGTTACAGAATTATTATTAGATTTAAACTTGCCAGTTTTATTATATGAAGTAACTTGTTTAAATAAGAAACTAAATGATATATTTACAAAAAAATTAATACGTCCTAAAAAACATGTATTAGCAGTTCGTATTAATGCTGAGGAACCATTAAAAAATTTCCAACCAAGTATAGGAGTTGTTAAAAATATTAATATACCAAATATTTTACATAGTTGGCATTATAGTTCATTACATAATAATGGACAAATTATTAATGATGTTGATTCTCAAATAGGACATTTATTTACAATTGGTAATTCTCGCGAAGAAGCAATTAATAAAATGAAAAGTTTAATACATTTAGTTGAAATAAATGGAATACATACTGGAATAGATTTTACAAAAAATATTTTAAATACTTCTGAATTTGTTAATAATACACATTATACAAATTGGGTTGATTATAAAATGTTTTATAATAATGATAATGATTATATTATAGGTTTAATAAATCAAGGATATTATAAATATAAAGAAAATAAAATATATATTGATAGTTTAAATAAAAATGGTCATAACTTACATGTTGGTAATATTATTGATGTAGGTGTAAGTATTAATAATAAAATTATTGATGGTAAAGTACATATATTTGAAATTGATAAATATAAAAATGATGATTATGGGATTGAAAATATAAATATAAATGATGAATTATATGATATATGGTTAGAAATAGATAATAAATTTATATTTAAACAAATAAAAATTATATCGGATAATATATTATTATATGATGGATTACTTTGTAAATTTTATAATTATTCTAATAATTATGATAATTTTAAAATTAAATATAATAATAATATTTTTTATTATAATGAAATTATTGATTTAACAAAAATAGTTGCTCCATTTAATGGAAATATTATTAAAGTAAATAAAAATGGATATTATAAAAAAAATGAAGTTATAATTGAATTAGAAGCTATGAAAATTATAACTGAATTAAGAACAAATATTGATGGTTATATAAATTTTAATTGTAAAGAAGGAACATATATATCCAAAGGTACAATATTAGGAATTGTTGAAACAGATGATAAACCTATTAAATTAAAAATTGATATAAATAATATTAAAACATATGATAATATAATATATAAAGATATTTATAAAAATAATAGTATATCTAAACAAAATATATCAACAAATTATAATTTATTAAATATATTACAAAGTTTTGAAATTACATATATTGAAAGAATAAATGATAATAAAATTTTTAAAAATGTTGATGATAAAATATATAGTGATATAAATTGTGGTATAATAAGTTTTAATATAAATAATAAATTTATATTAATTACACATCATAATACTAATAATAATTGTTCTTTTGGACTTGAAGAACAAGATATGTTTTTACATAGTTCAAAATTAGCAAGAGAAAAAAATATACCACGATTTTATATTAGTAAAACATCAGGAGCTCAACTTAATTATAATAAAGATTTAATTAAATATTTAACATTAATTAATGATAAAGTTTATATTAAAGAAAATGATTATGAAAATAATAAAGAAAGTATAATTATAAATCATAATATAGAAATATTAAATGATATTAAATATTATAATGTTATAAAATTAAAAAATCCTTCAATCGAAATATTAGATGGATGTTCTAAAATTGCTTCAGAAACCGCCTTAGCATATAATAATATACCAACATTTACATATGTTGTTGGATATAGTGTTGGAATAGGAGCATATTTAGCACGTCTAGGACATAGAATAATACAGAGAAAAGATAGTGCGATGTTATTAACTGGATATAATGCTTTAAATAAATTATTAGGTAATAATTTATATACAAGTAATAATCAATTAGGAGGTATTGATGTAATGTTTAATAATGGTATTACACATCAAATTGTTGATAATGATATTCAAGCAGGAATGTTATTTAATAATTGGATTAATATTTATTATAGTATTCCACCAACTATAGATTATTATGGATGGAGTAAAGTTCCATATGAACTAACAAATATAATTGATAATAATTTATGGATGGAAACTATGAAAAATTATGGTAAATCTGTAATGAGCGGAAGAGGATATATTGATGGTAATAGTTTAGCAATTATATATGCAAATAGTTTAATAAGTGAAAAAATTATACCAATTGATCCAGGTGATTTAAATACTAAAAAAAATATACAACAACAAAGCGGAAATGTTTTATATCCTGATACAAGTTATAAATTTTCACAAACTTTATCTGACGCAAATAATGAAAAATTAAATTGTTTAATAATTATAAATTGGAGAGGATTTAGCGGTGGAACACGAGATATGTTTGACCATATATTAACATATGGTAGTAAAATATTAGATAATTTAAGAACATATAAACAAAAAATTTTTTGTTATATTCCCGAAGGTGCTCAATTAAGAGGAGGAGCAATGGTAGTAATGAGTTCAGGAGTAAATAAAAAAAATATTGTTATTTATGCTCATGAAAATTCACGTATTGGTATTTTAGAACCAAATGGGACGTATCAAGTAAAATTTAAAAAACATTATACAAATATTGATGAAAAAAATATTATAAAAATGATAGATATGTATGATTATCCTGATAATGATATTATTAAAATTTGTAATAAAAATAATTTAAAAAATAAAATAATTGAATATTTTAAATAATTTTATTGATAAAAATAAACCATGTAAAATAATTATTATATATAATTATAATAATATAATATACTTATAAATGAAAGCACAATATTTACATTAAATGGTGGAACATATTTATTTAAGTCATCAGAATTAAATAAGAATTTATTAGTATATTCAGAAAAAATAAATACAGAATATGAAACAAATATAATTAATTTAATAATATTAGGATTTAGTTACTTTAAATATGCGCAATCATTATCTATAGCTGGTTCTCAAATACCATTAGCAAAATTTCAAGAAAAAATTGCATTAGGTGTTAATATGACAACAAGTTTACCTTGGAATAATTTTATATCATTAAAAGATTTAAATTCAACTGGTGAAAAATTAAATGATATATCAATTAAGCTTAGCCATTTTTGCATTGTGCAAAAATGGCGCTCTCCAACTTGTGCCAAAATGGCAACGGTATCTACAACAAACATACAAATAATCATTTTTTTAAGGCTAAAAAAATATTATGTATCATTTAATTTATATTTTTTTTTATTATAATTTATTATTTAATTTATTAATTAATTAATTTCTATTCTTATTTTTATACTATTACTAAACTAACGCCTAGGCTATAGGAAAAATCCATCAATCGTAAAATTTAGCTCTACGCTTTGATCTTGGGCTTGTGTTTTCTATTTTGTAATACCATATAAGCATATCATCAAATGAAATATAGTCTATTGCTAGTCCCCCGTTTATCTCGAAATATAATACAAATTCCTCGTCCTCAAAATCCCAGTACCATTTCCAGGTGAAGTCATGCAATAAGCTTATATAATACATATTTAATCGTTCATCATATTCCCATATTAGCTCACCTGGGAGTGTCGGCAGCCAGAGCTTGTATTCATAATACATGTAATTCCTCAACTGTTTAGGAATTTTCTGAACATAGTCTTTTATAGTTGTTGTCATTATCGCTTGTGCCAAAATGGCAACGGTACATACAACCAACATACAAATAAGCATTTTTTTTTTATAGCTTAATAAATCTTTTAAGTTATATAAACATACAATTAACACATATAATATAATAAATAATGATATATGGAAAATATAAGAATAGTAAATAATATAATAACATACAATAAGGATATAGTTCATTTGGAGAAGGATATTAAGAGATTATTATTTATTACCTATTTTGGTTGATTATTATTTTACTTTGTCGAAATATATAATAGTATATATTATCTATTATTTTTTATTAAAAATAACAATTAAATTTATTTTTCAATAAATTTTTTTAATGACATTAAATCACAATTTCCTTCATATTGTACCCATTGATTTTTATTATCATTATTATTATATATAGTTAAATGTGGTATTGTTTTAAGATTATTCTTTACATATTCTTATTCTTTTTCTCTTAATTTATCTACATATATATCCTTTTTAACTACCTTATATCCTTTTTCTTCTGCATATTTACGTAGTGCTATATTACGCAATTAATAAATAATAATTTAAAATCTAATATTTGTAAAAAAATAATGAATTAGTAAAAGATTTTATATTTTTTTTACCAAACTATTTTATGTATATTACATAAAATATATAAAATATATAAAATATATAAAATATATAAATAAAAATATAATTGATATATCAATTATAATATGATAGATAATATAATAATTGGTTCTGGTGGATTTATGTTAAGTTATTTTATGGGAGTTTTTCATTATATTTTATTAAAATATGGTATTAATCAATTTAAAAATATACATATATCTGGTGCTTCTGCAGGAGGACATTTGGCTGGATATTTAATTGCATCAATAAATAATATATACAATATGAAATATTGGCATGAAAATGGACCAAAATATTTGGTTAAATATACACCAGTTAAATTTAGAGTATTTACAAGATTATTAAAACATTCAGGAGAACGATATTATAATACAATTCAAAATAAATTAGATACAATTGAACCAGTTAAATTTATTTATGATAATTATTCATGTTATGGGACAACATTAAGTTCTGGTTTGTATGTAATAAAAAATATAAAGTCCAGCAAAGATTTTGGAAATGCTATGGCTTGTACTGGTAATATTCCATTTTTTGGAAGTTTTTATAGATGGAAATATAATGATACATATTTATGGGATGGTGGTATGGCATTTAATTTATATCCAAAAGAAGTATTAAAGCATAAAAAAAATAGTGTATTATTTTGTATTAATCGTTTTCAATATAAAGAAACAAATAATTTAAAAATAATAGAATTTTCAAAATGGAGAAAATTATTATTTGATAATGGTTTACATTATATGTTTTTATCATCGGTAAATGCATCAAATAAAATGGATTATTTATTTAATTTAGGATTTAATGATGCAAAAGATAATCATATAGAAATAGAAAATAAATTAGGTTTAAATACATATTCCAATTTATAAAAACAATTGTAAATTTTATATTTATTAATGTTTTTCACCAATATAATCAATTTAAATAAGAAATAATATTTATTTACAATCCAGTTTATTTTATAAAAAATATTATATAAATAAAATAAATTTTTTTTATACATATTACATAATTAAATTTTATAATTTAAGCTGAAAAAAATGCTTATTTTTATATTGATTATATATACCGTTGCCATTTTGGCACAAGATAATTAAAAAAATTACTTTTTGCAGTTAGCTGTGGTCATGCAAAATTCACTGTTTCTAAGATATAACAAAATTAAAGAAAATCATGGACCAGATTTAGTTGACTCTGCTGAGCCAGTTATATGTCACATATGCAAGTGCATCTTCGCTACTGACAGCATGGTGTATGAGAGCTCAACTGAGACCTTGCCAACAACGTGCAAGAAATGTAGCAAAGATAGCGGTAGCGACAAAGAAAACCACGCCAACGACAGCGGAGGCAACGAAAACGACCACACCAACAAAAGCGACCGCGACAAAGAAAACCACGCCAACGACAGCGGAGGCAACGAAAACGACCACACCAACAACAGTGGTAACGACAAAGACAATTACACCAATGACAGCGGTAGCGATGAAGAAGACCACGATATTGTCACACCACCGGGAGCGCGACGGGACCGCGGTTGGAGAACGGGTGAATGGGTCGAATTTAAGTGGCCATAAATTTAAAATATTAATTTTGAAGATATATTAATTTTTTTATAATATAAATTACTAAAAATAAATTTCATATATACATAAATATAAACATAAACATAAACATAAACATAAACATAAAGAATTATATTCATATTAATATATTTTCTATATACAAATTATTTTTATCAAAATAACATATATTTTTATAAAAATATAAAGCATGAATTTCATCTTTGATTTCCTTATAATTTAAATTATATTTTTTAATAAAATGTTTAATGGATGGTTTAAAATATTCATGTTCTCCATAAATTATAAAACATTTTAGTTTTCTATAATTAAATATTGTATCATTATTAGGATTTCCAAATTCATGAGATTCTTTAAAATATTCAATATATCTTAATAGTAATTGACTATTTAAATAATCTTTATTAATATCAATATTATGAATATCAAATTGTATTGAAGGATATATACAAAATGGACTCATAAATATAACTTTAATTTGTGTTTCATCTAATAGCTTCATATCAAGTAATTTTGTTAAAATACTATCAATTATTGGACATCCTGCACTTTCACCAAGAAAAATATATTCATTATAATGATGTGTTTTTATAAAAAATATAAATTCTTGTAATAATATATTAATAGATTTATTATATAATTTTGTTTCTGTTAATAATGGATATGTACAATAATATTTATCAATATTTTTAACATTAGAAAATTTATTTAATATAACATTATATGGAACTCTACATAAAAAACCACCACCATGAAAATGAAACATTACTCTTTCGTTATCACTTATATAATCATTATCTTCAATTTGTTTTATATATTCTTTTGGTTTTATTTGGAATTTATTTAATATATTGTATAAAGTATTTACATTAAATAAAAAAGTTAAATAATATATTATATATACTCCAAATTTTATAAAATATACATTATTTATTATAGTATTAAATACAAAAATTGTAATATTCTTCTGAATATATTTAAACATAGATTAATATTTATATTTAATTATATAAAATATTATTATTTATTAATATTATAATATAAATGTATTTAAATATATATAAATTTCAATTTATATTATTTATTATTATAATATCACATTATTACTTTTATTATTTACATTTTATTTATTTATATACAAGATTTTATATAAATAATATATATAATAAATTATGTACTACATTAATATATAATAAATTTATATCAAAGATTGATATAATTTTATATTTAGATTATTATAGTAATACTTTTATTGATAATAATATAATTATAAATTCTTATTTATATATTGATAATAAATTACACGATTCTCATCTTATATTCATAAATAAAGTTAATATATATAAATATATATATGATTATTTATATAATAATATAAATCTGTATTATTATTTATATAATAAATTATTTAATATTGATTTAAATAAATATAATATTAATATTAAATTTGATAATATTAATACTTATTCATATACAAATATAACTTTTTGTATTGATAATAATATATATATATATCCAAATGATATATATATAGAAATTAATAATAATAATTATAATAATATTAATTTAATATTTTATTGTTTAATAATAATATTATATATGTATATATATGTATTATATAAATTATATAAATTATATAAATTTTATAAAAAAAACATATAATTATTTATATAATATTTAATTTATCATTTTAGATTATAATTTATTATTAAATTCATTAAATTTTACTTTATTATTTAATAAATTTTCATTATATAATAATTTATATTTATAAAATATTCTTATTATTTTTTGTTTATATAATTTTATATATAATTATATTGTAAGTAATAATTAATAAAACAATGTAAGATATAATTCAACATTTAAATTAGATAAAGCTTAATAAGAAATTATATTTCCATCTAATTTAATATAATAATTTGAATAATTTAAAGTTGGAAAATCTATTTTTAATTTATTTAATAATATATTAGTGTTTTTATCTTGTTTTTCTATAATTTCATTAGTATTTGTTATATTTTTATAATAATTAATATATGCTAAACAATTTTCATGTTCTATTATTATTATATTTTTAATATTATGTAACTTAATTAATGTATCTATATTTTCTTTACAATAATTATACATGTCATCCTTTAATTTAAGAGAACATCCAGGAATAGTTAATAAATCATATTTTTTAAACTTATTGTTACAAAATGTGTGCAATTTTTCTATAATTCTATAATCAACACAATGGATTACTAAATTATCAGTTTGTATTATCATTTTAAAATTATTTTATATTTAATCTTTAAATATATATATATAATCTTTAAATATAAAATAATTTAAAGATTATATATATACATATTTTTTAAAAAAATAAAAATATATTTAATATTTAATATTTAATATTTAACATTTAATATATAATTATGGGATATTTAACATTAAACGAATATAGTATTAAAAAATTATTTTTTAATGAATATAAAAAAAAATATAATATTACTCAAATAAAAGATATTGATAATTTTATTAGTCATGATTGGATGACAAATAATAATCTAGTTGTTAAAATTGATAATGGTTCAAAACGTAGAGGAAAAAACGGATTAATTGGATTAAATAAAGATATTTTAAGTATAAAAGAATGGATTTTAGAAACAAATAAAAAATTTGAATATAATCAACAATATATTATTGAAGAACAACAAAATATAATTGAAGAACATTATATTTCTATACGTCCATATAATAATGATTATAATGAAATTATATATAATACTAATGGAGGAATTAATATAGGAGATATTGATGATAATAAGTCATGTAAAAAATTTTTAATAAGTATTAATTATAGTGATGAAATTATAGAACATATAAATTGTGATAAAGAATGTATACATTGTATTGATAAAGAATTAAAAGATTTATTTGAAACTATGCCTATTATAAAATTCATATATAAATTTTATATAAAATATCATTTTGTATTTTTAGAAATTAATCCATTAATTAAAACATATAATAATGAATATATTCCTATTGATTTTGCTGCAAAAATAGATGATTGTGCTTTATATTTATTTGATGATATAATTATAAATATGATTCAAACACATGACAAAATAATTAAAAATGAAAATGAAAAATATATTGAAGATTTAGATAAAACTACAGGAAGTAGTTTAAAATTTAAAGTACTAAATAATCAAGGTAATATATGGACTCTAATAGCAGGTGGAGGTGCAAGTGTTGTTTATACAGATGCTATTATAAATAGAGGATATAAAGAACAATTAGGAAATTATGGAGAATATAGTGGTGACCCAAGTAAAGACTTAACATATAAATATACTTGTACTGTATTTAAAGAAATGCTTGATGATAATAACAACATTAATTTTAATAAAATTAATGATAAAAAAATTTTATTTATAGGCGGTGGTATTGCTAATTTTACTGATGTATCAGCTACATTTGAAGGAATTATAGAAGCAATTGATGAATTTGCTAATCAATTAAATAAATATAATACGGAAATATGGGTAAGAAGAGGAGGCATTAATTATAAAATTGGATTAGAAAAAATATTTGAAAATATATGGATACAGCCTGCAGC
>Ga0181581_10005279_pt1 | contig 10073 bp, 10 predicted proteins | sample 071ome_22_FD_132433 | JGI IMG/M metagenome (GOLD analysis project Ga0181581, IMG submission 132433) | Coastal salt marsh microbial communities from the Groves Creek Marsh, Skidaway Island, Georgia - 071404AT metaG (megahit assembly) | ecosystem: Environmental > Aquatic > Marine > Intertidal...
ACTCTCCACAATAATTTTTTTCTTTAGAGTCAATTTCAAAATCAATATTTGTATAAATTTCTCCAAGAAAAAAATATGATCCACTATCTTTATTAATTAGCAATGTGTTTTTTCCTATCCAGCCTAATCCTGCCTTTTGAGCTATAGCTTTCTCCAAAACCGGCGCAGAATCAACAAATGCCCTATATTTAAAATTATCTATTTCATTATTTATTTTTTTTGCAATCAAATGAAGACGGTTTCTCATTTCATTGTGATAATCTTTGCCTAAGGCATATCTTGATACGAATGCTAAATTTTTATTCTTTAGAACTTTTTTTGAGTCGAAAGTATTTTTATTTAAATAATTCATTCTGAAGGAGATAACCTTGACTGTGCCTGGCATTAATTGCTCTGGACGAGATCTTTTAGTTCCATGTTTTTCCATAAAATGCATTTCTCCATGGAATTTTTTCTCTAGCCAATTTAATAAATGTGTTTCATCTTCTTTTAGGTCTATATCTGTGAAACCAACTCCATCAAAACCAAGTTCTTTGCTCCATATAATGATTTTATTTTTTAATAATTTAGATTTCATTGAAGTCTTTTTATATAAAATTGCTATAATTATACAATGTGTGGAATTGTAGGCGAATATTTTTTTGATAAAAATTATAAGATAAATAATTTTGATTTACTTTTAAACAAAATTAAATCAAGAGGCCCAGACTATTCTGGTTTTTTCGTGAAAAATAATTTAGCCTTAGGGCATTCAAGGTTATCAATTATTGATTTATCTAGCTCATCAAATCAACCTTATCAAGACAATGAGGCTCAATTAATTTTAGTTTATAATGGCTGTATATATAATTATAAGAAATTGAGGGAAATTCTTGAAAAAAATGGACATACTTTCAGAACAACTGGAGATACTGAAGTTGTTTTAACATCTTACAAAGAATGGGGCTATGACTGCCTGAAAAAATTTGAGGGTGATTTCGCTTTTGCTATTTGGGACAATAAAAAAAGAAAATTGTTTTTAGCTAGAGATAGATTTGGGGTAAAGCCTTTATATTATCATCATTCAAAAAATTTTTTTAGATTTGGTTCAAATATACAGTCACTTATTGTAAAAGAAGATATAAATCTAGAGCTAGATCACAAATCATTGCATTTACATTTTTCACTTCATTCTGTAGTCCCAGCACCTAAAACAATTTTTAAAAACATAAATAAAATAAAGCCTGGCCATTATATGGTCCTAGGCGACAATAATAAATTAGTTATCGAGCAATACTGGAAATTAAATATTCTCGAGCAAGATCAATACATAAGTGATGAAATTGAAGCTAAAAATCTAATAAAAGATTCATTAGTTGAAGCAATAGAAAAACGTATAGATGCTTCTGATATTGATGTTGGTGTTTTACTTTCCGGAGGGTTAGATTCTAGTTTAATTGTTGCATTAGCAATAAAAAAATTTCCTAAGCTAAAAACTTATAGTATTGGATTTGATGATGATAAAAAGGAAAAGGGTAGTGAATTTTTTTATTCAGATCAGGTAGTTAATCACTTTAAAACAGATCATAAGAAATTTATTGTAGATAATAATTCTGTTCTCTCAAGGTTACCCGAAACATTTAAATCTATGTCTGAACCTATGGTGGCACAAGATGCGGTTGCATTCTATATGCTTTCTGAAATAGTGAGCAAGGAAGTTAAAGTTGTGTTATCTGGACAAGGAGCAGATGAAGGTTTCGGTGGATATTTTTGGTACCAAAAAATAAAAACTGAGCAAAATAATTATGCTAATTTTTTAAAACATTATGCCGATAGAGATCATGATGAAATGATAGAATTTTTAAATTATAAATACACTGAAAATTATACCTCAAGAATGATAAAAAAAATTTTTGATAAGAATAAATCAAAGAACTTGATCTCGAAAGTTCTAAATTATGATATTACTAATCTTGTTGTTGATGACCCGGTGAAAAGGGTTGATAATATGACAATGGCCTGGGGTTTGGAAGCTAGAGTGCCATTTTTGGATCACCAGTTAATTGAGGCTTCTACGAAAATTGACCCTAATATTCATTTATTAAGAAATGGCAAAAATATTCTTAAAAAGATTTCAGATAATATTTTACCAGAAGATATTATTAGTCGAAAAAAAGGATATTTTCCAATGCCGGCTTTAAAATATATAAGAGGCGAATATTATGATTTTGTGTATGATATTCTAACTTCAAGTGAATGTTTTAATAGAAACATATATAATATGGATTATATTAAAAAACTTTTAAAAAAACCAAATGAGTACACTACCGCCATTGATGGTAATAAACTATGGCACGCTGCAGCAACAGAGTTATGGTTTCAGCAGAACATAACAGAAAAATAGGAGTAATTATGGATGTTTTAGATAAAATTAAAGAACAAGTTGAAAATAATAAGGTTATTATTTATATGAAAGGTACGCCTCAAATGCCACAGTGCGGATTTTCAAGCAGAGCAGTAGAAGCTTTAAAACAATGTGGAAAAGAGTTTGCTTATGTGAATATCTTGATGGACCCTGAAATTTTTCAAAATTTACCAAAATATGCTGACTGGCCGACATTTCCACAAGTTTATATCAATGGCGAGCTTATTGGTGGCTGCGATATCACATTAGAATTACATGAGAAAGGCGAATTAAAAAAAATGATTGATGAAGCTACTTCATAAATTAACAATGAAAGAAAAAAATATCAAAAAAGTTGTTCTTGCATACTCTGGTGGTTTAGATACTTCAATTATAGTTAAATGGCTTCAGGATAATTATAACTGCGAGGTCATAACTTATACTGCTGATTTGGGTCAGAAAGGCGAAATAGAGTCAGCAAAAAAAAGAGCTAAGGAATTAGGTGTTAATCAAATATTTTTAGATGATTGCAAAGAAGAATTTGTAAAGGAATATGTTTTTCCAATGTTAAGAGCAAATACTTTATATGAAGAAGAATACCTTCTCGGTACTGCTATTGCTCGTCCTTTAATTTCAAAAAAATTAATTGAAGTTGCTAAAAAATGTGATGCAGATGCAATTTCACATGGCGCTACAGGCAAAGGGAATGATCAGGTACGTTTTGAATTATCTGCTTACTCACTAAATCCTGATATTAAAATTATAGCTCCTTGGAGAGAATGGGAATTAAATTCAAGAGATAAATTACTCTCTTATGCTACTTCAAATAATATTTCAGTTGATTTAGATAAAAAAAATACACCTCCATATTCTATGGATGCAAATATATTGCATATATCTTATGAAGGTAAGGTACTTGAAGATCCTTGGTCCTCTCCACCAGAAGATATGTGGAGATGGACATCTTCTCCTGAAAACGCACCAGATACTCCGGAAAGTGTAGAAATCGAGTTTTATCACGGCGACCCAGTTTCTATTAATGGTAAAAAGCATAGTCCTGCAAGCCTGTTAGAAGCACTAAATAATATTGGAGCTAAAAATGCTATTGGTAGACTTGATATTGTTGAGAACAGATATGTAGGCATGAAATCAAGAGGTTGCTATGAAACACCTGGCGGTACAATAATATTAAAAGCTAGAAGAGCTATTGAATCTATAACTATAGATAGAGAAGTTGCGCACTTAAAAACTGAATTAATGCCCAAATACGCAAATATGATTTATAACGGGTTTTGGTGGAGCCCAGAAAGAGAAAATTTGCAAAAATTTATCGACTCTACTCAAGCTAGTGTTAATGGTCTGGTAAGACTATCCCTATATAAAGGAAATATAATTGTAGAGGGTAGAAAATCCGAAAATAGCTTATATAGTACAAATTTAGCAACTTTTGAGGAAGATAAAGGCCAATATGATCATAAGGATGCAGCGGGTTTTATTGCATTAAATGCTTTAAGACTTAAAAATAAAGCCAAAAAGTAATGCTGTACATATTGAAGTATCAAGCATATCATTATAGGTAAGGTTGTTATAAAATTATAAATTTAATTAGGTAAGGAGAGGAGATGAGTAATTTAAAGTTGCTTTTTATAGGAATGATGGCAGTTTTATTAAGTGGGTGTGCCACTTATTCAGGTAATTCTATGGTTGATTCCAGCGATCCTTGGCAAGCAGTAAATAAACCTGTTTTTGCGATGAATGATGCTTTTGATCAAGCTCTCTTCAAACCTCTTGCTCAAGGCTATAACGCAATCACTCCTCAGCCAGTAAGAACTGGGGTTAATAATTTCTTTTCAAATCTAAATGAGATTGATAATGCAATTAACAACTTGCTTCAGGGCAAACCAAATGAATTTGCAACATCAATAGGTAGATTAGCGATAAATTCTACAATCGGTATTGGAGGAATAATTGATGTCGCTTCATATATGGGTATAAAGCACGCGCCAGAAGATTTTGGGCAAACAATCGGTGCATTAGGGTCTGGTGCAGGTCCTTATGTTGTTTTACCTTTGCTTGGTTCTAGTAGTGTAAGAGATATTCCAGGTGTAGTTTTATCAGCGCTTCTTAATCCACTAGCTTGGCTTGATGATATTTCTTTTAGAAATATTATGGTTGGTGTAAATGCAGTTGATAGCAGATCTAATTTATTAGCAAAAGAAGATATTGCTAGCGAAATTTCTGATGATAAATATACTTTATATAGAGACGCTTATTTAGAAGAAAGAGAATTTCAAATTGCAGATGGTAATTTAGATGATTCTGATCTTACTTCAGACATAGCAGAATAATTTTATTTTTTAGCTTTTAAACCAATATAAATACCATTCAAGATAATAAATGCTATAGGTAGTGCTATACCTAAAATATAAAATTTAAATTCTACCCAACTTTCTTCAGCATAAAATTCTGCTACATAAAGGTTTAAAAAACCACATAATATAAAAAAAATCACCCAAGATAATGTTAAAGTTTTCCAATGTTTATCTTCAAGCATAATCTGGTCTTTAAGCATTTTTTTTATAATAACTTCTTTACCAAAAAAGTAGTTAAATATAAAAAAGACCCCAAAACCCCAATAAACTATTGATGGTTTAATTTTAATAAAAACAGGATTTTTAAAATATAACGTGCTTAATCCGGCAATAAGAATAATTAATAAAGTAATATAATGAATCTTTTTTAATCCTCTCAAGAAAAATAGGGTTATAAATTGGATTGAATATGTGATCATTAGTATTAAAGTTGCAAAATAAATAGCACTCGATTTATTTGTATCCAATGAAATATTAAAAAAATCGTTTACTATATGAATATAATCTATTGATATTTCAGTATAAAAAATATAGGAAATAAAAAAAAATAAAACTGGTATAAAATCTATAAAACCTTTCAAAATATGACCTCAATCAGAATAGAATTATGTAAATTAAATCATAAAATGATATAATACACATTAATTAATAACATCACGAGTAACTATGGATATTAAGTCTTCTGAAGTTAAAAATGTAGTTGATATTGATGTCCCTCTAGCTTACGTAAAAGGCAAACCTTATCTTAATATACCAAAAGACTTGTATCTTCCCCCTGATGCTCTTGAAATTGTTTTAGAGTCATTCGAGGGGCCATTAGATTTACTTTTATATTTAATCAAAAGCCAAAATCTGGATATACTAGAATTACCTATTGCTAAAATAACTGACCAATATATACAATATATTGATTTGATGCAGGATTTAAAGCTTGAGCTAGCAGCTGAGTATATGTTAATGGCAGCAACATTGGCAGAAATTAAATCAAAATTATTATTACCCACGATCGATGAAGATACTTCAGAAGAAGAAGATCCTAGAGCAGAATTAATTAGAAGGCTTCAAGAGTATGAGAGATATAAAAAAGCCAGTATAAGATTAGATGATCTCCCAAGAGTCGACAGGGATTTTTATTTAACAAGGAAAGTTTCTTATCAAAAAATTCAAAAAGAAGAAGACTATGAAAGGGTTGACTTAGAAAAATTAGTTTTAGTTTTTCATAAATTGATGCAGCAAACAAAATTTTTAACACCACATGATGTAAAAAAAGAACATTTGTCTGTTCGTGAAAAAATGACATTTATACTTAACAGTTTAAAGAAAGATAATTATTTAGATTTTAAAAATATTTTAGATATCACTGAAGGAAAATCTGGACTTATAGTCTCTTTTCTAGCAGTTTTAGAATTAATTAAATTATCTTTAATTGATTGCGTTCAAGCAAACTACGAATCATCTATTTTTATTAAATTAAAATAGAATAATGTGACAAAAGGAGTAAATTTTGGAAAAAAATAAAATTAAAAAGATTATAGAATCATTGATTTTTTCATCAATATCACCTGTATCTTCAAGAGAAATTAAAAACTTCTTTTCTGATGAAGAAATCACAATAAAATTAATTGAAAATTTAATTTTAGAACTTCAAGAAAAATATATGAACTCAGGAGTTAATTTAAAAAAGGTTTCAACAGGATATAGGTTTCAGGTTTCAGAGGATTGTAACGAATGGGTATCAAATTTTTATCCAGAGAAACCACAAAAATATTCTAGAGCTCTTTTGGAAACTCTTGCATTGATAATTTATAAACAACCCATTACAAGAACAGAGATTGAAGCCGTAAGAGGCGTCGGTGTAAGTAGTAATATAATAAAGACGCTTTTAGAGAGAGAGTGGATTAAAATATTAGGATATAAAGATGTTCCAGGTAAGCCAGCAATCTTTGGCACTACAAAAGAATTTTTAAATTCTCATAACTTAGTATCGCTAAATCAACTTCCAAAACTTGATGATATTGTTGAACTATCTGATCAAGAAAAAAGACAACTTGGTATATTTGAAAGTAATACGGAAAAAACGGAAAATGATGATAAAATCAAAAATGAATACAATCAAGAGAATATTCATTAAGAAATAATGATTTTTATAAATTTATAGTCCATTTTAGGTATTTTTGTCTTGAGTATTTCAACATATTAGAATATATTGTCGTACCATCTAAAGCTTAATTATAAAATACAAGTGGTAATAACATGAAAATTTCAATTCCGAAAGAAAATAGAATTGGAGAGACTAGAGTAGCAGCATCTCCAGAAGTCGTTAAAAAGTTTGTTTCAATGGGTTTTGATGTCACCATACAAAGTGACGCGGGACTTGAGTCAGGTTTTACTGATGAAATTTTTAAATCAGTCGGAGCCTCTATATCTTCAGATACAAAATCAACATTAGCGAATGCTGATATTATTTTCAAAATACAACGTTTAATGACATCAAATGATGAATTAGATGAAACTTCTATGTGTAAAAAAGATGCGATAGTTATTTCGCATATGTCAGCATTATCTTCAAAAAAAGATATAGAGCAATATGCAAAAGCTTCAATTACAACATTTGCAATGGATTTAATGCCTAGAATTAGTCGAGCACAATCGATGGATGTATTATCCTCTCAGTCAAATTTATCTGAATATCAGGCTGTAATTAAAGGCGCAAATAATTTTAACAGCGCATTTCCAATGATGATGACTGCCGCAGGAACTGTTGCTCCAGCAAAAGTATTTATCATGGGGGTAGGTGTAGCAGGTTTGCAAGCAATTGCTACTGCAAAAAGAATGGGAGCAATTGTGACAGCTTATGATGTTAGAGCCGCAACAAAAGAACAAGTAGAAAGCCTTGGCGGTAAATTTCTAGTAGTGGATGAGGAAGCAATGAAAGAAGCAGAAACATCTGGTGGTTATGCTAAAGAAATGACTGAGGAATATAAGAAAAAAGAACAAGATGTAATTAAAAATCATATAAAAGATCAGGATATTGTAATTACAACAGCACTAATACCTGGCAGACCTGCGCCAAAATTAGTTAGCGCAGAAATGGTTAATTCAATGAAAACTGGGTCAGTTATAGTAGATCTAGCCGTAGAAACTGGAGGAAATTGTGAATTAGCCAAGAGAAATGAAGTTGTTAATGCAAATGGTGTAAAAATTGTTGGTTATGATAATTTGCCAGGGGAACTGCCGAAAGACGCAAGTACTTTGTTTGCTAAAAATTTATTAAATTTTCTTTCTCCTCATGTTAATGCAGAGACAAAAAGTTTAGAATTAGACTGGGAAGACGAGACAGTTAAAAATACTTTAGTAACAAAAGATGGCAGTATCGTAAGTGAAATCGTTAAGGGAGTTTCATAATGGATTTTTTAAGTTTATTTACAATTTTTGTTTTAGCAGTATTCGTTGGTTTTTATGTAGTTTGGGGAGTAACTCCAGCACTTCATTCACCTTTACTTGCTGTTACAAATGCAATCTCATCTGTAATCATTGTAGGCGGATTAATAGCCGCCGTTGCTAGCAAAGGTATAATTGATTTATCTAGCACAATGGGTTTAATAGCTGTTCTTTTAGCTTCTGTAAATATTTTTGGTGGTTTTATGGTTGCAAAAAGAATGCTAGCAATGTTTAAAAAGAAAAAATAAATAGGTAAAAATAAATGGACAATACAATTTTTGGTTTTGCATATCTTCTTTCAGCAGTGCTTTTCATTTTAGCATTAAAAGGTTTGTCGTCACCTGTTTCCGCAAGGAAGGGAAATACTTATGGAATGATAGGTATGACAATTGCTGTAGTTACAACATTAATGTTGCATGGCTCAGGATTAGATATTAGTAGTTACACAAATATAATTATAGCAGTAGCTATAGGCGGTATTTTTGGTTCTATTTTAGCTCTGAAAATTAGTATGACCGCACTTCCGCAATTAGTTGCCGCTTTCCATAGTTTAGTTGGTTTGGCTGCAGTTTTTGTAGCTATTGGAGCTTATAAAAATCCTGGTGCTTTTTTTGAAGGCGGTATTATTAGTACTGGAAGTATGATAGAAATGAGTTTAGGGCTAGCAATAGGTGCGATTACATTTTCAGGATCAGTTATAGCTTTTGCAAAATTACAGGGGCTTGTTAGTGGCAATCCACTCGTTTTTAAAGGGCAACATTTAATAAATTTAATTATATTTTTAGCAATATTAACTCTAATATATTTAATTTCAATGAATCCAATGAATCCAGAAAATTCACAATACTTTTGGATGATAGTTGGCCTTTCTTTTTTTATTGGTTTTTTAGTTGTTCTTCCAATAGGTGGAGCTGATATGCCAGTAGTAGTTTCAATGCTTAATTCTTATTCCGGTTGGGCAGCTTGTGGTATTGGTTTTACATTACAAAACACTGCTCTAATTATTACTGGAGCCCTAGTTGGTTCATCAGGAGCTATTCTAAGTTACATAATGTGTAAGGGAATGAACAGATCTATTGTTAGTGTTTTATTAGGAGGGTTTGGTGGTGATTCAGATGCAGCGGCGGCAGTAGCTGGAGGACCAAAGGGTAATGTAAAACAAGGAAGTGCTGACGATGCATCATTTATAATGGGTAATGCACAAAAAGTTATTATTGTTCCAGGTTATGGTATGGCAGTCTCTCAAGCACAACATGCTCTAAGGGAAATGTGCGATATATTAAAAGAAAAAGGGGTTGAAGTTAAATATGCTATACACCCAGTAGCTGGAAGAATGCCTGGGCATATGAATGTACTACTTGCAGAGGCCAATGTTCCCTATGATGAAGTTTTTGAGCTTGAGGAAATAAATCACGAATTTGCAACAGCAGATGTAGCTTTTGTTATTGGAGCAAATGATGTTACAAATCCGCTAGCAAAAACGGATCCTCAAAGCCCAATATATGGAATGCCAATCCTTGATGTTGAAAAAGCAGCGACAACTTTATTTTTAAAAAGGTCTATGGCCTCAGGTTATGCTGGCGTAGATAATGATTTATTTTTTAGAGATAAAACTATGATGTTACTTGGTGATGCAAAAAAAACCACTGAAGAAATAGTTCAGTCATTAAATTTAAGTTAGTTAAACAATTAAAGTTTTTAAATCTGATGGGGAATTGATTATATAATCACATCCCCATTCTTTGATATTATTCTTATTTTCAATGAACCCATAAGATGCAGCAATAGAGAACATATTTGCTGAATTAGCAGCTTGAATATCTCGTAAATCATCTCCAATATATGCACAAAAAATAGGATCACAAGAAATTTTCTCT
>Ga0181581_10005286_pt1 | contig 10067 bp, 9 predicted proteins | sample 071ome_22_FD_132433 | JGI IMG/M metagenome (GOLD analysis project Ga0181581, IMG submission 132433) | Coastal salt marsh microbial communities from the Groves Creek Marsh, Skidaway Island, Georgia - 071404AT metaG (megahit assembly) | ecosystem: Environmental > Aquatic > Marine > Intertidal zone...
GCGCACCACGGAGAGTCGGGGCCACTCCTGGGTGGTGTCGAGCCGGACCCATGTCGGGCGTCGAGGATGTCGGCCCACGCGGTTGAAGCGGGGGCTGGCGCTGATGATCAGTCGGCGCTCGAGCACCTCGGCGGTCAGTGGGTCGGGCGTCGGGAGGTGATCGATGGACGCCAACTGCCTGAGCATCGGCCCGACGGTTCGCCGATCGTCTCCACCGAAGTAGCTGCGGACCCGTTGGCGGAGGTTGGTGGCCTTGCCGACATAGATGACATCGCCGAGCGAGTCGCGGAAGATGTACACGCCAGGGGAGCGGGGAAGATCGGTGGTCATGCGGAGCTTCGACGACTGTGGGTGCCCCCCGATGGTGCCGAGCTGCATCAGGTCATCGATGCCGGTGACCCCCCAGGCAGCCGCCCGTTCGATGAGGAGATGCAACAGGTCGCAGGTCGCTCTCGCGTCGTCGAGTGCCCGGTGGCTGGGCTGGCTGGCGAAACCGAATCGCTCGGCGAGCGTCCCGAGTCGACAATTCGGCACCTCGTCGCGAACGAGGCGGCGGGCGATCGCGAGGGTGTCGAGCACAGGTGGTCGGAACTCCTCGCGCCCGGCCCGCTCGTAGGCGGCGCGGAGGAACCCGATGTCGAACCGCGCGTTGTGCGCCACCACCACGGTGCCCTCGACGAAGGAGGCGAAACTCGGCAGGACCGCCTCGATACGCGGGGCCGACGAGACGACGGCATCGGTCAAGCCGGTGATGAGCGTGATCTGGGGTGGGATCGGACGTCCCGGGTTGACGAGAGTCTGGAACGTCCCGAGGACCTCGCCGCCGCGCACCTTCACCGCGCCGATCTCGGTGATCGCATCGCTGTCGGCGCGGGTGCCGGTGGTCTCGAGATCGACGACGCAGAAGGTGACATCGGAGAGCGCGAGCCCGAGATCATCGAGGCTGCGCTGTCGGATCACCCTCCCAGTCGAACACGAACATCTGTTCGTGTCAAGCCATGGCAGTGGCGGGTCCGCCGGTACCATCGACCCATGGCTCGAGCGGGGGCGCGACGGACGGTGCGAGCTGACGATCCGCGTCACCTGCGACCCGTGGTCGAGATCCTCATCGAGCGTCTGGTGCCGCGCGGCGCCGAACCCATCGAGTGGTGTCCCGAGGCCGTGGTCGATGTGGTGGCCCGCGGGCGTCGCTCGGGTCGGGTCGGCGTCGGTCATGTCGCCGAGATCGTCGCCGCCCTCGCAACCCTGCGTGGGCGGTGCGCCGAACTCGTCGTCGACGAGACCCTCGACCCACGCTGCCGGGCCTGGCTCGACGGCGATGACGAATGGTGGCAGCAGGCGGATCCCGCCGATGGTGACGCAGGAGCCGATGATGACGATCCGCCGGGCCTACGGCGTGAGGTTCGCAAACGCCTCGCCGCCGAGGAGAAGGCCTCGCGGGCCAGCCGCGAGGTCGCCGAGCAGGCGGCGACGATCGAGTCCCTCCGCAGACGAATCGACGAGATCGAGGTGGCGCTCGGCGCCGCCGAGGGGGAACGTGACACCCATCTGGAGGAACTCCGGGCCGAGCGGGTCGCCCTGCGCAACGAGCGCGACCGCCACGCCGCCACGCGCGCCCGCCTCGAACGGGCCGCGGCGGCCACCGAGCAGGCCGAGTCGGACCGGGCCGAGGCCGAGGTCGTGCGCGACCGGGTGATCGACGAACGGAGGTCGCTGCTCGACGACACCGAACGGCTCACCGAGATGGTGCACCAGGTCGAGAGTCTCCTCGCCGGCCTTCGGTCACTCATGCCCGAGCGGGGAGCCGATGATCGACGGCGCCCGGTGCCGATCCCCGGCTCGTGCGCCGGTCTCCCAGACCGGGCCGCCGAGTTCCTCCTCGGGATGGGCGGCACCGTGATCATCGATGCCTACAACGTGACGATCGGACGTCTCGGCCATCTGCCGATCGCCGAACAGCGCGATCGGCTGCTTCAAGGGTGCGAGCAGCTCGCTGCCCGAACCGGAGCGGACATCGTGGTCGCGATCGACGGCGCCGACATCGCCGGAGCCCACACCCGGGCCCGCCGCCACATCCGGGTGCTCTACTCGCCTGAGGGCATCGACGCCGACGACGTCATCCGCGACGAGATGGCCCGGATCCCGACGGCGCGGGCGGTGATCGTCGTGACCGACGATCGCGCCATCCGCGACGACGCCCGCAAACTCGGGGCCAACCTCATCGACAGCAGCGTCTTCGCCGAGCTCCTCTGGGGTCGGTGAGCGGTCGCGAGGCCGATGAGATGAGACGCCCCGACCCGCTCCCGACCATCGAGGAGATCCGAGATCGACTCGCCCCGCACGGTGTGACCGCTGTCGGTGTCGCACCGGCCGATGTCCTGAGCCGCGCCCGTTCCGAACTCATCGCCCGACGGGCCGAGGGTCTCGCCGACACCATGGAGTTCACCTACCGCGATCCCGAGCGATCCACGGACCCGAGCCGTGCCGTCGAGGGCGCCCGATCCATCGTTGTGGCCGCCATGCCCTACTCCGCCGGTGTGGAGCAGGAGCCGGTCCGGCCCGGGTGGGCGAGGGTGGCCCGCTACGCCCGAGCCGATCACTACGAGGACCTGAGGGCGGCGCTGCGGGCTGAGGCGCGCTCGATCCGCGCCGCCGGGCACCGAGCGGTGGCCTTCGCCGACGACAACTCGATCGTCGACCGAGAGGTGGCCTACCTCGCCGGTCTCGGCTGGTTCGGCCGCAACGCCAATCTGCTCGTCGCGGGGGCCGGGAGCATGTTCGTCCTCGGCTGCATCGTCACCACCGCCGACTACGAGGTATCGGCACCCGTCCCCGACGGTTGTGGGACCTGTTCGCGATGCGAACCGGCCTGCCCCACCGGGGCGATCGTGGCTCCCGGTGTCATCGATGCCCGTCGATGCCTGGCCTGGCTGATGCAGCGACCCGGTGTCTTCCCCCCGGAGTTCCGGGAGGCGCTCGGCGATCGGCTCTACGGATGCGACGACTGCCAGGAGGCCTGTCCTCCGACGGTGCGACTCAGTCCCCGGTCGGCGCCGGCGGTCCTGACGTCCGGCCCCTCCCACGTCGACGCCGTCGAGCTGTTGGCCTCCTCCGATGCCGAGCTCCTCGAGCGTCATGGACGCTGGTATCTCGCCGACCGGGATCCGCGATGGCTTCGACGCAACTCGCTGCTCGTTCTCGGAAACACTGCGGAACCGGGGGATGAAGCCGTGGTCGCCGCGCTCGATCGATACGCCGGGGGTGACGACGAAGTACTCGCCGAACATGCCGAGTGGGCGCTCGAGCGACTGCGTGAACGCTCGCGGTCCCTGCCCGTCGGAGGAGCCGAGCGGTGAGGCACCTGCTCGTCACCAACGACTTCCCGCCGAAGGTGGGAGGGATCCAGTCCCTGCTCTGGGAGTGGTGGCGGCGTCTTCCACCCGAGTCGTTCTCGGTGCTGACGAGCCCCCACCGCGACGCCAGGGCCTTCGATGCTGATCAACCGTTCCGAGTCGACAGGGTGCCCGAGCCGGTCCTCCTCCCACATCCGCTGATGGTGTCGCGGGTGCGGCGACTCGTCGAGCGCAGCGGTTCGGATCTCGTCGTCCTCGACCCCGCGGTGCCCCTCGGCCTGATCGGCCCCCACCTCGGGCTGCCCTACGACGTCGTGCTCCACGGTGCCGAGGTCACCGTCCCCGGTCGGCTGCCGCTCAGCCGTCCGCTCCTCGCCCGCGTTCTCCGCGGTGCGCGACGGGTCATCTCGGCGGGGGAGTACGCCGCCGGCGAGGCCGAGCGCGCCGCTCGATGCGACCTGCCCGTGACCGTGATCCCACCCGGAGTCGACACCGCTCGGTTCCGGCCGCTGGACCCACTGGAGCGGGTCGCGATGAGAGGTCGATTCGACCTCTCGGCCGAGGACGAGGTGGTCGTGGCCGTGTCGCGCCTGGTGCCGCGGAAGGGCTTCGACACTTTGATCCGCGCGGCGGCGCGCCTCTCACCGAGTCGCCCGCGGCTCCGGGTCCTGATCGCCGGCTCGGGTCGCGACGACCAGCGTCTGCGCCGCCTGATCGCGGAGACCGGTTCGCCCGCTCGGCTCCTCGGTCGGGTCGACGACGCCGACCTCCCGGGCGTCTACGGCATGGCCGATGTGGCCTCGATGCTCTGTCGCACCCGCTGGCTCGGACTCGAGCAGGAGGGCTTCGGCATCGTCTTCCTCGAGGCCGCCGCCTGTGGCGTGCCCCAACTCGCGGGCCGCAGTGGCGGTGCGGCCGAGGCGGTCGAGGATGGGGTCTCCGGGCTCATCGTCGACCGGCCCGACTCGGTGAACGATGTCGCCGCTGCGCTCAACGCGCTCCTCGACGACCCTGCGAGACTGAGCGATATGGGATCGCGATCACGGCAACGGGCGGTCGAGCACTTCACCTACGACCTGCTCTCGGCCCGCCTGTCGTCGGCCCTGGGGGCGTCATGAGCGATCCATCCGAACGGAGCGTCATGGCCGACGGGCTCGTCAGGGTCCACCTCGGCCTCACCGCCTGCTTCGTCATCACCGCCTCGTACGCGGCCGCATCGTTCTCGACGCCCGCGCAGTGGGTGGGAGCGGTGACGGCGCTCGCGTTGTTCACCGTCGGGGTCGCGTCGTTCCTCTGGGGGTTCTTCAACGCGGTCCAACGCTCACGCACCGAGGAGATCTCGGTGACGCAACTCTTCCTCCTGCTCGGTCCGGCCACCCCTTCGCCGGTGACCCGAGTGATGAACGTCGCGCTCTCCGTGCAGGTGATCACCGCCCTCACCACCACGCTCGCCCGACCCAACGGCTCGGATGGCAACCCGGGCTCCTCCCTCGCCGTTGGGTTCCTGGTTCCCATGCTCGGCCTCGGACTGAACGGGCTCTGGGCTGCCCACCACGGCAGGTTCGAGCCGCGGCGACGTGCTGTCACCCAACCGGAGTGAACGATCGGGCAGAATGGGGCCATGGCTGACAGCGCCTCGGAGACGATCACCATCGACGCCCCGATCGACCGGGTCTGGTCGATCGCGACCGACATCGAGGGTTATCCCGGATGGGCCCACGATGTGAAGGAGGTCGTGGTCCGCGACCGCGACGACGAGGGACGGCCGGTCGAGGTCGAGTTCCGGGCCTCGGCGCTCGGTCGCAGCACCCACTACACCCTCCGCTACGACTACTCCTCGGCCCCCGGCCGGCTCGAGTGGTCCATGGTCGACGGTGACATCCAGCGGTCGATCGACGGCGCCTACACCCTCGAATCGGTCGACGACGCGCGCACCAAGGTGACCTACGACCTCGCGATCGAGCTGGTCGTCCCGCTGCCGGGCTTCGTGAAGCGCCGCGCCGAGCGCCGCATCCTCAACGCGGTCCGCGGGTTGAAGGACCTCGCCGAGGCCTGAGGTGTCAGCTCCAGAGTCGGGGCGTTCGGCCCCGTGAGCACCGGGTTCCGGCTCGGTGTCGACGTCGGTGGCACGAAATGCCTCGGGGTGGTCCTCGATGACTCGGGTGAGGTCATCGACGAGGCCCGCCAGCCGACACCGCGCGGACCGGGCAGCCTGCCGCTGCTGATCGACACCCTCGTCGGGATGGTCGCTGATGCCGAGCATCGGGTGGGTCCGGTGTCGACTGTCGGGATCGGTGTGCCCGGTCTCGTCACCTACGCCGGTGTGCTCCGAGCCGCGCCCAACCTCGACGGGGTCGCTGACTTCGACGTCTCGGGCCTGCTCAGCGCCCGGGTCGAGCAACCGGTGCGGGTCGACAACGATGCGACCTGCGGGACCCTCGCCGAATGGCGTCTCGGTGCGGGGAGGGACAGTGACGACATGATGCTCGTCACGCTGGGTACTGGGATCGGTGGAGGTGTCGTCGCCGGGGGCGCGCTGCAGCGCGGGGCCCACGGCTTCGCCGGCGAGTACGGGCACATGGTGGTCGACCCGGACGGCCCTCCGTGTCCCTGCGGGCGGCAGGGCTGCTGGGAGCGGTATGCCTCGGGCTCGGGCCTGGCGAGACTCGCCCGCGAGTACGCCGTGGGGCGACGGGTCTCGAGGGTGCTCGACCTCGCCGGCGGAGACCCCGAGTCGGTTCGCGGCGAGCACGTGCAGGCCGCGGCCCGTGAGGGCGACACCGATTCCCTCCGAGTGATCGACGCCTTCGGACGCTGGGTGGCCCTCGGGCTTGTCAACCTGACGAACGTCCTCGACCCGGACCTCTTCGTGCTCGGCGGCGGGCTGGCCGCAGGGGCCGACCTCTACCTCGATCCGATCCAGCGCTGGTTCGGCGAACTGCTCTACCAACCGGATCTCCGACCCCACCCCCGGGTCAAGTTCGCCGAGCTGAGCGAACGGGCCGGTGCCGTCGGGGCGGCGCTGTTGCACGAGACCTGAGCCGCGCAGCCGCCGGTAGCGTGCTCCGGGTGGAGTTCCGGCGCATCACGAACCTTCCCCCGTACGTCTTCACGATCATCAACGGGCTGAAGCTCGAGGCGCGTCAGGCCGGTGCCGACGTGATCGACCTCGGCTTCGGCAACCCCGACATCCCCTCGCCACCCATCGCGGTCGAGAAGCTCGCCGAGGCCGCGCGCAATCCGCGCAACCACCGCTACTCGCTGAGCCGAGGCCTGCCGCGCCTCCGCGAGGAGGTCGCGAAGTACTACGCGGCGAACTGGGGTGTCGAGCTCGACCCCGAGCTCGAGATCACCAACACCATCGGATCCAAGGAGGGCTTCTCCCACCTCATGTGGGTGCTGCTCGAGCGCGGCGATGCCGCGATCGTCCCGACCCCGTCGTACCCGATCCACATGTACGGGCCGCTCTTCGCCGGCGCCGACCTCCGCCAGGTGCCGATCCGGGGGCTGAGCAACCCCGAGGATCGCGAGGACTTCGAGGAGGGCTTCTTCGAGTCGCTCCACACCGCCTACGAGGTCGGTTGGCCGAAGCCGCGCGTGCTCGTGATCTCTTTCCCTCACAACCCGACGGGTGCCTCGGTCGATCTCGCCTTCATGCAGCGGGTCGTCGACTTCTGCCGAAAGCGCGGGATGATCGTGGTGCACGACTTCGCCTATGCCGACGTCGGATTCAACGGGGTGCGACCGCCGAGCATCCTCCAGGCCGAGGGGGCTCGGGAGGTGGCGGTCGAGCAGTACTCGATGACCAAGAGCTTCTCGATGGCCGGATGGCGCTCGGCCTTCATGGTCGGCAACTCCGAGGTGGTCCAGGCCCTCGTCAAGTTGAAGAGCTACCTCGACTACGGCATGTTCCAGCCGGTGCAGATCGCGGCCACCGTGGTGTTCCGCGAGGAGCCCGACTACCCGAAGGAGATCTGCTCGATCTACGAGAGCCGCTGTGACACCCTCATCGACGGTCTCTCCAAGATCGGCTGGGATGTTCCGAAGCCCGGCGGCACCATGTTCGTGTGGGCTCCGATCCCTGAGCCCTATCGCGAGATGGACTCGGTCGAGTTCTGCTCGATGCTGGTGCGCGAGTGCGATGTCGCCCTCTCGCCCGGCGTCGGTTTCGGTCCCGGCGGTGAGGGGTTCGTGCGTTTCGCGCTCATCGAGAACGAGCAGCGCATCACTCAGGCCATGCGGAACCTGAAACGCGGCCTGACCAAACTCGGCTGAGGTCGTTCAGTCCGCGGCCCAGCCGCGAGAGCGCTCGACGGCGCGGAGCCACTCCCCGTGACCGAGGTCGGCAAGGGTGCGATCGGGCTCCGGGTCGAAGGACGCCTCGACGGCCCACGCCGCGGCGAGCGCCTCCTCATCGGGCCACACACCCTCGGCGAGACCGGCCAGATACGCCGCTCCCAGGGCGGTCGACTCGCGGTCGACCGGACGGACCACGCGCACGCCGAGCTGGTCCGCCTGGAACTGCAGCAACAGGTCCATCACCGCCGCGCCCCCGTCGACGCGGAGGTCGGTGATCGGGACGCCGCTCGCGGTGACCATGGCATCGACGACGTCGCGCACCTGATAGGCCATCGACTCGACGACGGCGCGAGCGAGATGCGCCCTCGAGGACCCGCGCGTCAGACCGCAGATCGTTCCGCGGGCGTAGGGATCCCACCAGGGCGAACCGAGCCCGGCGAAGGCCGGCACCACGAACACGCCCCCGGAGTCGGGGACCGATGCGGCGAGCGGACCGATCTCGGCCGCCTCGGAGATGATGCCGAGACCGTCACGCAACCACTGGATGGCGGCCCCGGTGACGAACACCGCGCCCTCGAGGGCGTAGGTCACCGATCCGTCGGCCAGCTGCCAGGCGACGGTGGTCAGCATCCCCGGTGTCGGATCCGGGCAGGACGGTCCGACGTTCAACAGGACGAAGCTCCCGGTGCCGTAGGTGTTCTTCGCCTGTCCCGGTCGGAGGCAGTTCTGGCCGAAGAGGGCGGCCTGCTGGTCTCCGGCGATCCCCGAGACCGGGATGCCGCTCGGCAGGCCCTCGGCCGCGGTCACGCACAGCCGACCGCTCGAGGGGCGCACCTCGGGGAGCGCCCCGATCGGCACGCCGAGCAACTCGCAGAGCTCCGCGTCCCAGGAGAGCGACCCGATGTCGAAGAGCATCGTTCGCGAAGCGTTCGTGACGTCGGTGAGGTGCTCAGCGCCGGAGGTGAGGCGATGGATGAGCCACGAGTCGATCGTGCCGAGGGCGAGACGATCGTCGGTCGGCAGTGAGCGCTCACGGATCATCCACTCGAACTTCGTGCCGCTGAAGTAGGGGTCGAGGACGAGACCGGTGCGCTGTCTGATGAGTTCGAGATGACCGGCGGCCGCCAGTTCGTCGCAGCGTTGTGCGGTCCGTCGGTCCTGCCAGACGATGGCGGTACCGAAGGGCTCGCCGGTCGAACGGTCCCAGGCGACGACCGTCTCACGCTGATTCGTGATGCCGATACCGGCGACCTCGTCGACACCTACCTCGGCGATGACCTCGTTCAGGGTGGCGACCACCGCCGACCAGATCTCGTCGACGTCGTGCTCGACCTCGCCCGGGTTCGGGAAGTGCTGGGTGAACTCACGATAGGAGGCGACGGGCGGGCGACCGTCGGTGAAGACGGCCCTGGAACGGACCCCGGTGGTCCCGGCGTCGATGGCGATGATGCACGTCCCGGCCATGGTGCGATCGTAATCGCCGGCCGCATCATCGCGTCCGAGTCGGATGCGGTGTGCTCGTCGAGCGACGGTCAGCGGCGCGGGCGCCCGCCACCGGTGCGCCTCGTCGGCGCCGGTCGAGGACGCGTCGTCGGGGCCGGCTCGGCCGCGGGTTCGCGACGGCTCGCGCGCTTCAGTCGCTCGCGCGAGTAGCCGAACTTCGCGAGTACCGCGCCGAAGGCGAGATAGAGCGGGCCCGAGACGAGGAGGCCGGCGACCGCGCCGATCCGGTCATCGCCGTCGACCACGACAACGAGCACGACAGCCATGATCGCGACGTAGAGGAGCCACTCGCGGACGAGGCGACGCCAGGGAACCTCACGGCTCGAATCCCATGCCACGCGTTCGTTCTAGCAGTGGTGACTCGTAGTATCCGAGTGGTGCGCGTGGGAGTCCTGACAGGGGGCGGAGACTGTCCCGGGTTGAACGCTGTCATCCGGGCGATCGTCCGGAAGGGTGAGCGCGTCCTCGGTGACGACATCGTCGGTTTCCTCGATGCTTGGGACGGCGTCATGGATCGTCGAACCATGCCGCTCACCGTCGAGAGCATGCGGGGGAGCCTGCCGCGCGGCGGCACCGTGCTCGGGACGCGTCGCGGCAGTCCGCTTGAACATCCCGACGGCGTGGAGCGAGTCAGGTCGGCCATCCACGACCTCGGAGTCGACGGCATCATCGTGATCGGCGGCAACGGCTCGCTCACGGTCGCCGAGAGCCTGCACCGCGAGCACGGGATCCCGGTGCTCGGTGTGCCGAAGACGATCGACAACGACATCGTCGGCACCGACCTCACCTTCGGTTTCAACACGGCGGTGCAGATCGCCACCGTTGCCATCGACCGGTTGCACACGACCGCCGAGAGCCATGACCGCGTCTTGGTGGTCGAGGTGATGGGCCGCCACAGCGGGTGGATCGCCA
>Ga0181581_10005288_pt1 | contig 10064 bp, 10 predicted proteins | sample 071ome_22_FD_132433 | JGI IMG/M metagenome (GOLD analysis project Ga0181581, IMG submission 132433) | Coastal salt marsh microbial communities from the Groves Creek Marsh, Skidaway Island, Georgia - 071404AT metaG (megahit assembly) | ecosystem: Environmental > Aquatic > Marine > Intertidal...
AACTGGTGATGCTACTGTAACTAGATTGGCTCCAACGGATACAGTTGGTACTGCTGGTACATTCACGGATCTCAATGTAACCAGATTAACTCCCACTGATACTGTGGGTACTGCAGCTACATTTACCGATCTTGATGCAACTAGATTTACACCTACCGATACTGTTGGTACTGGTGCAACATTTACCACTCTTACTACAACATCTCTCAGTGCAACTGCTGGAAATCTTGATGTTCAAGCCACTGTAGTTGGTGTAGCGAATACTCTATATGCAAGAACAGGTATTATCACAGATCTTACTGTAGAAGATCGTTTAGCTGTTGGTGGTGGTGTCACTGTTAGTGCCGCATCTACATTCTCTGGGGATGTTACATTTTATGCTGGTATTCGAGACTTCGAAGGTGATATTGGTCTTCCTGGCCAAGTTCTTCAGTCTACTGGAAGTCAAGTTAATTGGGTAAACTTTGGTCAGGCTGGTGTAACGATTCAGGATGAAGGCAGCACTGTAGGAACCGCTGGAAGTGTTTCTATCATTAACTTTGATGGTGCTGGTGTAGTCGCTACTGCTAGTGGTATTGGTGCTACAATCACGATCGGTGCATTAGACACTGCTGCTGGTCTTGATGGTGAGGTTCAGTACAACAATGGTGGTTTCCTTGGTGGAGCCACTGGATTTGTTTATAATGACCTCAACCAAAGAATTGGTATTGGTAGTACAACACCAAACAGACAGTTAGCTGTTGGTGATGACATGACCGTTCATGGTGATGTCTATGCGGAAAGATTCTATGGTGCTACTGCTGCCCCAATAGATGCACTTGAAATGGCTAATAAAGCCTATGTTGATAGTGTTCAGGCAGGTATCGTTATTCGAGCGGCTGTTGCTGCTGGTTCAACTGAAGCTTTGTCTGGGGTATCTTATACTAATGGACTATCTGGTGTTGGTGCTAAGTTATTCAGTAATACTAATGGAGACATCAACGGTCAAATTGATGGTGTAACTGGTCTTACTGTACAAAGTCGTATTCTGATCAAAGACCAAGGTACGGGTGGTGTAGGAAACACAGCCCACAACGGTATCTACGAAGTCACAAGAGTTGGTTCTGGTTCAACTTCTTGGGAACTTCAAAGAACGACTGACTATGACGAGGTTGATGAAGTTGTTGCTGGTGCGTTCACATTCGTTCTGGAAGGTGTCATTAACGAAGGTAATGGTTTCGTTCAGTTGACAAAAGAACCAGTTGCGATTGGTACTTCTGCGATTGAATACACACAGTTTACCGCTCCTGGTCAGGTAAATGCTGGTGATGGTCTTGTCAAGACGGCAAATACGATTGATGTTGTTACTGTAGATCAGACTCGTATTCAAGTCAATCCAAATAGTATTGATCTTGCAACCACAAGTGCAAACTTAAGTTCTGTCTCTACTGGATCCACCGTATTTGTACAGGGAATAACATTTGACAGCTATGGTAGGATAACTGGAGTTGTAACAGAAAATCAGATAACACGGGCCACAACAACGACTCATGGTGTTGTAAGAATTGGTGATGGTCTGAATGTATCTGGTGGAGATGTTTCACTCACGTCATTCCCAGAATTTACCAATGTTAATGTAACTGGAATTACATCTTCGAGTGTTGGTATTATCACCAGTATTCAGGCCGAGTCTTTACAGGTAAGTGGTGTTTCTACCTTCAGTGATAAAGTCACTATCAATAGATCTACCACCAATTCTGCTTTAGATATTCAACTTAGTAGTACTCTAAAAGGAAGATTAACTCCACAAACATCAACATTCAGAGTATCTGCTAATGGTACTAATGACTTGCACCTTCAGTCTAATGATGCTGGTGGAACTAGTGGTGATGTAGTTATCTCAAGTGGTGGCGTATCTGGTGTTTATGTTGGTAGCACTGGAAAAATGGCAGTGTTTACTGGAGGTGGAACTGCTGAACTTTATTATCAGGATGCCAAGAAATTTGAAACCACTGGTTATGGTGTATCTGTAACTGGAACTATTGATACTGATGGTCTGATTGTTTCTGGTGTTTCTACATTCCAAGGAAATGTAAATCTTGGTGATAATGACAGGTTGAGACTTGGTGATAGTCAAGACTTACAGATTTATCATGACAGTAATAATAGTTATATTGAGGATGCTGGAAGTGGAAGATTAGAAATTGTAAGTAATGGAACTGCTATTGATTTAACAAAGGCAGGCGGAGAAAATTTAGCAAGATTCCTTACAGATGGCGCAGTAGAACTTTATTACGACAACTCTAAGAAATTTGAAACCACTGCCTACGGTGTTGATGTAACAGGAACGGCCACGGTTGATGGTATTATTAACTCTGGTATCTCTACCTTCCAAGGTGATGTATTACTTGGAGACAATGACACAATCAGAATTGGTGATGGAACCAACGGTGATCTGAGACTGTATCACGATGCAAGTAACAGTTATGTTGCTGATGCTGGCACTGGTTCTTTGATTGTTTCGAGTAATGAACTGCAAATCAAGAACGCAGCCCAATCATCAGACATGATTGTTGCCACCGAGGGTGCTGCAGTCAAACTTTATAATAATGGTACACAAAAGTTCCAGACTATTGGATTTGGTGTTACTGTAGATGGTACTACATTTACGGACTCTCTACAGGTTGGTGGTGCTACAACTATTGGTGCCACATTAGAACTTGATTCATACTTAAAAGATTTCTATGGTCAGGTTGGAGCTGCAACTTCAGTTCTGATTGGTGACGGCAGTGGTGTAAAGTGGGAATCTATTTCCATTGCTGCTCTTCAAGGTCCTTAGGGTGAGAAAGGACAAAAAGGTGAAGTTGGTGACAAGGGACAAAAGGGAGAGATTGGAGATAAGGGTGAGAAGGGTCAGAAGGGTGAGATTGGAGATAAGGGTCAAAAAGGTGAACTCGGACCCACAGGTCCCACAGGTCCTACGGGTCCAGACGGCCCAACTGGTCCCACTGGTCCTACAGGTCCTACAGGTCCAGTCGGCCCAACTGGTCCCACTGGTCCCACTGGCCCTAAGGGTCAGAAGGGTGAACAAGGTGCTCAAGGTCCTAAGGGTCAGAAGGGTGAAGTAGGTCAAAAAGGTCAAAAAGGTGATACAGGTGCCACAGGTCCTACAGGTCCCACTGGTCCTACAGGTCCAACTGGTCCCACGGGTCCTAAGGGCCAGAAGGGTGCGCCTGGTGCAACTGGTCCTACTGGTCCTACAGGCCCAACTGGTCCTACAGGTCCTACTGGTGCAAAAGGTTCTACTGGTCCTACAGGCCCAACTGGTCCCACAGGTCCTACAGGTCCACCAGGACCCAATAACACAAACGCAGTAACAATTACTGGTAGTGGTAATGATGTTCTGAACTTCTCTTCTAACACCTCTAATGACAACAGAGGTATGTCGTTCAACAACAGAACGGCTGTTACCGCTGACTATAATGATGGTTACTTAAGATTCAACAACCAGAACGAATTTGGTAATGGTATTTACACACCAGAAAGAATTCGTGCTGATACGGGTCTCTTCTGGAATAGTAGCCAATACATTAACAACTCTGGTGGTAACTATGGTAGTGGTTCTGTCTTTGGTGGTGGTTCTGGTGGATGGGAAGGTATCTCTGTAGAAAACAGAGCTCTACTCATGTATGCCAATGGTGCTACAGGTGGTGTTTATAATGATGTTAATAACCATTGGATGTACTATGCTGAACAAAATTCTTATGCTTACGTTTATTGGGCTGGAAATTGGAGGTTTAGAGCTCAATCCGATGGACCTTATGTCAATGGAACTCTGACTGCTGCTTCTGACCGTAGACTGAAGAAGAACATTAAACCTCTTGAAGATTCTCTTTCTAAGGTTATGAAGATGAAGGGTGTCTCCTTTGAATGGAGAGATCCAGAAAAAGAAGCCGGTGGTGAAAAGATTGGATTCATTGCACAGGAAATGTTAGAGGTTGAACCAAGAGTTGTAACACTCAATGGTGCTGGCCCAGACACTACTATAGACTACTATGGTATATCTTATGAAAACTTGACTGCTCACTTAGTAGAGGCAATGAAGGAACAAAATGTCATCATAAATAATTTGAAAGAACGCATCGAAAAACTGGAGAACCAGAATGGCACTGAGTAAAGATTATGAAATTCCAGGCACAGGTGTTACTGTGCCTGATGCGTATTTTGTATTGAGTGATGTTCGCATCGAGAAAAGACTTCATGATTTTCCATATCCAGGCATGGATCTTACTGATGAGGAGAGGGTTGCCAAAGGTGATCCTCTTGTAAACTTCAAAGCTGGGAGAATTGCTTGGATTACTCTCGATGTTTATGCTTCTGAGCAAGCCAGAACTGATGGAATGAAAACAGTTGGTCAGTTGGGTAAAGATAACGCCAAATTGTTTAGATGTTTTATTGAAGATGGTGATGTTTCTCAACAGATTTACGACTATCTCAAAACCACAGAATACTTTAGTGACGCAGTAGACGCATAATGCATTTTATTCGTGAATACTATATCTCAGATCCTTCGATCTGTGATACGGTTTTTGATGCCTTAAAAAAATTAAAGTCCAATGGGTATGGTGGCCCTGGAGTTACATATGTGTCTGAAAATGGTGGGGATATGTACGAACCCACTCTCAGTGAATTAACAGACATTAAAGAAAGTTGGGATATAGTTCTTTCTGACTTTGCTGAGATGTATCCAGACGGACCTAGTGAATTGCGTTTGGATGAATTGTCTAAAGAGTTGAATGAGGTTATAATACCTCAGTATTTTGATGACATTGAATTACTTTTCAAGGGTCAAATATTTCCACTTAAACCGCCACATTTTCAACTTTATGAACCTGGTGGTGGATATAAGGTTTGGCATAGTGATTCTCAAGGTCAACAGATTCATAGAATGTTTGTGTTTATCATGTATCTAAATGATGTTCCTGATGGTGGAACAGAGTTTAAATATCAAAATTATACATGTGAGGCTAAGAAGGGAAAAGTTGTATTTTTTCCTGCAAATTTTTGTTATGTACATAGAAGTCAAATATCATATACATCGGAAAAGGCCATTATGACTGGTTGGCTTGATACTGATCTTGTTAGTATATTAAGGGGTGACTTTGAGTGAATGGTGAGTGGGCTATTTGGAAAAACGCCTTCAGTAAAGAAGAGTGTGAAGACTACGTTGAACGTGGAAAAGATATTTTACAAACAGAGGGATACTTAGGATCTCAAGGTGAATATCAAAACAAGGAAACACGTCGTAGTAAGGTAAAGTGGATACATGATGATTTGTATTCTGATTTATTCACTAAAATGTGGAAGTTGACTCGCAAGGTCAATCCAGAGTTTTTTGGATTTCATATTGATGATCTTCGATATATGCAACTCACGGAGTATGATGAGAGTTATAAAGGAGAATATAAAGTTCATCATGATGTCTTTTGGATGGAACCCATACACCGTAAGTTGTCCGTAGTTTTACAACTGACGGACCCAACTACATATACTGGAGGAGATTTGGGCCTTCAAGTTCAGGGGGAATCTCCGAAGGATTACAAAGATCAGGGAACTGTAATTTGGTTTCCTTCATGGACTCCACACTGGGTTACTCCAGTCACAAAAGGTAGAAGAAACAGTATTGTTTGTTGGTTTGAGGGGCCTCACTGGAAATGAAGACATTCGTTATTTCACTTACAAAGAGACAAGAACGACTCATACAGTTCGATAATAAGAATTACAAGAAAATTGAGTACAACAATTTTGCTGCTATAGATGGGTCAGAATTAGACCGTGGAATGCTTGCACAAAATGGATGGAATACTAATAAAGATTGGATAGATCCGATTCATAAAACACACATCACTTCTGGTGAGGTTGGATGTTTTCTGTCCCACTATATGTTGTGGAAGAAATGCATTGACTTGAATGAACCTCTGTTAATTCTAGAGGATGATGCAGTAATATCCGATAAGTTTTCTCAAGAAAAACTAGAACAGTTACTAGAGAGTTATAATTTAGTTTATCTTGGTTGGTTGGAGATGGATGAGTCTCAACCAATCAATGAAGAATTGGTTATACCAAAGTATCCATATTGGACTCTTGCATATGCAATAACACCAGAGGCTGCAAAGATTCTTATAAAAGAAAATCCACAAAAAAATATAATTCCAGTGGATGAGTATTTGCCTTTGATGATGAAATCTCTCAATCCTTGCGGATTTAAAGAGAACGTTGTTACTCCTATTGGTAGAGATGTATTTCCATCTGATGTAGATCCTGTAGACAGGTATGCATATTTCCTGGACTTTAGAACTCATGCAATCACAGTTGGTGATGATGACTTAAAATGTTGGAGACTTCATGATTCTTCGAAGGAACATAAGTTTGGTGTAAAGAACATTGGTAAAGGAGTCAAATGGAATGGATCAGATATGTCTGGTCCAGGCGGTGGCCAAAAAGTAAATATACTTCGCAGTTATCTGGAAAAATTGCCAGATTCTGATGTGGTGTTATTTGCAGATGGATATGATACATTTGCTGCGTCAGATTTGGAGGAAATTACACGGAGATACCTAGAATTTAAGTGTAAGGTTCTATTTGCTGCGGAACAATATCTTTGGCCTGATAAAACACTAGAGTTTCCAGAGTGTGATACCCCATACAGATATTTGAACAGTGGATTGTTCATTGGCCGTGTAGATGAGTTAAAGAAAATACTTGCAGAACCTATCAATGATGCTGATGATGATCAACTTTATTATCAAAAACGATTCCTTTCTGGTCAGTTTGACATAAAACTTGACCATGAATGTTATGTGTTCCAATGTAATGATATTTCTGTTGGAGTCACTCCAGCTTTACAGCTTACAAATCCAATCACTTCTTGTTGTCCCTGTCTTTATCATGGGAATGGTGATGAAAATGCAAAAAGAAAACTGGATGAGTTATACCAAAGACTATATTTTACTGACTGGGGTGCTCCCATTGAGGAAGTTTCTTTTGCCGAACCACCCGAACCCAAAGAACACAAGATTGGTTATATTCAGGTAAAAAGATATGAGATGATTAACGATGACATGTTACTCATTGATTATATGAGCCCATCAATGTGCGAAGACATGATTCGCATAGCCGATGAACATGGTGGTTGGGGTAGTCTTTCCTACGATAAGTTTCCTGCTCAAGAGATTAGACTTAAGGAGTTGAAATTATGGGATGAAATGGTGAATCATTGGAAAGAAGTAGTCAATCCAATTATTGAACATCATTGGAGACCAATGGAAATGTATGGTATGCGTGATGCTTTTGTCATGAGATACTCTCTTGATACACAAAAGGAACTGGGGTTACATACTGATGCCTCACTTGTCACTGGTTCTGTGAAACTTAATGATGACTATGAAGGTGCAGAGTTAATCTTCCCGAGACAAAATATCAGTAACAAAAATTTGCCAATCGGAAAGTGTATTCTGTTCCCTGGAGCTGTGACTCATGGTCATGCCTGTACTGAGTTAAAATCTGGAGTAAAATATAGTTTGACTATGTGGTCCTCTCGTTACGAAGGGGATCTGGTCTGAAAGGGGCCTTGACAGACGGAACCCACCTAGATATATTAGGCCAGTCTTTCACTCCCGACCGATGACTCAACTCATGCAGAAACGTCGTTTCCGTGTTGTTCTGGATCTTGAAATCCTGGATGATAGCCATCCCGAAGAGTTCAACTGGGAAAATATGATTGACATTGGTCCTGGTGAGAGTGTCAACTTGGTCAAGGTCGAGGAAGAGGACGACAATCTTTGGTAAATAGTTCGACACATTAAAAACTGTCACAATGGGGATCTTCATGGTCCCCATTCTATTACACTGGCCAAGTTGAGAGAGACAAATGAAACTCACACTTCAAGAGACTGACGCACTCATCACTGCTCTACAGTTGATGAACATTCGAGACCAAAACAATCAAGAAAGGGTAATGAATGTAAAGTATGCAGACATTGTTAAAAAACTTGAAGACTATCGTTTTCAAATGACTGCTTTCTGATGAAACTTCTCTTTGTTATTTCTGGAGTTTGGTTTCTACACTGGTTGACTGAGATTCCACTCAAACTAATGCAAATAGGTGGTGTGACAGCCACCTATCCGTCCTGGGGGCCCTTGTGAGGGGGCCCCTTTTCGTGTATATTGGCCATATTGAGACGGAGACCTGATGCAACTGCGACCCCACCAGCAAGATGCTCTGGACGCCATGCTGGTCAATGAGAAGGGTCAGATCATCATCCCTACTGGTGGTGGTAAGACTCCTACCATGATCTATGACATCATCGAGAATCAGAAATATATTGACAACGGTTGGACTATTGTTGTAGTCGCTCCCCGTATTCTTCTTGCAGAACAACTCTGCAAAGAGTTTCTTGAGGAGATCGATCCTATTGATAATCATGTGCATGTGATGCACGTTCACAGTGGTGAGACTCATCACTACAGTACCACCAATCCTGAGAAGATTCACGTCTTCAACAACACTGCCCGTGCATTTGGTGAGAACGTCATCATCTTCACCACCTATCATTCTCTGAATCGTATTCAACAGGCTGACATTGATGTAGATACCATTTACTTTGATGAGGCCCACAATAGTGTGTCCCGTCAATTCTTTCCTGCGACTGAGTATTTCAGTCACGAAGCTGGTCGTTGTTTCTTCTTCACTGCAACTCCCAAACACTCTGCAACCATCTCTAAGCCTGGGATGAATGATTCCTATGTTTATGGTCAGGTGATCTGTAACGTTCCTGCACCTAAGTTGGTTGAGGAAGGTTACATTCTGCCTCCTAAGGTTGTGGTCAAGAATCTTCCCACTCATGAGTTTCAGTTGTCTGATTCTCAGAATCTTCTGGAGACCATTGATGAGAACAGTGTTGGTAAGATCCTGATTGCTGCTCGTTCGACCAAACAGATTGTCCGTCTGATGAGTCAGTCTGACTTTGCAATTCAACTTGCAGAACGTGGTTATTCTTGCATGTATATCACATCCAAGACTGGTGCAATCATCGATGGTAAGAAGGTCAACCGTGAAGTATTCTTCGAGACTCTCAATGCATGGGGTCTCGATCCTGAGAAGAAGTTTGTTGTGATTCACCACTCTATTCTGTCTGAGGGTATCAACGTCAAGGGTCTTGAGGCCGTGTTGTTTATGCGTAACATGGACTACATTGGTATCTCTCAGTCTATCGGTCGTGTGATTCGTTTGGGTGGTGAGTCTAAGACTTTCGGTCTTGTTTGCATCCCTGTCTACGATCGTGTGGGTATTTCTACCTCTCGCAAAGTGCAGGCCGTGGTTGACACAGTGTTTCAACAAGGAAATCCCGCTATTAGTGTTGTCAAAAAATAATTTTTCTGATACAATACCACTACTTTTGAACCAATCATGACTCACACTCTCTGCGTTGATCACGAAGAAGCAACGATTGATTTCAATCTGCTTCTGGAACATCCTGAGTTTTGGGAACATACTCAAGATGCACTTTCTGACAATGGGAGTGAAACTCTGACGTATTATGTCAGCAATTCGTATGGTTATACGAATCTTGCTGATGGAACTCAGATATTTGAAGTGGGACATTCTTCAGAAGAGATGCAATTTATTCAAGACATCTTCTTGACTCTGGATCCCCTGATTGATCTGGACTTTAGTATTGCATCTTCTATCAAAGATTCTGACTTTGATATTCATTGCGTTGATGAATCTTCTAGTTGGTTCCCTGGTGTAGTTGGTCAGGTTGTACCTCAGGAAGTTGGTAAGACCTCCTGGTGGGATATTCTTTGGAAGGATACTGAAGGTACAAATGCCGTGGGTGAATTTGATGGAAATACTATAGTCCATGAGATCGGACATGCTCTAGGTTTGTCTCACCCTGGTGAAGATCCTACTAATCCAGAGTGGTCAACTGATGACACGGTTATGTCATACAATGAAGGTGCAGATGGTTGGGCACAGTTCTTCACTGCTGCAGATATTCAAGCACTACAATACCTCTGGGGTG
>Ga0181581_10005291_pt1 | contig 10062 bp, 10 predicted proteins | sample 071ome_22_FD_132433 | JGI IMG/M metagenome (GOLD analysis project Ga0181581, IMG submission 132433) | Coastal salt marsh microbial communities from the Groves Creek Marsh, Skidaway Island, Georgia - 071404AT metaG (megahit assembly) | ecosystem: Environmental > Aquatic > Marine > Intertidal...
GATTTATCTCTTCCAACAAATAATGGTGTTGTAACATTGGGAAACACCACAATATCTCTTAGAGGTAGCACTGGAATTGATTTAATATCTAAGCTCATTACTTAAAGATAGTTATTAAAGAGTATAAAACAAGGTGAAAATTTTAAAGATATCACCAATTAATTTGCGATTTTTTCCTCTTTTTCAGAAATAGGTCGTGTAGTTTTTGAATAAATCATTAGCGGCTTAGTTTTGCCGTTTATAACTTCTTTATTAAGGATAACTTCTTCAACTCCTTCGATTGATGGAAGGTCAAACATAGTTTCTAAAAGAACTTCCTCAATTATAGATCTTAATCCTCTCGCACCAGTTTTTCTAAGTATAGCTTTTTGTGCTATAGACTTTAACGCATCTTTTCCAAAAGTAAGTTTTACTCCCTCGATCTCAAATAACTTAGAGTATTGTTTTGTTAATGAGTTTTTTGGCTCCTCTAAAATTTTAACTAGGCTAGCCTCATCCAAATCTTCTAAAGTTGAAATGATTGGCAGCCTGCCTATGAATTCTGGTATTAAGCCAAACTTTAATAGGTCTTCTGGCTGAACATCTTTCATTAATTCACCAGCACCTTTTTCTATCTTATCTTTAATATCTGCACCAAAACCAATTGAAGATCCTTTATCTCTATTTGAGATAATCTTATCAATTCCAGCAAAAGCACCACCAACAATAAAAAGGATATTGGTAGTATCTACTTGAAGAAATTCTTGTTGTGGATGCTTTCTTCCTCCTTGAGGCGGTACACTTGCAACAGTCCCTTCCATTATTTTTAATAACGCTTGTTGCACTCCTTCACCCGATACATCTCTTGTGATTGAAGGGTTTTCTGTTTTTCTACTGATTTTATCTACTTCATCAATATAAACAATTCCTCTCTGAGCTTTCTCTACATTGTAATCTGCAGCTTGAAGTAATTTTAAAATGATATTTTCTACATCTTCGCCAACATATCCAGCTTCGGTTAATGTTGTTGCATCGGCCATTGTAAATGGGACATCTAATATTTTTGCTAATGTCTGGGCTAGTAATGTTTTACCACAACCTGTAGGTCCAATTAATAAAATATTCGATTTTGATAATTCAACATCGTTGGATGATTTTTCTGCATGTCCCAATCTTTTGTAATGATTGTGTACAGCCACAGATAAAATTTGTTTTGCTTTCTTTTGGCCAATCACATAGTCGTTTAAAATAGTAAATATTTCCTTTGGTGTAGGAACATCCCCTTCTGTTTTAGAAATTTGACTTTTGCTCTCCTCTTTTATTATGTCCATGCAGAGCTCTACACATTCATCACAGATAAAGACTGTTGGACCGGCAATTAGTTTTCTGACTTCATGTTGGCTCTTTCCACAGAAAGAACAATAAAGAGTATTTTTGTTTTCTTTAGTCATTTCGAATCAATATGAGTATACATTAACTCATACAGAGTAAATTAATCAAGTATTAGTTGAATCTACTTAGATTTCTATTTTTCTCGTTTTTCTACGACTTTATCAATAAGCCCAAATTTTTTAGCATCATCAGCGCTCATAAAATTATCCCTTTCAAGGGCTTCTTTGATACTTTCTACACTTTGGCCAGTATGTTTAGAATAGATTTCGTTGAGTCTTTTTTTAGTGGATAAAATTTCTTTAGTATGAATTTCAATATCAGTCGCTTGACCTTGAAAACCTGCGGATGGTTGATGCACCATTATCCTTGCATTTGGTAGAGACATTCTCAATCCCTTTTCGCCAGCTGCTAACAAAAAAGAGCCCATGGAAGCTGCTTGACCAATACACAATGTTGAAACTGTAGGTTTAATAAATTGCATTGTATCATAAATTGCAAGACCATCTGTAACAACACCTCCTGGTGAATTTATGTAAAGATATATTTCTTTAGAATTGTTTTCAGACTCTAAAAACAACAGCTGTGCAGAGACCAAACTTGATACATATGAATTTATTGGTCCAGTAAGAAAAATTATTCTTTCTTTTAATAGCCTGGAATAAATATCAAATGACCTTTCTCCTCTTGGAGTTTGCTCGATAACCATCGGCACTAATGTATTCATGTATATGTCTAAAGGATCTTTCATACGAATCTTGGTTTTAACTTATATCTAATAATTATTTTTTGCTACTTTTTTTAATGCTAGCAGCTTTTTTTGTTTTTAAGGAAGATTTAACTTTTTTCTTCTCTTTTGCTTTTATTGGCTGATCTTGCTTCATTAATTTTTCTAAGTCTTCTTTTTTTATCTGTTTAATTTTAAGTTTAGCTTTATTTTTTATAAAATTAATAACTTTTTCCTCAAATAAAGGGCCTTTTAATTTTGTTAATTCAGCAGGATTTTTCTGATAATACTCTTTTATATTTTTTTCCTGACCAGGATACATTTTTATTTGTTTTTCAAGTTCAGCTTGCAGTTCTTGAGGTGAAACTTTTATAGAGTTTTCATCCCCAATATAAGTTAGTACTAAAGCAAGCTTAACTCTCCTCTCAGATATCTTATTTATTTCTTTTTTATCTTTTTCATCTAATTTAATTTTTGAATGATCCTTCTCCCCTTTTTCCCTCATTTTTTCATGAATTAAAGTATGTTCAACATTTTTAATTTCATTTTCCAACATACCTTTTGGCAACTCCAGTTTATATTCATTATCCAATATATCTAATATTTCTTTATTCATAAGTTGATTAGTTATATTTTCAAATTCTCTAGAAATTTGTTTTTCAATCATCGACACTAGATCTTTTAAATCCTTTGCGCCCATACTTTTTGCAAAGGCATCATCGATTTTTTGTTCTAAAGGTTTTTTAATATTTAAAATCTTACATTTAAATTTAGTTTTTTTGCCAGCCAATTCTTTTTTTGGATAATTATCTGGCAAATTTACGATTGCTATTTTTTCTTCATTTTTTTTTGATCCTAATATTTGTTTATCAAAACCTTTTATAAATAAATCTTTGCCTAAAACGATTTGTAGTTTCTCTCCTTTATTGCCTTCAAAAGGCTTATCATCTATTGTTGCTTCAAAACTAAATTCTACTAAATCATCTTTAACAGCAGGTTCTTTTAAATCTTTATCGTTATATTTTTTGGAACTTTCAGCCAATTGATTAAGTCGAGCATCTAAGTCTTTTTTATCAGGAATAACTTGAAGTTTTTCTAATTGAATCTTATCTAGTTGAATTTTTTTAATCTCTGGAACTTTTTCAACGTTGATTGTAAACTCTAAATCGCTATCTTCTCCTGAAGACTTAATATCTATTTTAGGCTGACTTGCAGGTTTAATTTTTTTTTCTTTTAGTGCCTGTTGAACGGATTCGTTAATTGTTTTTTCAAAAACTTCTCCATAAAGAGCTTTGCCGAATTGTTTTAATAATAAATCTTTAGGTGCTTTACCGGGTCTAAATCCTTTAATATTAATATTATCTTTAACCTCATCTAATTTAACATTAATTTTTTCTTGAATTTCTTTTTTTGTTACAACCACATTAAGATTTGACTCTAGGCCTTTTGATGATGTTACGTTTACTTTCATTTTATTCCTTTTAATTCTTTAAGTGGTGCGGGAGAAAGGACTTGAACCTTCACTCGTTGCCGAACTAGTTCCTAAGACTAGCGTGTCTACCATTCCACCACTCCCGCTGTTAATTTTCAGCTTTTATAATGTTTTTGTTCATTTTATCAATTACCGATTTACCTTTTAATTTCATTGCGATGTCCAGGATCCATCAATAGAAATAGCGGCTCCTGTAATTTCTGATGCTTCTTTTGAGCTCAAAAAGTATATTAATTTTGCAATTTGCTCTTTTTTTACAAATTTTAACGAAGGCTGTTTTTCCTTTAGAAGCTCAAGTTCTGCATCTTTAATACTAATACTTTTATTTTTTGCTATTGTAACTATTTGATCCTCTATCAAATTTGTTAGTACAAACCCTGGGCATATAGAATTACATGTTATGTTCTCTTCAGCGGTCTCCAAAGCAACTGCTTTTGTAAGACCAACTAAACCATGTTTAGATGCAGTATAAGCTGACTTTTTTTTAGAAGCTATCAATCCATGTGTTGAGGCAATATTGATTATTCTTCCCCATTTTCTTTTTCTCATATTCGGCAAAATCTCTTTAATAAACAAATATGGAGTTGTTAAATTTATATCCATCATATTTCTCCATATTTTTTCAGGGTAATTCTCGATACTTTCTACATACTGAATTCCTGCGCAGTTAACTAGTACATCAATACTTTTAAATTTTTTAATAGAGGACTTGGTAATTTTTTTTACATTTACGCTTTTGGTTAAATCACAATTATAAAAAAGAGCTCTATTAGACTTAAAATGCGTTTTTACAGCTTTAAGTTGTGAAGGTTTGCACTTGCCATTTATTATAACATTGTATCCTTTCGAATAAAAATACTTGGAAATGGAAAGGCCAATAACTCCTGTTGAACCTGTTACTAATATAGTCTTTTTTCTACTCATAAATAACCTTAATAATAGCTTTGATTATGCATAAATGCATATCTGGCATAACTAAAAAACACTACATTTATAGTTCTTTTTTTATATTTTGCATCATTGAAAAAATTATAAAGGAGCAAAAGAGTATGAGTGCAGCTGATATTTTAAAAACTATAAAAGAAAAAGAAGTTGAATACGTAGATTTAAGATTTACAGATCCAAGAGGAAAACTTCAACATTTAACACAAGATATTTCGACCGTTGATGAGAGTTTATTAAATGATGGAGTGTTTTTTGATGGTTCATCCATAGCAGGTTGGAAAGCAATTAACGAATCTGACATGGTATTAAAACCTGATACAAGCAGATCTTTTATTGACCCATTTATGTCTCATAATACCATGGTACTTTTTTGCGATATCTACGACCCAATTACAAAAGATAAGTATGAAAGGGATCCAAGATCTACAGCTAAGCTTGCTGAAGAATATGTAAAAAAATCTGGTGTGGGTGACACCATATATTTTGGTCCTGAGCCAGAATTTTTTGTATTTGACGATGTTAGATTTGCAAATTCTATGAATAAAACAAGTTTCGAAATAGATAGCAGTGAAGGGCCGTACAATACTGATAAAAAGTATGAAAATGGAAACCTGGGTCATAGACCTGGAATTAAAGGTGGTTACTTCCCGGTTCCCCCTGTTGACAGCGCTCAAGATTTAAGAGCTGAATGTCTGAAAGCATGTAAAGACATGGGTGTAAAAGTTGAAAAACATCACCATGAAGTCGCTCCTTCTCAACACGAACTTGGAGTATTATTTGATACATTGACTCGTAACGCGGACAACATGCAAATTTACAAATACGCTGTACATCAAGTTGCAAATTCGTTTGGTAAAACTGCAACATTTATGCCAAAACCAGTTAAGGGTGACAACGGTTCAGGTATGCACTGCCATCAATCAATTTGGAAAGACGGAAAACCTCTTTTTGCAGGAGATGGTTATGCGGGATTATCAGAAACCTGCTTACATTATATTGGTGGTATCATTAAACACGCAAAAGCTATTAATGCTTTTACAAATTCAACAACCAATAGTTATAAAAGATTAATCCCTGGATTTGAAGCGCCAGTATTACTTGCTTATTCATCGAGAAATAGATCTGCGAGTTGTAGAATTCCTTTCAGCAACAGTCCGAATGGCAAAAGGGTTGAAGTCCGTTTCCCAGATGCTGCTGGAAACCCATATTTAACATTTGCATCAATGCTAATGGCTGGATTAGATGGAATTAAGAATAAAATTGATCCAGGTAAACCTTTTGATAAAGATTTATATGCTTTATCTGAAGAAGAATTAAAAGGGGTTCCAACTGTATGTGGATCTCTAAGAGAGGCTGTAATATCGCTAGATGCGGACAGAAAATTCCTAACAGAAGGTGGAGTTTTCACTGACGATCAAATTGATGCATATATAGACTTGAAGATGGAAGAAATTCACAATTTTGAACACACTCCTCATCCTATCGAGTTTCAAATGTATTATAGCTCATAATACACAATAAAAATTTTTCTATAACTAAAACCCCGGTTACAACACCGGGGTTTTTTTTATAATTGATAATTTTATAATTTTACTTAAAGGTTTATTATGGCTATTTCAAAAAGTTATACTGCAAAAGATATTGAGGTATTAGAGGGTTTAGCTCCAGTTAGAAAACGCCCTGGAATGTATATTGGTGGTACTGATGAGACTGCATACCATCATTTAGCTAACGAAATATTAGACAATAGTATCGATGAAGCGGTAGCTGGTTATGCAAAAGAAATAGCGGTTAAATTAGTTAATAAAAATACAATTACTATCTCAGATGATGGGCGCGGTATACCAATTGATAAACATCCAAAGAAAAAAAAGACAGCACTTGAAGTGGTTATGAGTACGCTTCACTCGGGTGGAAAGTTTAATGATAGTATCTATAAATCTTCAGCTGGTTTACACGGTGTAGGCTTATCGGTTGTGAATGCTCTAAGTTCAAAATTAAATATTCAAGTTACAAAGAATTCAAAAATATATTCTCAAGATTATTCAAAAGGAAAAATTTTAAATAAATTAAAAGCAAAAGGTAAAAATAAAATAAAAAACGGAACATTAATTACATTTTCTCCAGATCCTGAAATTTTTGGAAAAGATGTAAATTTTAAACCTGAAAAAATATATGAATTGTCAAAAAACAAAGCTTATCTTCAGAGAGGAATTAAAATAAATTGGGAATGTAACAAAGATTTGCTTAATAGAAAAAGCTCAGTACCTTCAAAAGAAACATTACTATTCTCGAAAGGTCTGGAAGATTTTTTAAAAAATGAAATTAGTCAAAACAATGCTGTTCATGAAAAAGTGTGTTTTCAATCTGGAAACCTAGAAGACAAAAAGGGAAAAGTAGAATTTGCAATACAATTTAACAAAGAAAAAATAAAATATAGCAAAGTGTTTTGCAATACCGTTTATAACATGAATGGCGGAACTCATGATGCTGGTTTTAAATCTGGAATAGCAAAATCTATCAGAAAATATGCAAAAAATAAAAATAACAAAATTGTAAGCAAAGCTAGCCAAGATGATATTTTTGATCAAACAGCATACATTCTTTCAATTTTTATTTCTAATCCAGAGTTTGAAGGTCAAACTAAGCATAAATTATCATCAAATTTTGTTCAAAAATATTGCGATAGTTTTGTAAGCTCGTCTTTTGATGAGTGGTTAAACAGAAACCCAAAAATAGCAAAAAATATTCTTAATGTTTTAGAAGAAAAAATTAGAGAAAAAAATATTTATGATTTGAGTCAAAATGTTGAACGACAAAGTGCATTTCGAAAAATTAGACTTCCAGGAAAATTATCAGATTGCACTAGTGATAAAACTGAAGGGACTGAACTTTTTATAGTCGAGGGTGACTCTGCTGGAGGTTCAGCTAAACAGGCAAGAGACCGAATGACCCAAGCTATACTTCCACTGAGAGGAAAAATTCTTAATGTTAAAAACTCCAATGCTTCGAAAATTCTGGCTAATAATGAAATTAATAATTTATTACAAGCACTTGGTTGTGGTAGAGGTAAAAATTATTCAAAAAAAGATCTGAGATATGAAAAAATCATAATTATGACCGATGCAGATGTTGATGGAGATCATATTTCTACCTTGCTATTAACGTTTTTTATTTCAGAAATGCCTCAGTTAATTCATGACGGAAACTTATATTTGGCAGTTCCACCTCTATATAAATTAAATATTTCTGGAAAAACAATCTATGCAATTGATGATTTGGAAAAAAATAGACTACTTAATAAAAATAAAAAATCAAAAATTGAAATAAGTCGATTTAAAGGTCTTGGCGAAATGATGCCGGCACAACTAAAAGAGACAACTATGAATAAGGAAACTCGTAAGCTTATCAAAGTAAATTTACCATCTCAAAGACAAAAAATAAAAAATACAAATAAATTAGTAAATGACCTTATGGGAAAAAATGCTGAATTAAGATTAAAGTTTATTACTGAAAATGCAAATAGAAATTTAAGTTTAGACATTTGATGGTGCCCAAAGACGGAATCGAACCGCCAACCTACTGATTACAAATCAGTTGCTCTACCAATTGAGCTATTTGGGCAAAGAACAGATATTTACTCTTTTTTAATTCAGATCTCAACTTAAAATTAATACTTTTATTATTAAATAATAAGGATAAAAAAACTATATTACATTATTTATGGTTTCTAAATTTACTAATGCTGATCTTGTTGGTGCCACTTTAAAAATTTATAACGAATTTAGCATCAAACAAGAAACTACTATAGCCATAAAAAAAGAAAAGGATATCAATAAAAATAAAAGCGTTATTTCTAAAAATAATATCCCCCCCCCAGTTAAGCCTCTTTTATTAAACAAGGAAGTTGTAAAAAATAAAGGTGAAATTCAATTAAAAAAAATTCTAAATAAATCTTTGATAGAAAATGAAAAAATTTCAAATAATGAAAGGATAAAGAAGTATTATAAAAAAAAGAAAGAAATTATTAAATTAAGTCAAAAACTACCTATACTTAAATTAAATAAAATTATTAAATTTGAAAAAAAAAACTATTTATTGCTTCATAGAATTGCAAATAGTGATTTAAAAATTATAAAAATGAAAAGTTTTTAAATATGATTATTACTTGTAAATGTAAAAAATATGAGTTTGAGGTAAATAAAAATGAAATACCAAAAGAAGGAAGGGATGTTCAATGTGGTGTTTGTAATGAAGTATGGTTTCAAACTCCCTATGAAAAAATAACAAATCCTAAAATAAATAAAAATTATTTCTCTAGTGTACTGATATTCTTAATATTTTTATTATCTTGTATTGGAACTATGGAAATACTCAGAGAATACTTAGTATTTAAATTTCCTATTTTAATTCAATACTATGATTACATAAGTTTTTTAAACCAGCAGATTAACTTTTACTTAAAGTTACTACTTAGCTTTTTCAGCGTCGGAAATTAATATCTCAACATCCCTGGGTATTTCACCTGGATATTTATTAAAAATATCTGGCTTTTCTCGACCTGAAGTGTTTATTTTTAAATAGTTAAAAAACCATACGAATTTACATGATCCACATTGTACTTCACGTCCATAGTTTGTTATTTCCTCTTTTTTTGCTTCAAAGGTTTTTTTGCATTCCGGACATGTAATATGTATAAAGTTCATTATACTATAATTTTATCTTAATTATTATTAAATAAAATAAAATAAATGAATGAAAAAAAAATTATACAAATTGCTACTAATACCAAATATTTTGGTCTGAAAAATAAAAGTACCTATAAGATAAAATTAAAAAATAAACTATGTGGAGATGAAATAATTATTGAAATCAATAAAAATTTAAATGAAATAAGATTTGAAACACAATCCTGTATTTTCACTCAAGCATCAGCAGCAGTTCTTGCCAATAATTTTTCTGAAGTTTATAAATATGGAGTCAGAGATATTCTTGAAACAATTAAAAAAAAGTTAGATGGAAAGAAAGTTAATATTCCTTTAAATATTAAAGAATTGAATTATCTTGCTCAACAAGATCATAAAATTAGAAAAGAGTGTATTGCACTACCCTTTAATGCAGTAATAAAATTAATAAATGATTAAAGACTTAATTTCATCAAAAGGTAAGGAAATTTCTGTTTTAGAAGGCACAGAAAAATTAGAATACCTAATTGATCTTGCAAAAGAAGTAAGTGCGCTAGATAATAAATATAAAAAAGATGAGTATAAAATTTTTGGATGCGCTTCAAATTTATGGGTAGTTGGTCAAAAAGATCAAAATAATAATATGCATTACCAATTTGATGCAGACGCTTTTATAACAAAAGGAACTGCAAAACTTGTTATTGATATTTTAAATAATCAGTCAGCCAATGAAATTATGGAATTAAAGAAAGAAGACTTTAAACCTCTTGGGATAATGGAACTACTTACGGCACAAAGACAGAATGGACTTGGAAATTTAATTGATCGACTAATTATTCTTGCTA
>Ga0181581_10005296_pt1 | contig 10057 bp, 9 predicted proteins | sample 071ome_22_FD_132433 | JGI IMG/M metagenome (GOLD analysis project Ga0181581, IMG submission 132433) | Coastal salt marsh microbial communities from the Groves Creek Marsh, Skidaway Island, Georgia - 071404AT metaG (megahit assembly) | ecosystem: Environmental > Aquatic > Marine > Intertidal zone...
AGACATCAGGCCAGACTCATCTTAACAATGGTGATAACAAAAAACAAAACAGCAAGACCTAATACTGCCGTTAACATAAATATATTTCTGCGGCGGATGACGGCCGCGACCTCAGCATGTGACTGTGCATCAGGCTTATTTTTATTGGTCATGTGCCATATCCTGTCCAGATTGCCGCCAGCCCAACATCAAGCCCAAGCCCAAGAAAGACCAAAAACAAATAAAGGATAGAAAATCGAAATAAGGCCATAGGCGTTTTCATATCCGCATCATCGGATCGCCACAAAGCCACCGAAAGCATCAGAAAGCGGATGCCAAGCCCCGCCGCCAGCACCAAATACGCAAGCCCAGCCATGCCAATAAAAGCAGGGATTACACCAACAATGGCAACAATGACAGCGTAGACAAGAATTTGATTCTTGGTTGCAGCAAACCCATGAACCACAGGAAACATGGGCACACCAACCCGCCGATAATCATCATTTCTAACTAGAGCCAGCGCCCAAAAATGAGGCGGTGTCCATGCAAAGATAATGAGGAAAAGCACCAAAGGTTCTAGACCAAAATCACCACCAGCCGCTAGCCATCCAATCACCGGGGGAAATGCCCCGGCGGCACCGCCTATGACAATGTTCTGGGTTGTACTTCGTTTTAACCAAACCGTATAAATCAGCCCATAAAAAACAATAGTAAAAGCCAGCATTGCCGCCGCTTTAAAACCGCCAGCAAACCCTAGCACCAAGACTGACAACACGGAAATAATCAGACCAAGACTCAAAGCTTCATCAGGATGCACCCGGCCAAGCGGTATTGGCCGATTGGCTGTCCGTTCCATCTGGGCGTCAATATCACGGTCATACCACTGATTAATTGCCCCTGATGCCCCGGCCCCAGCAGCAATTGCCAGAACAGAGATTATCATCAACACAGGATGTGTGGTCATTGGCGATAACAATACCCCGATCACCGCCGTGAAGATCACAAGGCTCATCACTCGTGGCTTCATCAGAGCGACATAGTCCTCTGGTGAAGCCAAATATGGAGTTGATGATATTGCTTGAGCCATTACGCTTACCTTTTGGTTATGAGAAAACCTTAAACTTTCGGCAATTCATCAAAGGTATGATATGGCGGCGGTGAGGCCACTTTCCATTCCAGCGTTGTTGCCCCTTCGCCCCATGGGTTCATGGCGGCACGGCGGCGAGAAATAAACGCCTCTGCCACCAAAATGAGGAAGATCAGAACACCAATGGCACTAATATAAGAACCGATAGAAGCCACCATGTTCCAACCAGCAAACGCATCAGGATAGTCGATATAGCGGCGTGGCATCCCTGCAAGACCAAGGAAATGCATGGGGAAGAAGGTCAGGTTAACGCCAATAAACGTGATCCAGAAATGCAACTGGGCCAAGAGTTTATTGTATTCATAACCCGTCATTTTAGAGAACCAGTAATAAAAACCGGCAAACAGACCAAACACCGCACCAAGGGAAAGCACGTAGTGGAAATGTGCAATCACATAATAAGTGTTATGCAAAACCTGATCGAGACCCGCATTTGAAAGAACTACACCTGTTACGCCGCCAACGGTGAACAGGAAGATAAATCCAACCGCCCAAAGCAACGGCACTTCAAAGCGAATAGACCCGCCCCACATCGTGGCAATCCATGAGAAAATCTTAATCCCTGTTGGAACCGCAATGACCATAGTCGCGGCGGTGAAATACGCTCGGGTATCCACATTCAAACCCACGGTATACATATGGTGCGCCCAAACGATAAAGCCCACAAAGCCAATACCCACCATGGCATAAACCATGCCGAGATAGCCAAAAACAGGCTTACGGCTAAAGGTAGAAATAATATGGCTGACAATACCAAAGGCAGGCAGGATCATAATATAAACCTCTGGATGCCCAAAGAACCAAAATAGGTGCAAGAAGAGAATTGGGTCACCACCTTCGGCTGGAATAAAGAACGCCGTGCCAAAGTTACGGTCCGTGAGGAGCATGGTTATCGCACCTGCAAGAACAGGAACAGCCAAAAGCAACAGAAATGCGGTGACTAGCATCGACCACGCAAACAGAGGCATACGGTGCAAGCTCATCCCCGGGGTCCGCATATTAAAGATGGTAGTGATGAAATTGGCCGCACCCAGAATAGAGGATACCCCTGCCAAGTGCAGTGATAAAATCGCAAAATCCATCGACATTCCCGGAGTGCCTTCTTTGCCGGAAAGAGGCGGATAGATAGTCCAACCAACACCAGCGCCGCCATCAGCAACCGCTGACATCAGAAGCAGAATAAAAGCCGGAGGCAAAAGCCAGAAGCTGATATTGTTCATGCGCGGAAATGCCATGTCAGGCGCACCAATCATGATCGGCACAAACCAGTTGCCAAATCCGCCAATGAGCCCCGGCATAACCACGAAGAAGACCATAATCAATCCATGCGCGGTGGTAAAGACGTTCCAGACATGGCCACTTTCCATGTATTGAACGCCTGGATTCATAAGCTCCATCCGCATAAAGACCGAAATACCGCCACCAATCAATGCCGCGAGAATGGCAAAGATCAGATACATTGTTCCGATATCTTTATGGTTGGTGGAATAAAGCCAGCGACGAACAAAGCCCTTTGGGGCGCCGTGATGATCGTGTGTATCTGCAGCTGTTGTTGCCATGGTTATGCTCCTACAGGTATTCTAATTACTGTTGAACTGAGGCGAGTTCTACCGTAGCGGCAGAAACTGGACCTGTTGCAAATTCTTGTTTGGCTTCATCAAGCCATGCCTTGTAGGCATCAGCGGAAACCGCCTTAACCACAATAGGCATATAGGAATGATTAGTGCCACAAATCTGGTTACATTGACCATAATAGGTCGTTTCACCCATTGGGACATCAATCCATGTTTCATTGGTGCGCCCGACAACGGTGTAGTTTTGCACTGCTAGCGCCGGCACAAAGAATGAATGCATGACATCGTTGCCTTGGATCAGCAACTTAATGCGTGTGCCTTCAGGAACAACCATAGGGTTATCCACTTCAAGCAACCGCATCTGGCCTTCGGTAAGGTCTTCTTCATCAATCATGTAGCTATCAAAAGCAATCTGCTCATCTGGATATTCATAATTCCAATACCACTGTGCGCCAGTAACCTTGATCACCATATCGGTTTCATCAGTCCGGTCTTGATAATATAGCAAACGGAAAGACGGCACCGCGATCACCACCAGGATGATAACAGGGATCACCGTCCACAAAACCTCAATCAGGGGATTGTGCGTTGTTTTTGACGGCACCGCATTTCTGGATTCACGAAAGCGAAAGCAGGTGTAAATCAACAGCGCCAAAACAAATAGGGAAATGGCCGTAATAATGACTAACAGCAGGTTATGAAGATCATTCGCCTTTTCCGCAATGGAACCTGCTGCCGGTTGCATCCCAATCTGCCAAGGTTCAGGGGCAGAAGCCTGCACTGACCCTGATATGAGAGCGCCAGCAATGCCAACCCCAACTATCGCTAATTTATGAAACGGTTTCATCAAAATGCTTTTCCGCATTGTATATCCCCCAATTCTTCCGCAATTCCTACTATTCCAGATTTCCGGAGTATTTATGATCTAAACATAGACGGATTTTAAGCAAATTGCCATGGCGGAAACATCACAAGCAGGCGCAATTCTTGCGACAGGTAGTCGCATGAGACGACTGATATAGCCTTTTACACAAAGATTTTCCCTTTCAATCCTGCCCAATCATCTCATATAAAGGGAGAGCAAGGGGCAAAACCCCGAAACTTTACCTGCGCTAACAGAGGATTTCTGGATCATGGATGCCATCACCAAGACCAATGAGCTGTTTTTTAATCAGACTGAGTTAACCGAAGATCAGATCATGCCCGTGATCGGGGATGCCCTAGCAGGAAGTGATGATGGGGAGCTGTTTCTTGAAGAAAGTCACAGCGAATCGCTGGTTTTTGATGATGGCCGGATGAAAGCCAGCAATTATGATCGCTCCATGGGGTTTGGCTTGCGCGGCATTTCAGGGGAAGCCCATGGTTATGCTCATTCGGATGAAATGACAATCGCCGCGATTAAACGCGCAGCAAACACCATAAAATCGGTCAATGACGGCTATGATGGGGTGATGGCCGTTGCACCAAAGGGGGGCCACAATACCCCTCTATACACTAGCAACAACCCCCTTGAAGCCACCGATTTCACCACCAAAGTCAAATTGATTGAGGATATTAACGCCTATGCTAGGGCGGCTGACCCTATGGTGAAACAGGTTAGTGTTTCTGTCGCCACCTCATGGCGAGCAGTGCGGATTATCCGCCCAGATGGATTTCAGGCAGCAGATATCCGACCTTTGGTTCGGATCAATGTTTCTGTGGTCTTGGAAAAGGATGGACGCATGGAAAGCGGTTCAAGCGGCGCAGGTGGCCGTGTCATGCTAGATCAATGGCTAGAACCATCAGCATGGCAAGGTCAGGTGGATGAAGCGGTACGGCAAGCCCGTGTTAACCTGTCGTCAATTGCTGCGCCGGCAGGAGAGTTAGAAGTGGTATTAGGGCCAGGATGGCCTGGTGTGATGCTGCATGAGGCCGTTGGCCATGGCCTTGAAGGCGATTTTAATCGCAAAGGCACTTCGCTTTTCAGTGGAAAAATTGGGGAGCAAGTTGCCGCCAAAGGCGTTACCGTTGTCGATGACGGCACCATGATGGATCGGCGTGGGTCGGTTACCATTGATGATGAAGGCACAGCCTCGCGCCGAAATGTTCTGATCGAAGACGGTATTCTTGTGGGTTATATGCAGGATCGGCAAAATGCCCGTCTGATGGGGGTTGAACCCACTGGCAATGGCCGGCGGCAATCTTTTGCACATAGCCCCATGCCGCGCATGACCAACACCTTTATGATGAATGGCCAACACAGCCATGAAGAGATTATATCATCAGTTAAAAAAGGGCTTTATGCGGTGAATTTTGGTGGTGGCCAAGTGGACATTACGAGCGGCAAGTTTGTCTTTGCGGCATCAGAAGCCTATCTGATCGAAAACGGCAAGATTGGCGCCCCTGTCAAAGGGGCAACCTTAATTGGTAATGGCCCTGATGCCATGGGTAAAATTACGATGATAGGCAATGATATGGAACTGGATCATGGGGTTGGAACTTGTGGCAAAGCCGGGCAAGGTGTTCCTGTGGGTGTTGGGCAACCGACCCTGAAAATGGGCGGCATTACCATTGGCGGCACAGATATCGGTTGATTATCCGCCTCTTTGGTTCTTGCGCCAATCTTTGGGGCGCAAGAAATCCCCTGCCCACATTCCCCTGCGTCCTGCCGCGGCAATCATTTCATCTTGATGATATTCTTTTCCATATTCCGACACCGCCAAGCCAGCACGGATTAACATTCTCTGAACATCCAGACCATCATCAACTGGTCCGGCATAGCAGCGCCCTAAATCACGCTGATAGCGGTCTTTTCCCGTAATGACACAGGCAATGCCCCTGCCGCTACTTTCTAGGACCCCTTCAAGCATTGCCTTAGCCATCTTTCCACAAGGCCAGAGATCACCATCAGGGGTTTCGCATTGCTGTTTGATTTCTGGCGCATCAATCCCTAGCAGTCTGATTTTATGCTGATCCAGATGAATAGTGTCGCCATCTACCACGCGCCAATCATCAGCGGCAACAATAACCCCTTCGGCCTGCCCGAAGGCACCGAACCCAAGTAACAAAATACTCAGAACCATCAAACGGCCTGATAAGCGTATTAGTCTGCGCATAATAATAGTTAACCCAATCAACTCACAGATAATTTAACCCATTCGGGTATTCATGCAAGACACTTTAGGTAAAGAATGAGACTTAAGTCGCATTGAATAAGGGATGGTTATGCAGTGCGGGAGTGCCGCCGCCGCCGAGGATACCAAATCATATTGCTAACAACCAGCAACAGCAAAAAGCTAATGATACCGCCAAAACCAAAGGTCATCATGCCACCGCCAATTTCATAGAGCGGACCAGAACACACCAAGCCAAGCACCTGTCCCATTGAGCCCATGCCCTGAATGACCCCCATGATACCGCCAACTTCATTTTTCCGAATAACCTGACTTGCCGCAGAAGTGATCGTAGGATTGGCTAGGGCAAAACCGGTGCAGACAAGCGTTGTGCAAATGATCATCGGCCAGAACGCCGGTTCAAAAAACCCAACAAAATAGCCAACCATGACTACCGTCATGATCTGTCCTATGACTAAGAGAAATGCCCCTGCTGCTGAGGCCCCTAATTCCGTCAAACGGCGCGTGATAGGGCCGATTAAAATCCCTTGAACAAGGATGATAATGACCCCTACCCATGTGAACACATAGCCTGTCTGGCGGCTGGAATATTCCATCACGTCTTTTAAGACGAGGGTAAAGGATGCCTCAATCTGGGCGAAAGCGAGGTTAAGCAGAAATACCGCAAGGGCAAACATTAACAACCCACTCATTCGCAGCATCACAAAACGCCGGATCCATGACAATTGACGCGGACGCACATCCCCTTTGCTTTCAGGCACAAAGAAAATGGCAATGAAAAAACCGATTAAGGCCAAGGCTCCAGCCAGCAAAAACGGGGCCGTATGCACTGCACCTCCATAACCGGAAAGAAGACCGCCAATAGCTGGCCCAGAGACAAAACCAAAGCCGACAAAAGCACCAAGAAGTCCCATCGCCCGCGCCCGTTGTTCAGGGGCAGTGGTATCCGTGATAATCGCCTGAATCACGCCAATACTGCCTGATGCAAATCCCGCCAGAATTCGGGCAAAAAACATCATTGTGATATCTGTGGTCATGGCAAACCAAACATGGCCAATAACACTAAACAGAATAGACCCAAGCAACACCCGGCGGCGGCCAAAATAATCTGAAAGCCGCCCCAAAATAGGTGAGCCAATCATCATAGCAAGAGCAAAAGAGGCCAAGAGCAAGGTCATTACGGTTTCGCTGGCCCCTGCCTCGTCAATCACGGCATAAGGCAACACCGGGATCAGCGCACCAACCCCGACGAAGTTCACAAAAACAACAAGTAACAATCCCTGCATCATAGCAATGGGCCTTTAAACTCTAACTTTTAAGCCGATAAACGTCATATAAAGGCTTAATATCTTGTTTCCATTCCTTGTGAAAACGGCCAAGCAAACGATCAGCTTGGGTTTCCCCCTTATCAATCAGATGCTTTATCGGTTGAAGATAGCCTGTCTCATCATCACCAACATCATTCAAACGCTTGCGCCGACTTAACCCTTGCTCTGAGATGCTGAGCACTTGTTTTGCCAGATCGGCCATATCCCTGTCACCCAACTGTCCACGCAGGCCATCTTTTGCAGCACTCATTCGGGCATTCAGCACATCCTCAGCACCAATCGTCTTGACCATCTGGTAAGCTGCATCCAAAGCCTCTTCATCATAAAGTAATCCGACCCAAAAGGCTGGCAAGGCACAAATCATTCCCCAATCCCCGCCATCTGCGCCGCGCATTTCTAAAAACCGCTTCAAACGGACTTCGGGGAAAGCTGTGGTGGTATGATCTTCCCAATCTGAAATCACAGGAAAGCGGCCTTCATATCCGGGCAAAGTTCCGTCCATGAAATCCCGAAACGACAGGCCAGCCACATCCTGATAACTATCGCCGTCATGAATAAAATACATAGGCACATCAAGCAGATAATCTACCCATTGCTCATACCCAAAGCCTTCATCAAACACCGCGGCAGGAACGCCTGAGCGCGCCGCATCAGTATCTATCCATGCTGCTGCCCGGCTGGATAAATAGCCTGATGGCTTACCTTCAATAAAAGGGGAGTTTGCAAAAATTGCTGTTGCTAACGGCTGCAGCGCCAGCGAGGTGCGGAATTTTTTCACCATATCTGCCTCACTGGAAAAATCCAGATTGACCTGAATGGTACAAGTCCGGAGCATCATATCCAGCCCCTTTGTTCCTACCTTAGGCATATAATCGCGCATGATGCGATAACGGCCTTTGGGCATCCACGGAATATCTTCCCTTTGCCAAGTAGGATCAAAACCAATGCCCAACATCCAAATACAGTCATCAGACATGATTTCGGTCATCAATTTAAGATGCGATCGGGTTTCACTACAGGTCTGATGCAAAGTCTTTAACACAGCCCCTGAAAGTTCAAATTGGCCGCCAGGTTCAAGCGTGATTGAGGCGCCGTCATCGTGTTTAAGCGCAATGATATTGCCCATCTCTGTGACTTTGTGCCAACCCTCAATATTAGAAATCTGGGTCAGGATATCCCTAATCCCCCCCTGTTCTTCGTAACTGGGGCGACGATGGGTTTTACAGTTGAAAAGAAGCTTTTCATGCTCAGTGCCAATGCCCCAATCATCAGGTGATTTCTCGCCATCCGCAAACCAAGCTATCATGCTTGCGCGGTCAATTGTGACGTCGTCATGGTTAGTCATATTTGTATTCCGTTCTTTTTTTCATAGATGGCCTGCCATAGGCCAATGGCAAGCACTGCGGCGGTATCTGTTCGCAAAATACTATGGCCCAATGATACCCCATTTACATGGGGTTGATCTAGCAAGAAACGCCTTTCATCATCAGAAAAGCCGCCCTCTGGTCCTATCAAAATGATTGAGGTAAGCAGCCCATCAGAAGCCTGTAAATACGCCAGCAAATGATGATCTTGCTCACCGGCTTTAGCCTCATCACAAAATATGATCTCTTTCCCTGACTGCTCTGAACAAAAGGCATGAAGGAATTGGGGCTGTTCTAATACCGGCACTGAAAGGCGGCCAGATTGCTCAGCCGCTTCGGTGGCAATGGCAGAGAGGCGGTGATGATTGATTTGCGCATTCTGGGTAAAGGCTGTTGTCACAGGACAAAGCCGTGTCACCCCCAGTTCAGTGGCTTTTTCAATCATGGTTTCCATCCGATGCCGGCGGATCGGCGCAAAGGCCAAGGTCAGATCATGGGATGGTTGCGCTGGTCTTTGCTGATCTAGTATATCAAGTGCTGTTTTCTTTCTGCCTGTGACCACTAGCTTTGCCAGATATTCCCCATCTTCTTCATTAAAAACTTTGATTTGGTCGCCATCTTTTAACCTCAACACCGTCAACAGGTAATGTTGCTGATCTGATGATGGGTCACGCCTTTCCCCTGAGATGAGGGGCACAGCAAGATAGAGACGTTGCAGAGATCGTGAAGTCATGCCCTTCATTAGCGATGCCCCCCTTTGGGTGCAAGCCAAATGTCAACCGCTTCGTCTTTTGCCATGTCAAAGTTATGATGTTGTGGGGTTGTTTTGCCGCATCTGTTCCAGTAAAAATGGCTCATGACCTCCTCCGGCGATATCACCTCATTCGACAAAGGCATCTGGCGATATTTGCCGCCGCTATGCCGTGATATTCTTATTCTGATGCGAATGGACCGGCCAATTGGATGGTGGTTATTGGTATTGCCAGCATGGATTGTCATGCCTGTTGCCGCCAGATTATACGATCTCGCAATGTGGGAATTATTCCGCTTAATGGGGTTATTTTTAGTTGGCGCCATCATTATGCGGGGAACGGGCTGTATTGTTAACGATCTCTGGGACAGAGACATCGATCCGCACGTCACACGCACCAGTGGTCGTCCCATTGCGGCCAAACGCATCAGTATAGGATTAGCGTTACTGATCATTTTTCTTCTGGCCTTGATCGGATTAGTGATTCTGATCCAATTGCCCGTTGAAGCAATTGTCATTGGTATCGCCGCCTTGCCCCTGATTGTGGCATATCCCTTGGCAAAACGCTTCACAGGATACCCTCAGATCATTCTTGGCATCACCTATAGTTGGGGGGCTTTGCTTGGCTGGGCGGCGATTGGCGTGTGGCCTGATAGCCGCGTCATTTGGCTTTATTTAGCTATGGCGTGCTGGACCTTTGGTTATGATACGATTTATGCCATTCAGGATATGACCGATGATGAGCGCATTGGCATTGGGTCATCAGCGCTTAGCCTTGCTGGGAATATCCAAAAAATCACA
>Ga0181581_10005301_pt1 | contig 10052 bp, 9 predicted proteins | sample 071ome_22_FD_132433 | JGI IMG/M metagenome (GOLD analysis project Ga0181581, IMG submission 132433) | Coastal salt marsh microbial communities from the Groves Creek Marsh, Skidaway Island, Georgia - 071404AT metaG (megahit assembly) | ecosystem: Environmental > Aquatic > Marine > Intertidal zone...
CCCCGCCCGGGCGTGCGCCGACCGAGCTCAAGCGCATCCGTTCCGAACGGGAGTCGGGCAAAGACCGAGAAGGCGAACGGGGCACTTGGGAAGAGGAATGGGATTGGTTGGTGTGGGCGCAGCTAACCCCGCGACAAGGCGGCGTCCAGTGGGGGGGTGACGACACGTTCGTCCGCCCTCATGTCCAAAAGGCACGGCATCAACTTCACCATCGCTGGCAAGCCTCCGCCGATGCGCAACAAGCCGTCATCTTCCACGGTATCCGCGGCCCCTTCCGCGAGCGGCTGACCGATGTGTTACCTTGGCTCAAGCATCACCACCCCAACATCGAACCACTGATTCTTACACCGTTGGGCGTTGTTCCTGCCGCGCTCGAGGACCTCAACCCGTTCGCCCACCTTGATGCGCCGCCATGGGTGCTTCAGCACGAGCCTGAACCGTCTTGGCTGGACACCGAAATGGCCCGTTTGGGTCTGACCGGTATGCCATGGGCGACGGTCAACCTCGTGGGCGACGGGGTGAAGCATCGGCTCGCTGAGGCCTTGGCACATCTCGGGCACGGCGAGGAGCCCTTCGTTCACCTTCCGTTGAGCGACGATGAGCGAACCGCTGCCATAGCCGGCATTCGCCATGAGCAAGGACAAGCCAAATTGATGGTGATGCACAACACGGACCGTGCCACCGCCGCAGCCTTGATGGAAGGAACCACCTTCGTCGTGAGCCGAGAGGGGCGCATCAAGAACATCAAGGGGCCCGACGGGGTTCATCGATTCAGCCCCCGTCTACGCGACGGGGGTTTGTCGCTGTCCACTGCAGGAGCAGCGGCGCTGTTCGCTCAACGAAACGACCTCTTGCCCTCCAGCATGCCGTCCAGCGAATGGCTCACGAGCGCCCACCGGGGACCGGCGGTGGTGGTGGTCAACGAGGACGCCGAACCGTTCGTTCGCAAGGGAAGGAACGTCTTCCACGGGTTCATTCAAGCCTGCGATGCGTGGTTGAACCCCGGCGAGGCCTGCATCATGGTGAGCGCCAACGGGACGTTCCTCGGCCACGGTGTGGCACAATGCACGGCCACCGATGCGAAGACCTTCACCAAAGGCATCGCCGTGAAGACGCGTGGGGGCGTTGGTGAAGCGTCACCGAAGGCGTGAAGGCAAGCCTTCATGGGGCGCCGCTGATACCCTTCAGCGCGATGTCTGGCCTGGATGACCTCATCATCCACACCAAGGGGCTCACCAAATCCTACGGCCCACACGTGGCGCTGGACAACCTCAACCTGTCTGTGCCTCGCGGTGCCACCGGTCTGCTCGGCCAAAATGGGGCAGGCAAATCCACCTTCCTGAAGACCATCCTCGGGCTCATCACAGCGACCTCCGGTGAGGGGACCGTGCTGGGTTTCGACATCCAAACCCAGGGACCCGCCATTCGTCAACGCATTGGCTACATGCCGGAGTACGACGCCCTGAATCCGAGCATGGACGCCATCCATCAGGTGAGGTATTCTGGCGAATTGTTGGGCATGAACCCGAAGGTGGCACTGAACCGTGCCCACGAGGCCCTGCAGTTTGTTGGCATGGGTGAACAGCGTTATCGTGAAATCAGCAGTTTCTCAACGGGGATGAAACAAGCGACGAAACTGGCCTGCGCCATCATTCACGACCCTGACCTCATCATCGCTGACGAACCCTCGAACGGTTTGGACATGAAAACAAGAGAATTCATGATCTCCACCCTCAACACCATGGTTCACGATGGCCAACGCTCCGTCCTGATGGCGAGCCACCTGATGGACGACGTCGAACGGGTGTGCGACAACATCGTCTTGCTCCACAAGGGCAAGTTGGCCGCGCAAGGACGCATTGAAGACCTCAAGGCCATTGACCGCGAGATCGAAATCCACGTGTGGGGCGGTGCCAGCCCCCTTGAGACCACCCTGAAGGACAGGGGATTCAGGGTGCGCCGTGAAGGACGCGTCATGCGCATCGCCCACACCCAAGAGGACACCACATCACACATCCTCCAAGCCGCCAGTGAGGTGGGGGCACAGATTCGCAAGATGCACGAATACGAAGCATCGTTGGAAGACCTCTTCCTTGCCATCATGGACAACCTCGGTTACGCCGTCAAATCCAGCGACGACCTGCTCAGAAACGCTGTTCAGGCACGCCAGGTTGACGCACCCCAATCCATGGGAGGGGCCGGTTCGTGAGCCAAGACGAACGCAGCAGCCCTGAGGCGCCCGTGCAGGGGCAAGCCCGCATGGACGTGGCATGGGGCGCCAACGACGGTGACGAAACGGGCGCCTCGGCGCAAACCGCCCAAGCGGCGGCGAGTGGCGAAATCTTCGAACAGCACTACACGCCATGGAACGGCACGCTCAACCCGAGATGGATGCGAAATTGGGCCATTCTTCGGCACCACGTGTTGGGTGTGTTTTCGAAAGGTCACCGACCGTGGTCCATGCCGACGCGGATCTTCATTCTCATCACCTTCCTCGCCGCCATGGGCGACGCTGCCCTGACCTTGGTTTCCAGCCTGTTCGGGGAATCCGAACTTCACACCATCTTTGGCGTGAGTCGGGACAACCTGTACGGCCATGTGCTCGGGTTTTTCCCTCGAAACACCCTCTATTACCCCCTCATTGCGGCGTTGCTGGTCGGCGGCGTCATTTCAGAAGACCGCCAGCATGGCACGTCTGCCTTGTACTTTTCCCGGCCTGTTTCCCGATTTGATTACGTGGGCATGAAATTCCTGGCGGTGGCCCTCATTCAAGCCATCGTGGTGCTGCTGACCTATTGCCTGTATTTCTTGACCGAAATTCTCGCCTATGGCCGTGGGTGGGCGTGGATGGTCGACGTCTTTCCCATGTTCGTGGCCGGGTTGCTGGCCGGCGTGATGCTCATTTTCACCTACACGAGCATTGGACTGGGCTTGTCCAGCGTCTCTCGCAGTCGTTTCTTCCCCGGCATTGGCCTGTTGGCCATTTTGTTTGGCACCAAAACCATGGCCAGCATCGTGAAAAATCTGTTCGAACGTGAAGTGCTTTACTTGTTTTCACCCTACGATTGCCTGGCGCATGTGGGTCAAACCATCATGGGCACGCAACCCACCTACACCCAATACCCCTGGACCTATTCACTGGTCGCACTGATCGCCATGAACGCCACAGCGTTGTACGTCCTTGCCACGCGGGTTGCCTCCATGGAGGTGACCCGAGAATGATGCCCGACATGACCCAAACAGGGCGTGATGCGTCGTCCGCTTGGACGCCCGACACCAGCGTTCCCATCGTCTACCTCAACGGCGTGTCAAAATCCTACGGTCGAATTCACGCCCTGAGCAACATCACCCTCGGCCTTTCAGGAGGCGTGACCGGCATTTTGGGGCTGAACGGGGCAGGGAAATCGACGCTGTTCAAACTCTTGATGGGCAAGGTCCGACCTTCCGCCGGTGAGGTCCGCATTTTCGGTGAAGACCCTTGGAAAAACCCCGCACCCTACGCGAGGGTCGGTTTTGTTCCCGAGCACGAGAAAATGCACGACTGGATGACGGCGCTGGAGTTTGTCGCCACCTTCGCCCGGCTCCACGGCATGACGAAGCCACAAGCAGAGCATGAAGCCCTTCGCGTGCTTGATTTCGTGGGCCTCAGCGACGTTGCCAACAAAGAAATCGGTCGCTTTTCGAAAGGGATGCGCCAACGCACCAAAATCGCCCATGCCCTGGTCAACGACCCCGACTTGATCGTGCTGGACGAACCCCTGCAAGGGTGCGACCCCCTCGCTCGAACGACCATCATGAACGTGATTCGAGAGTTGGGCAAGTTGGGCCGAACCGTGCTTGTCAGCAGCCACATCCTCTCCGAAATCGAGCGCATCACCGAACAAATTGTCATCGTGCATCAAGGCAAATTGGTGGCGTTGGGCAACCTGCACGCCATCCGGGACCGCTTGGACCAAATCCCCCACACCATTCGTTTGGTGGGCGACGATGTGAAGCACCTTGCCAAGGACATCCTCGACCACCCCGCCGTGTACGGGTTGAGTTTCCCCAGTTCGGACGAGTTGCTCATCCAAACCTACCATTTTGGAGCACTCCACGCAGAGCTACCCGGCATCATCGTGCAGGGTGGCCACCGCGTCAGGGAGATCGACAACCCCGATGACGACCTCGAATCCTTGCTCACCTACCTCACGGGAGGTGGCGCGTGATGAGCCGGCAGCGTCCCGATTCAGTGTGGCGAAGCCTTGACCGCAAGGCGATGGCGGTGGCTGAATTCACGCTGCGACAACAACGCAAGCGACTCAGCACCTGGGTCGTGTTGGGCATTGCCATGCTCGCCATGGGCGTCCTCACGATGTTTTACGTTGATGCCATGGTCCGTGATTACGACGCCGTGGACAACGACGGGGACGCCTCGGATTTCGACCAAGACGGTTACCCCAACGGGCAAGAACGTCTGTACGGCACCGACATCTTTGACGAGACCGACCATCCAGGCTTGCTGAACCCGCCCGTTGTACCGGACGACCGCTCGGTGTGGGTCAACGAGGACGACTTCGACTGGGACAGCCTTGCCGATGGCAGTTACGGCGTTGACGACGACGGGGATTGCGACCGTGAGGACCGGACTGCGTCGCAAAAAGACAGCAACGGCAACGGGGTGCCTTGCGACATCGCCGTGTCCACGGGTCTGTTCGGCAACACCGTGGTCGACAGCGATGGCGGGGTGGATGAAGACCCCGATGACGAAGCCTATGCCAAGGAAGCCTCCCACCGAGCCTTCGTGTTGGCCATCGGCAAGTTCGGATTCGTGTTCCTGCTGGGCATCTTCATCCCGCTGTTCATGGCCACGGGCCTCATTCGTGACGAAATGACCTCCGGCACGATGCACTTCATGCTCGCCAAGCCCATCGCTCGCACCGAGGTCTTCCTGTACAGGATCTTGGGGTTCCTTGGTATCGCTTGGCCTTACATGATTGGCCTGGTCGGCCTTGTTGCCCTCATCACGGGCTTCGTCGGCCCAGGTGACGGGATGTTCCGTTGGCGAGACCTTGGGGTGTGGCTGTCCGTGTTGTTGGCGGCGTTGTTCGCCGTGCTGGTTTATGCCAATCTGTTTTGCATGTTGGGCGTTATGTGGAAGCACGGCATCGTCTTGGCGTTGCCCTTTGCGGCATGGGAGTTGGGCATGATCCTCACCACGCTTGGCGCACCCGATGCTGCCATCCTCCGGTTTTCGGTCATCGGGTGGGCGATGAACGTCGTTGACGCCGGCGCCGCCATGGCATGGAGCGACACCGGATTGCTCATCGCCATCGGGATGTGGGGCGGCGGCAACGGCCCGCTGGAAGGGGCTGAAGCCTTGCAGATTTTCGCTTCCGACACAGGTTTGGGGCTTGCGCCCTTGCCCACCATGATCGTTTCACTTGGGGTGCTGATGTTCCAAGCCGTTGGATGTTGGTTCCTTGGTGGCGCCCTCTTCAAGGCCAAAGAAATCGACTGAGGGGATCGCATGCACAACACCACCATGTTGCGATTTGACGGTGATTTTGCCAACATGTGGACGCTGGCCACCCGTCCCCCCATTCGCCATCTGACCTGGGATTGGTGGTGGTGGCTGGTCATGCTGGACGACCCACACGGTGCTCCGGCGGGGCAGCAACTGATGGTGCTGTGGTCGACCAAAGACAACGACCATGTGGACGTGAACGGCACACCGTGGCGGCCAACCACACGGCCCGGTGCCGACAAGGACGGCGGCTTGCTCATCGACGGCATGGTTTGTGCCTGGTGGTTTGATGGGCAGCGCATGCACGAACCTTACATCAAACAAACCTGTGACATGGTGGCGCTGACCGACCAGCACCCGGCTTGGCCAGGCGGCATGGGCACGGGCGAGGGCGGAGGAGCGGTCGTGCCCGTTCACCACGAAGACCTGTCGATGGGATTGACCAGCGACCGTTCATCGTTTTGGATCCGGTTGACAGGCGACAAGGAAGCTGTCGCTGAAGGGGCACCTGCTTCCATGGCCCTGACCCTGACACCGTGGAATCCATTGATGTCGAGGGCCCGTCCTTCCACGGCCACCTACGCTGCGGACATGGGGTATGACATCTTGCGCGTGCACGGCACGCGAGTCAGCGGACGCATTGACGACCGAGATGTCACCGGAACGGCCTACTTCCAGAAAGTGTGCGTGCAAGCACCTTCGCCTCCATGGTACTGGGGCGTGCTGCATTTTGAGGACGGTTCCTACTTGGATTGGTTCGTGCCGCACATCGCCCCCACCATGACCTCAAGGACGCCTCGTTCGTGGAAAAAACGGGACATTCAGCACATCGCCTTGTCGCAGGGAGGGTTGTTCCACGACCTCCAACACGAAAGAACCGAACGCTTTGCACGGGTGGAAGTCCGAAAATCAGCCTCGAGCCACTGCGAAGGGCAACACGGCCACGACCCGGGCTCGCCGCTGCCCATGTTTGACGTTCGTATGTGGAACGGACGCACCGAGATCAAGCTCCGGGTGCGAGCCGTTGAACGGGCGCATTGGCACTTCGACCAACCCACTGCAGGCGGTCTGTGGTCCCACTTGACGTACAACGAATACCCGCTGGACCTCGAGGCCCTGAGCATCCGCGATGAATTCGGCGTCCGAACCCGCTCCTCGTACGGATGGGTGCGAGGCAACGCAGAACACGCATGGGGCGTGTTGTTTTGACCCAAGCGTGGCGCGGGGGGGGCAAGGTATTTGATTCACAACATGGCAGTTGTGTTTGAGGGATGGACGTGAGCGAAGCAGAAGCCACCGAAGCCGAGGCCAATGCGGCCACCGCAAACGAGGACGAACCCAAGGCAGAGGAAAGCAGCCCCTCCACCACTGAAGAAGCCGCATCGGCTTCCAAAGCTGAGGCGAAGCGCAAGAAATACCGCCTCATCACCGGCGAGGAAATTCTCGAAAACGGCGAAGCACGACCGAGCACCCTGGCCTTCCTCGGTCTCTACTTCCTGGGCTTGGTGGTGTTGTCGGTCCACCTGTTGTTCGCCTTCGGCCTTTCGTCGAACGACAATTCGTCCACGCTCATTAAAATCGTCAGCACCTTCATTTCACTCACGGACAGCGAAACGGTGCCCATCGGCTTTGTCTTGGTCATGGGGACCATCACCTGGTTCAACCGAATGCTGAACGTCTCCACCTCTGGCCGCTGGGTCACCACAGCCCTTCTTTTTGCCACCTTGATGCCGGTCATCATTCAACTCGATGACATCCTGACCCCCGTCATCGGGTTGTTCAACGACACCTACGAGGGCGTCATTGGTTTCGAGTACGACTACTTCCTCTTTGGTGTGATCTTCGCCGTGGTGTTCTGGGGCGCCACCTGGAAGTACCAACGAAGTTTTTCCTATGCGGTGACCTCCAACGCCATCATTTTCCAGCACGCTTTCCTGCTGTCGCGGTCCCACCGACGCATCTTGTTCGACCGCATCTCCGAAGTGATGGTTGAGCGAACCCCCATGGGCACCTTGCTGGGGTACGCCACCCTCACCATCATGACCGATTCCGGCATCGGCTTGACCGAAGAAACGGTCGGCGCCAGCGTCGGTTCAGCACCCGCTGCAGGCGGTGATGGCGACGGCGTTGCTGGACAAGCACGTCGCAAGTTCCTCAAGGGGTTCTTTGCCGTGCTCTCCTACCAACGCACGACCCGTACCGTGGACCACGACCCCAAGCATTGCTTCTACAAGATTCGCAAGTGGGAGAACGTCAAGATGATGCTCAACGAGATGCACCGAAAGCACTCCTCCTCGAACCTGCTGGAAGACATCGCCGAGCGCCTCGCCAACGAAGGCAGCGCTTGATGGCTTCATCTGCGCCGTTCGCATTCGAAAGCGAGCCTTGAAAAGCCGGCACTCTGTGGCGCAAGTTGGAGAAGATGACCATGGTCGAACAACTCTTGGAAGGGCCCATTGAACTGTTCCGCAACGGTGACCTTGACGGGGCTCTGGCCGACCTTGAGGCCAAATTGGGCGCCCACAGTGATGTGGCCGAATTGCACCACATGTGGGCTGAGTTTGCCAACATGAAAAACATGGAAGAACAGGACGATGTCATCCCTGGACGCAAGATCATGAATGCGTACAAGAAAGCCATGGAACTCGATGAAGAGAACATGGAATACATCGCAGATTTTGCCTCCTTCGCTCTCGAATGCCGGCGCATTCCCGTCGCCGTCAAGGAATTCCAGCGCTACGCAAGGCGTCTGGCCCTCGAGGACATCCCGATCGACGAAGTGCTCTTCACCGCCAGCCGCAATTTGGTGGACGCCATTGAGGTCATGGACCCCTCTCGACAAAACCCCATGATTCAACCTTGGCTCAAGCAAGCCTTGGAATGGGCCGTGGGCGCCCTGGGCTACACCCCAGAGGACGCTGCAGCCACCCTCACCGCCAGTGAATGAGGGAGCCCCTTGGGTGAAACGGTTCGGTTGTTTTTCACCGTTGGTTACCTTGGCGACGCCTTCCACGGCAGTCAAATTCAGCCCGATGTCGTCACCGTCCAAGGTGAATTGATCCGCGTTTTTCGTTCACTGGGTTGGCTGAATGAACAGTCCGGACCCCATCCTTTGGTTCTGTCCAGTCGGACGGACGCCGGCGTCCACGTCCGCACCAACGGTGGCATTGTTGACTTGGACCGCTCGCTGTGGGATGCGTTAACGCCTCGCAAGATGATTCGGGCCATTGACGACCGACTCAACCCCAACATCGCTTTCCTCTCCGTCAGGGAGGTGGCAAGGGACCACAACCCCCGTCTGGCGCTTCACCGCACCTACCGTTACCGATTGGAGGGTATGGAATTCTGGTCACCACCCAACATCGATGCTTTCACGTCGTGGTTGTCGATGTTCGTCGGAACGTACAACGCGACCAACTTCGCACGCTTGGAGCCGGGAAAGAACCCCATGCGAACCGTGCTTTCAGCGACACCTTGGATGAACGGCGACCGACTCATCGGCTTCGAAATTGTGGGCGAAGCCTTCCTGTGGAATCAAGTTCGGCGGGTGGCAAACGCCCTGTATCGCTTGGCACTCGGTGAACTCGAAGCTGAAACGGTGTGGGAAGCCATTCAACGTCCGGATGTTCCAGTGGATTTCGGCGTGGCGCCACCTGAATGGCTGACCTTGTGGGGCGTGGCGTGGGAGGACGAACCTTTGCCCGCCGATCAAAACAGCATCAACCTCACGCCGCCGCCCGTCGGCCGGGCTGCCGAACGCACCAAGAAAGGACGGTGGCAACTGGCCGCTCAACACGAAATCAAGGCCTTGTTGTACAACGAGTGGGCTGCGCTGGGCGAACTGCCCTTGGTGTACCGCAAGGATTCACAATGAAATGGTGACCGAATCACCGTCCTGCAGATCCAGATGCTCACGCAGGAACACAGGAGCGATGATCTCAATCACATCAACGTGACGGGTGAGGTCGGGAATCAGGATGGCGCACGGCACTTCGACACCGTCCGAACGCAAGATCGCCGAGTAGGCGGATGCCCCGCCAAAGGACACTCCGTCGCGAAGGAACCCGCGGACACGGTGGAGGCGATGAGCGTCCACGTCCACCACCGTCGCAGCGGCTCGGTCGCGGTCATCGGCGTCAAGCGTATCGATGCCGGCTTTTTGACGCAGGGCGATGTACCCCGGCAGGTCCTCGGCCTTCACCGTCACATTGAGCGTCCCCGGCCATGCCGTCTGACCAAGGATGTCGCGAAACTGCTCTTGGTAGTGCAACTGCGCCATGAAGACGTGAGCCCGACCGAGTCCGCTGCTGACGGTCCCGCGAAGATTCATACCCACGGCTTGAACTTCCCCTTATTGAGGGTGCGTTTCCAAGGTTTATGACAAGTCAAGCGACGATGCACCCATGACCGACCACCCCGACGATGCACCGGATTCCGCCCCCAACCTCGACGATGACATGCTGGCGTTCCTTGAGGGCCTCAATGCCTTTGCTCACGCCGTCGACGGCATGCCCTGGCCGGAGGGATGCGACCCCGCCAGCGACCG
>Ga0181581_10005317_pt1 | contig 10031 bp, 7 predicted proteins | sample 071ome_22_FD_132433 | JGI IMG/M metagenome (GOLD analysis project Ga0181581, IMG submission 132433) | Coastal salt marsh microbial communities from the Groves Creek Marsh, Skidaway Island, Georgia - 071404AT metaG (megahit assembly) | ecosystem: Environmental > Aquatic > Marine > Intertidal zone...
CGCCTTGGGGACTCCGAGGAAGGTGTAGTCCGGGCCGTACTGGCTTCCGTAGCGGGTCATGTCGGGACTTTAGTCCGCGCCAGTGGCCATTTCGGACTCCTAGGATGCTTGGAGTGGTCAAGACTTGACCTGACTTCATAGATGGAGACCTTCATGCTCGTGCGGATCGCCGTCACATCGGCAGTGCTCGCCTCACTCGCGCTGGTACCCGTTCATGCCTTTGCGGCACCTGATCCCATGGCTGATCCTCCGACTCCCGCCGAACTACGCGCGACGACCACGGCACTGCTCCAACCCGGGGACCTGAGCGAGGTACTGGGCGGCGCTGGTGATCAGAACATCGGCTACTACATCCCCACCGGTGGCCAAGATCCTTATCCCATCTGCCTTCCACCGGAAGGAGACGACGCGCTTCCCGATCTGACGATGACAACCGGCTACTTCAGCACCATCGGCAATGTCAGCGAACAAGCCGTGGTCTACCCCTCCGCCGAGGCCGCACAGTCGGCATGGAACGTACTCACCCGAAAGATTCAGCGAGCCTGTTCGTACTCAGGCAAAGTAGACGGAAAGAAAACTGTCGTCACGAATGGCGCACTCGCTGGAGGCGCAGTGTGGACCCGCCGAGACTCGAAGTCAGAGGGCTACAGCAGCGAGTACACCGTCGCGGCCCTCGCAGACAACGCCATCGTTTCTGTTCGCGTGACGAATCCCGGCAAGGCCTCCACCACAGCTGCGCAACGAAGTGACACCAATGCGCTTCTGCCGGTTCTCACCGAACGCTACGCAGGGCGATCGACGGGTGCAGGAGTTCAATCCACCCTGCTGTCGATCGCTGAATCCGCGATGGTCACCCCGGAGGACATGCCGGCAGCGCTGCCCATCGATGCTCCAGCAGATGGCGCGTGGTCACTCTTCACGGCTGACCTGCCGGGCACCGTGCCCTTCAACCCCTGCTATCCCGGTGACTCGGAGATCCTTCCTGCCGGAACGGGAAACTTCTCCGCGAGTTATGGCGGTACCGGAGACATTCAGGCCACCGGTGGGTCCGTCTATCAGCAGGTGTTCACCTACACCGATGAGGCTGCTGCGAACACAGCGTGGAAGCAACTGTCTACCCGTATCAAGGAATGCACCGCCCGCGCCGGAAAGCTCTACAGCAAGACCGACTCCGCCTGGAAGAGCACCGAGGGCACATCGGCTGTCTCCGTTGATGGCACCCCCGGCATCTACGTCCGCTACATCACCACGCAAGGTTCAGGCACCAAGGACAGTCGCTTCACATCCCGGACCTACCAGCTCATCCTCAAAGACGGTAACGCGATCTCTTGGCTGAGTTACAGCGCAGGCGTTCCCGGGATCAAGAAGCTGAACATCAATGAGCCTGCGGTGAACCAGCTGGCCGTGGAGTTGATCGATCGGTTCGCCAACACCGTCGTCACTCTCGGCTAGGAGTCGAAGCCAAGTCCCATTCGATCGAGCATGCGCAACCACAGGTTGCGCTTGCCTCCGTGGGTATCGGCACGGTGCAGCGACGTCGTCGTCCATTTGATGCCGAGGCGTCGTAGGGGCTCGGGTGGGAATGGCAGTGGCTGGGACTGCACCATGTCCAAGCGGGTGCGCGTGGTGTCGTGCCCATCGAGCAGATCCAGCAATGTCTGGCCTGCGAACCGGCTCGCGCCAACCCCGAGTCCGGTGAATCCGGCGACATATGCGACCTTGCCGTGGGCTTCGGTTCCCCAGAACGCGGTGAATCGCGAACAGGTGTCGATAGCGCCGCCCCACGCGTGCGAGAAGCGAAGGCCGTCGAGTTGCGGGAAAGTCTGGAAGAAGTGCGTGGCCAGACGCGCGTAGGACTCGTCGTCGTTCTCGAACTCCGGACCGAACCCATTTCCCCGGTGGTAAACCGCGTCATAGCCGCCCCACAGGATGCGACCGTCGTCGGTGGGTCGGTAATAGTGGAACTGGTTTCCCGAATCGCTGAGACCCTCGCGGGCGTGCCACCCGATGGACTCCCATTGCCCTGCTGACAGTGGTTCGGTCATTAAGACGTAGTCGTACACGGGAACCACGCGATGGCGTACTGCGGGGACAAGACTGGGGAACGCATTAGTCGCCAGGACTGCGCGCTGGGCTGTGATGGTGTGTTCGTCGGTGCGGAGAGCAACCCGATCGTGTTGATCTTCCAGGTCGGTGATCTCGGTGTTCTCGAAGACCCGGATGCCCCGAATCTTCGCCGTTGCTAGCAGGCCCCACGCGAGCCGAGCGGGATCGACGAGTGCAACCGAACGCGAATCCCTCAGCCCGGCGAGGTAACTCGGGGAGTGGATTGATTGCCTGAGCTCAGCCTGATCGAGGAACTCGACCCCGAGGCCGTAGGCGTTCATTGCTTCGACGGTCTCTAGAAGCTCGTCCACTTGATGCTCGGCGACAGCGACGTCAATTTCACCTGCTCGACGGAAGTCGCAGTCGACGCTGTTCAATTTGACGAACGTCTCGATGTCCTCGAGGTTCTGTTGGCCCAACTCGAGCAACGTTGGCAGTTCCTCAGGCCAGCGAGATAGCCCGTTGCCGAATCCGTGGGTAAGACTCGCGGCGACGAAGCCACCGTTCCTGCCGGTAGCGCCGTCGGCGATTCGCGTGCGTTCGATCAAGACGATGTCGCGATCGGGATCAACATCATGAGCGAGCAGCGCGGTCCACAGACCGGTGAAGCCACCACCGACGATCACGAGGTCCGCGTCGATGTCGCGATCGAGGGACGGCTCGGGGTCAGGACGGTTTGGGTTTTCGAGCCAGAACACCGAGCGCTCTACCTCGGCAATGGAAGTGAGGGCTTGGGTAGTGGATTCTTCAGCGAATTGCACAGGGACTCCTGATGAGTTGAAGGGTGCGATACGCGACCGACCGTCGCGCTGTCCCACCAATCCCTTCGTGCGTCGTCGTTGTCCAGAGTTTACGCGAGATGCCCAGACAAATGGCGAACCAGTGACCCGTGACATGTGACTGACTGGCCGCTCGGATGTGGCGGCGTGGCCATTCGGGTGTGGCGGGGTGGCCGTTCGGGGAGGAGGGACGGGGTTAAGAGCGGGAGAGAGCATCCATGCTGAGCGCCTTCAAATCGGCGTCTCGATCGGCAACGGAGGCCTGCAGTGATCTGCGCTTGCGCCACGCGGCAAACTGCGCAACCAGGACGATGGTGAGCGCGACCAGGAAGACCAGCGTGGCCAGGGCATTCACCTGAACCGGGATTCCTCGCTGCGCAGCACCCCACACGTAGATGGGGAACGTGACCAACGTTCCAGCGTTGAAGAAGCTGATGATGAAGTCGTCAAAACTCAAGGCAAATCCCAGGAGCGCGGCGCCAGCGATTCCCGGCGCAACCAGCGGGAACGTCACGTACCGGAATGTTGCACGTGAATCGGCATACAGATCACGAGACGCCTCTTCCAGGCTCGGATCCAAGCCCTGCAACCGAGCCTTCACCGCCACCACTACGAAGGAAATGGTGAACATGATGTGGGCGATGATCACCGTGGTGGCACCCAGCGGGAACGTCATGTTCAAGAACAACGCAAGCAGACTCGAGCCCATCACCACTTCGGGAGTGGCCATCGGCAGGAAGATGAGCAGATTGGTGCTCTTGCGTCCGCGGAATCGATAGCGAACCAAAGCGAAAGCGATCATGGTGCCGAGAATCGTGGCGACAAACGTTGAGATGAGGCCGATCTTGATGCTCTCGATGAACGATTCACACACGCCTGGAATTCCGCACATATTCGTCCAGGCATCCAGCGAGAACCCGTACCACTTGGTGTTGTACTTGCTAGGTGGATCGTTGAAACTCAAGACCCCCACAACAGCAATGGGTATAAACAGATAGACCAGGACCAAAATGGCGATCACGGTCAGGATATGCCGGCGGATCACGCGCATCAGACGAGATCCTCCGTTCCGGAACGGCGGATGTAAATCGAGACGATGATCAAAATGATGAACATCAAGATGACCGACAATGCGCTCGCTATCGGATAATCCCGGAACTGAATGAAGTTCACCTGAATCGCTGATCCGATCATCCGGGTGGTGATAGAGCCGAGCAACTGCGCGTTGATGTAATCACCGGAGGCTGGAATGAACGTCAAGAGGGTCCCGGCAACCACACCAGGCAGCGACAGCGGCCATACGACCTTGCGGAATGTGGTCACCGGTGAGGCGTACAGATCATTCGAAGCCTCGATCAAACGTGGATCAAGTTTGTCGAGTGCCGCAAATAGCGGCAGGATCATGAACGGCAAGAAGTTGTAGGTCAGGCCGGCGATCACAGCGATACTCGTACTCAGGATTCGCCCCTCGGGCAGTACGCCCAGAGCGTTGAAGAATCCCGTGACCGGACCCTCATCGGCCAAGATCGTGCGCCATGCGTACGTGCGCAGCAGGAAACTGGCGAACGTCGGAGCGATGACGAGAACAAGCAAAAGTCCCTTCCACTGCCCGCCCCGGAAGGCGATGAAGTACGCAAGTGGATAGGCGATGATCAATGCGAAAAGCGTCGCCAGCCCTGCATAGATGAAGGATCGAACGTACAGGTTGCCATACTGAGAGATCGCCTCGCCGTAGTTGGCGATGTCGAAGCCTGGGGCATAGACCCCGGATGCCCCGGTCGGAACCTGCAGACTCGTGATGATCAAAGTGACGAACGGAATAGCGAAGAAGACCGCTAGCCAGCCCATGCCCGGAAGGAGCAGCAGGTAGCCGGTCCGTGCCTTACGAGCGGCAACCTGGGGTGGAGTTGCCGATGCCGAAGCAGAGGTGGAAATGAGCGGGGGCATCAGGACACCGAGACCGACTCAGATTCAACGGCAGCTGGTGCCAATCCCGAGCCGTCCAGGCCGAATGCGTGATCGGGGGCCCAATGGACTTCGACCGAATCCCCCACCCGCGACCGATCGCCGACCACGGTGTTCTGCTCGAAGACCGTAATTTCCTCGCCCCACGATGTCTGCACTAGGTACTGAGTGCTGACACCCGTGTACGAGACGTCCACTGTGCGACCAGCGATCCGATCGTGACCGTCGGGGATGGGATCGCCCGCGTCCACGATGGTCATCTTCTCCGGCCGAACGCCAACAATCACGTTGGCTCCCGGAGCATTGTTGCGGGAATTAGGGATAGAAAACTCGTGTCCGTGCGCGGAAACCTTGACCGAATCGGCACCAGCCCCTGCCCGTTGCCCTGCGAACAGGTTCGACTGCCCCAAGAAACGCGCAACAAAAACGGTCGTGGGCAACTCATAGATATCCGCTGGATCGCCCATTTGTTCGATGCGTCCTTCGTTCATCACGGCCACGGTGTCGGCCATGGTCATGGCCTCCTCCTGATCGTGAGTGACATGCACGAACGTGGTGCCCACTTCCATTTGAATCCGCTTGAGCTCAATTTGCATTTGACGCCGCAACTTCAAGTCCAACGCGCCCAGCGGCTCATCGAGCAACAAAACATCGGGCTCGTTGATCAATGCGCGAGCAACAGCCACCCGCTGCTGCTGACCACCGGATAGTTGCTTGGGCTTGCGGCGGGCCATCGGTGTCAGTTCGACGAGATCGAGCATCGCCTCAACCGTGGGCGTAACGTTCTTGATGCCGCGCCTGCGCAGCCCGAACGCAACGTTCTCGAAGATGTCCAAGTGCGGAAACAGGGCATAGGACTGGAAGACCGTATTCACCGGACGCTTGAAGGCTCGTAGGCCCGTGACGTCACGATCCCCGATCGAAATCAAACCCTCCGACGGATCCTCCAGGCCGGCAACCATGCGCAAGGTGGTGGTCTTGCCACACCCAGACGGACCTAGGAGAGCGAAGAAACTGCCGGCCGGGATCGTCAAGGTGAGATCGTCAACGGCAATGAAATCTCCGAATCTCTTCGTGAGATTTTGAAGATGAAGGTCTTCAACCTTTCGCGACTCAGCCATCCTGCGTCCTTTTCTTGGTCATAGAAATCGGCTGTGGGGACGAATCATCGCCCCCACAGCCGAAGCACCACTACAGGCCGATGGCCTGCTGGAACATGCGCTCGTACTTTTCGTTCTGTTCCGGCGTGAGGGACATGAAGACGTAGGAGTTATCGAGTTCCTTGTCCGTCGGGAAGATCCATGGAACGTCAACCAACTCGGGATCGATGTTCTCCATCGCTTCCCGCGCTCCCTTGACCGGGGAGATGTACCAAACCCACGCAGCGACCTCTGCCGCGATCTCCGGCTCGTAGTAGTAATTCATCACTGCTTCGGCGTTCTTCTTGTGCGTTGCCGTTGACGGGATGAGCATGTTGTCGCTCCACAGCATGCCACCGGATTCCGGCAGCGAGAAGCCGTAGTTGCCATCCATGGCAAAGACGTCACCAGACCAGCCGATAGCCGCAATGACATCCCCGGTCTCCAGGGCGTTGATGTAGTCGTTACCTGTCACCTGACGGATCTGTCCGGAGGCAACGATCTCGGTCAACTTGTCGATCGACGTTTCGAACTCTGCGTCGGTGAAGTTACTCGGGTTCGCCCCCTGCCACGCCATGATGCAACCCATGGTGTCCCGCATTTCGGACAGCAACGTCACGCGACCCTTCAAGGCCGGATCAAAAAGCTGATCCATGGTGGTGATCTCGCTGACCCCGAGCGTCGATTCAAGAAGATCCACGTTGTACGCCAGGCCTCCGAAACCGCTTTGCCACGGGAGGGAGTACTCGCGGTTCGGGTCGAACGAGACGTCGTAGTAGGCATCGACCAGGTTCTTCATGTTCGGGATATTCGCCGGATCGAGCTTCTGGGCGAATCCATTCTGGATCCACAGCCCCACCATCCAGTCGGTGAGGACCACCAGGTCACGCTCTATGTCTTGGCCCTGCTCGAGCTGGGTTCGCACCTTGGCGTAGAACTCATTGTTGTCGTTGATGTCTTCGTTGTACGTGACCTCAATGCCAGTCTGCTGCGAGAAGGCATCCAAGGAGGGGCGGCCGACCTCTTCGTCGTCGTAATCGATGTACAGCGGCCAGTTCGACCAGGCAACGACCTTCTCGACGTCCGAGAGGTCCTCCGAGGCGGTTTCAGTCGGGGTCTCAGCAGCGGATGTCTCCCCCGACGATGCTTCTTCCGACGGCTCGCTCGAGGCTCCCCCACCAGCACCACAAGCAGCGAGCGCCGCCGCGGTTCCAGAGATACCGGCGGCCTGCAGCAGGCGACGCCGAGATACCGACGAGCGCATGGAGCCGGCGATGGCGGCGATCATTTCGGGGCGATGCGAGTTCATGACAATCCTCTCGGTGAAGGTCTGAGCCGAATATAGGCCTCCCGAAGGGTCCATGGGGGCACGACTAGGTCACTTTTCGGAGAAAATCGTCCGATGCCAGCCCTTCTTGGCGGCTCCGGTGATGTCCATGCTCACGTGCTTCACCTGGGTGTACTCCTCGAAGGAGTAGGTGGACATGTCCTTCCCGAAGCCCGACTGCTTGTAGCCGCCATGCGGCATCTCGCTGACGATCGGGATGTGATCGTTGATCCACACGCAGCCGGCCTGGATCTCCCGCTGGGCGCGCAGGGTCCGGAATACGTCCGTGGACCACGCCGAGGCGGCTAGGCCGTAGACGGTGTCGTTCGCGAGGTTGATGCCGTCGTCGTCGGAATCGAAGGGCAGGACCACGAGCACCGGCCCGAAGATCTCCGACTGGACGATCTCGCTGTCTTGGGCAGCGTCGGTGATGACGGTGGCCGGGTAGAAGGCACCCGAGGCGAGTGCGCCGCCGGGAATCTGACCCCCGACCCGGACGGTGGCTCCGTCCTTCCTTGCTCGATCCACGAACCCCGCGACCCGCTCTTGCTGACGGCGGGAGATGAGCGGGCCGATGTCGGTCGATTCGTCGAGCGGATCGCCGATCACGATCTGGGAAAACAGGTCCGTGACGCCTTCGACAAAGGCGTTGTACAGCGGGCGCTGAACGTACGCGCGGGTCGCGCAGGTGCAGTCCTGGCCGGTATTGATGAGAGCACCAGCCGCCGCTCCCTGGATAGCAGCGTCCAGATCGGCGTCGTCGAACACCAAGAACGGCGCTTTCCCGCCGAGCTCAAGGTGGACGCGCTTCAGATTCGCGGTGGCCAGCTCCATCACCCGCTTGCCTACCGGGGTGGAACCGGTGAAGGACACCATGTTCACGTCCGGGTGGGACATCAGCGCCTCGCCCGCCACAGGTCCGGCTCCAGCAACCACGTTCACCACACCGGCAGGAATGCCCGCCGCCGCGCAGTCCTCGGCGAGCATGAGCGTCGTGAGCGGAGTGATCTCCGCTGGCTTAAGCACGATCGTGTTTCCCGCGGCGATGGCCGGCAAAACCTTCCACATAGCCATCTGAAGCGGGTAGTTCCACGGCGCGATCGAACCGACCACACCGATCGGCTCGCGGCGGATGATCGAGGTGTGGTCGCCGTCCCATTCGGCCGATGCCTTGCCCTCCAGGTTGCGTGCTGCACCGGAGAAGAAGGCGGCGTTGTCGATAGACCCGGGAACATCGAATTCGCGCGACAGGCGTAACGGCTTTCCGGCCTGGGCGGTCTCGGCTTGCGCGTACTCCTCAGCGCGCGCCTGCATCCTGTCCGCGAGCGCACGTAGCGCTTCGCTGCGAACGACGGGTGCGGCGGTGGACCACTCGGCATAGGCGGACCGTGCGGCGGTGACTGCGTCGTCGACGTCCTTGGGCCCGGCGTACTCGTAGGTCTCGATGACGTCATCGTTCGCGGGATTGATGATCTGCCCCTGCTCACCAGACGTACCCGGTCGGGACTTACCACCGCTGAAAACCGCTTCCATGTGACCGCTCCTTCGCGTCGAGACTCGCGATCGAAGCCTACGTCCGAAGGAGGCTCGATGATCGCTTGCATGGCAATCCGCAGTGGGATTGCAGCGAGTGGTTAACCGATTGGGTATCGCGAGAAGTCACTGTGACTCTTGGCTACGTCGGATGCGCAGCAGCCGCACGCGGACTGCGGACGCAGTGGCCGTTCGAGTGTTACGCGGTGGCCGTTCGACTGTTACGCGGTGGCCGTTCGCGGAGGGGTTAGCGGGGGGTGAGACCGGGGGACCCCGCGGCGCGGGCGATGATCTCGGCGACTTCGTCGATGCGGGATTCGTCGTCGGGCAACCGGCCGGTTGTGACCCGAATGCCGTGCGAACTCGAATCACCCGCGGTCGGCACGAACGGTGAACCCGGAGCCACCCGCACACCGGCGGCCGCCAGCGTGATCAACGCACTGCGCTCATCCTCGACCGGTATCCACACGTTGATGCCATCACCCGGACTCGAGGCCACACCACGATCCTTCAACTTCTCCCGAAGCAAGGTGCTGCGTCGGGCATACGCATCCCGGGCACGGGTGACCGCCTCTTGCGGATCGGAATGCGTGAGCAGATCGAGCAACACCGCCTGAAGCAAACGACTCGTCCAGCCCGGGCCGAGCATCCGGCGAGCAACGATCGGGTCGATCACCTCGGCTGCGCCACCGACTGCCGCTATCCGAAGGTCGGGGCCGTGGGACTTGGAGTAACTGCGTATATGCACGCACCGCTCGGGCAGGAACTGCCCGATGCTGACGTCGTCGGCGAGGGAGATGTCGCCGCAGTGATCGTCCTCGATCACCCAGGCCCGGCTGCCGGCGAGCACTTCGGCCAACTGACTGGACCGAAAACGCGTCATCGACGTACCGGTGGGGTTGTGGGCACGGGGTTGGAGGAACACCGCCACGGGGGCCGATTGCAGGGCGCGGGTGAGCTCGGCCGGGATCATCCCCTGGTCGTCGATCGCAACCGCGATCACGTCCGCTCCGGCGCGCTCGAGGAGATCGATCAGCGGCGGGAAGCCTGGTGACTCCATGGCCACCCGATCACCGAGCCCGACGAGTTGATCCACGATGCGCGAGAGGGCGTCCAGCGCACCGTCGACAACGGTCAGGCGCTGGGCCCGGAAGGGCCACGACTGCTCGAGATGCTCACGAA
>Ga0181581_10005321_pt1 | contig 10030 bp, 9 predicted proteins | sample 071ome_22_FD_132433 | JGI IMG/M metagenome (GOLD analysis project Ga0181581, IMG submission 132433) | Coastal salt marsh microbial communities from the Groves Creek Marsh, Skidaway Island, Georgia - 071404AT metaG (megahit assembly) | ecosystem: Environmental > Aquatic > Marine > Intertidal zone...
ACGTAACTAGGTCCGTCAAAGGCTAAGGCCATATGAGCTTGTTCTAATTCCTTCTCTCTTCTAAACTCTCCACCCTTAAAATTAATTGGATCCGTAGAATATTTTATTTTACTTGATTTTAAACTGCCGAATTGTTCTTTAGCCAAAGAGACAATTTCCTCATGCTTAACTCCACCGGCAGCAGCTAAAATTAACCTGTCCGGGGAGTAATTTTCTGACACAAAGTTCGAAAGATCTCTCTTATCAAACTTTCTGACTTTTTCTGCTGGTCCTAAAATTGTTCGTCCCATTGGTTGATCGGGATATGCTGTTTCCTGCAACCAATCGAAAATTATATCATCAGGAGTATCTAATGATTGACCAATTTCCTGCAAAATTACATTACGTTCAACTTCGATTTCTTTTTTATCAAAAATTGAATTCTTCAAAATATCCGCCAAAATATCAATTGCTAATGGTATATTTTCTTTTAACAACCTAACATAATAAGCGGTCACTTCCCTTGATGTGTAAGCATTTATGTATCCACCTACGTCTTCAATTGCTTCAGCAATATCTAGAGCAGATCTTTTGGAAGTTCCCTTGAATGCCATATGTTCCAAAAAGTGAGCAATGCCATTTTGTTCTAAGCGTTCATGTCGGCCACCGGCATCAACCCAAATCCCAACCGAAGCTGACTGCAGACCTGGCATATGCTCTGTGACAATACGAAATCCATTTTCTAATTTTTCTGTTTGGACTGTCAAATTATATCCTGTCTTTAATAAATCTTTTTAATTCACCCGGATCATTTGCAACTTTTGAAATCCTTTCAGATCTATCAAAAAGATCACTCATCCTATCTGGAAGACTTGGATTTAAATCAGAAGCATTCTTAACTGCTGCCGGGAATTTTGCAGGGTGTGCTGTTGCCAGTGTAATCATAGGCACAGCATGATCACGAAAGTCGTCTGCAACCTTAACACCAATTGCTGTATGTGGGCACAGCAGTTGAGCAGATCTACTCAAACTGCGCCCAATCGTACTAGATGTTTCAACTTCAGTAGCCATACCAGATGAATAATGTTGCGATAAAGCACTTAAAGCTGCTTTTGTAATATCGAAACCACCATTCTGCTTCAATTGGTCCATAAGCTTTGCAATTTCAACTGCATCTAGAGCATACGCATAAAATAGAGCACGTTCGAAGTTTGAACTGATTTGTATGTCCATTGATGGGCTAATTGAGGCTGCAACTTCAGTTGTATGATATCCATTACCACTTAGGCATCTGTGCAAAATATCATTTTGGTTAGTAGCCACAACCAATCTATCAATTGGTAAACCCATTTCTTTAGCAATATAACCAGCAAAAATATCACCAAAATTACCAGTTGGAACCGTAAAACTGACCTTTCGTGACGGGGCCCCTAAAGAAACTGCAGATGAAAAGTAATATACAATCTGTGCTAAAACACGAGCCCAGTTAATTGAGTTAACACCAGCAAGCTGTACTTCGTTTCTGAATTCGTGGTCATTGAACATGTCTTTTACACGAGATTGACAATCATCGAAGGTCCCATCTACTGCAATCGCATGAACATTGCTTTCTTTAGCAGTTGTCATCTGTCTACGTTGCACATCGGAAACCCGGCCATCTGGAAATAGAATAAATACATCTACTGCATCTAAACCTTTAAACGCCTCGATAGCAGCACTACCAGTATCACCACTAGTTGCACCAATTATTGTAACTCTTTTTCCACGGCGTTTTAACGCAACTTGGAATAACTGGCCTATCAGCTGCATCGCAAAGTCTTTAAATGCAAGAGTGGGACCATGAAAAAGCTCTAATAAAAAATGATTAGCTTCCAATTCAACAAGCGGAGCGCACGAGATATGACTGAAATCCGCATAGGCTTTTTCAATAATTTCATGTAACTCATAGTCTTCGAATGCATTACCCATGAAAGGTTTAGTTATTTTGAAAGCAATCTCTTGATAACGTAAACCCTGCATAGACAAGATCTGATTCTTTGTTACTTTGGGAATATACTCTGGAACATATAACCCGCCATCCAGAGCCAAGCCCGTAAGCATCGCCTCTTCAAAAGTGAGCGCGGGAGCCAATCCACGGGTCGAGATATACTTCATTTTATAGCCTTTTTCGTCTTGTAGTCCAAACAAACAGACAGCTCATCAGAGCCCAGATTATGGCTAAAGAAAACCATGTAAGTGCATACTGCAAGTGATCATTTGGAATGTGCGAAGTGTCAATAGGCATTGGAGTTATATTTTTATCTTTAAGTGATGCGTCTTTTAGAATTAATAGAACAGGTTCTGTCCGTAAGAAAGATGCTATACGCTCAACGTCGCGTGCAAACCAAATATTATTTTTGAGATCAGGTGTAGGAGTAAATGTGTCTACCTCATCGGGCCAATGTAAATTCCCAACCAAAGAAATATCACCAGCCAAACTTACATCATAAGTATTCTCAAGCCCCACAAAGCCTTGATCTACGAGCAGCCTACGCTGATTTGTTTGAAAAACACTGATTATACGATAGCCAGCGCCATAGTGCTTTCTGCTAGCCAACACTCGAATACTTTCTCCCGTGTATTGACCAAGAATTTCTACGGATAAATATTTATGATCATCTTCATTAGGTTTAGCCGGCAAAATTACAGGAACTTCAGTAATTTTTTGATCTATCTTTCCTAAAAGATCCGTTTTCCAATGAAGCCTATCTATCTGCCACTTTCCAAGAGAGAGCAAACAAGCTGTGCCAGCAAATCCAATAAAAACTATAAACCAAACGCGTGTCATTGGACCAGCGCTTTAAACATTAAATGCATTAGTAACAAGTATTGAATATGCTAACTATTAGGGCTCTTCTTGGTACATGGCGTGAATATCATCCACCCCATACATAGACAGCTGCAAACAAGAATAGCCAAACTACGTCCACAAAATGCCAATACCAAGCCGCAGCCTCAAAACCAAGGTGGCTTTCAGGTGAAAAATGGCCACGCATAGTCCTCAATAAACAAATAAATAAAAATATCGTACCTACGATCACATGAAATCCATGGAACCCAGTTGCCATGAAAAAATTAGCACCGTAAATATTTCCACTGAAACCAAAGGCTGCGTGACTATATTCGTAGGCTTGGAAAACAGTAAAAATAGCTCCCAGCAAAATTGCAATAATCAAACCATTTTTAATGTCTTTGCGATTATTTTCATGGACTAAAGCGTGATGTGCCCAAGTTGCGGCAGCTCCAGAACATAACAAAATAAGTGTATTTATCAGAGGTAGATGCCATGGGTCAAAAGTTTCAATTCCGACGGGCGGCCAAACTCCATCAACCATCGGGGACTGCTCTGACATTGGATACATGGCGTGCTTAAAGAAGCTCCAGAACCATGCCGCAAAAAACATGACTTCAGACATAATAAAAAGAATAAAACCATAACGAAGTCCAATTAAAACTACGGGGGTGTGATCACCCTCTTTATTTTCGGTAACGGTATCTGCCCACCATCCGAACATGACATAAAGAACACCGACGAAGCCTATAAGAAGAAGCCAAGGACCGTTATCATGGAAAAACAACACAGCACCAAACAGCATGACAAAGGCTGCAACTGCCCCAATAAATGGCCATAATGATGGATTTAAAATATGATAATCGTGATTTTTTACATGTGCCATAATTGTCCCTCTTTGGCTTGGCCAGTGAATTCTGTTCTCAAATTTCCACCGCTAATTTTTGCTTCATCGACCGGCAGATCAATTTCATAAAATGTATAAGACAATGTAATCGTTTTAGCAAATTTGGCGTCCCTATCGTTAACCAACTCAGGATCTACGTAGAATGTCACAGGCATTTGCACCCGCTCACCCGGTTGCAGGACTTGCTCTTGAAAGCAAAAACAATCAATTTTATTAAAAAACGACCCAGCATCGTAGGGGGTTACGTTATAACTGGCTGAACCTGCAACAGGCCTATTTGTAGGATTGTAAGCTTCATAAAATGCTAGAGCCGTTTCACCAATTTTAACTTTAACCTGTCGTTCCACAGGGCTGAACTCCCATGGCATATCTCGTTCCAGGGATGCATCAAACCTTACAGTTATTAACTTGTCTAAAATTATATCGGATTCAGAGTCTGAAACGTTAGTATAACCGCCGTAACCAGTCACTCGACAAAAGAGATCATATAGAGGCACTGATGCCCATGCCATTGCCCCCATGAATAAAACGATACCAAAAGCGAAGAGAGCAGTCTTCTGATTTGCTTTTTTACTCATTACTTGCTGCTCCCACAATGGCGCCCGAAACATCGCCTTCGGTAACTTTAACAACTGTTAAACCAAAAATCAGCGCAACGAAGGTTACAAGAATTATGCCTAGGCCAATATTTTTGCTCATGCGACGTTTATGTAGTTCATGCTCAGCCCCAAAATTCATAAGAACCCCCATGAGAAACTTGTACCAAGTCCCAAGTCGACGAGAATTGATCCAAATTGTAAGAAAAGGTACATTAATGAATACCTAAAAAAATTGCGTTCTACTTTAAAGTTATCCGCTTCTGCTTCAGGCTCATCTCTGACCCAAATCTTGAATGCCATCGTGACAAAAATCGCATTTAAGACGATTGCGGTTGAGAGATATACCCAACCACCCAAAGACGTAATTGACGTAAACAATGCAAACACTGCTAGTAGGATTGTATAAAAAAGTATGTGATTTCTGGTAGACCGCCGACCGTGCGTAACTGTAAGCATGGGAACGCGTGCAATTTCGTAATCACTACGCATAAAAAGCGCTAGAGCCCAAAAATGTGGTGGGGTCCATAGAAATATTAGCGAAAACATTAAAACGCTTTCCATCGATATTCCGGAAGTAGCAACGGCCCAACCAATCATAGGCGGAAAGGCACCAGCGGCGCCACCAATGACGATATTCTGTGGCGTCCATCTTTTCAGCCACATTGTATAAATGACCACGTAAAAGAAAATCGTAAACAATAAAAATAATGCAGCAAACCAGTTTGCTGCTAATCCCAACATTACAACAGATATACCAGCCAATGCAAAACCAAATGCTTTTGCTCCATCGCTTGTGATTTTTCCAGAGGGAATTGGGCGATTTCTCGTGCGGCGCATCAAACTGTCTAGATCGGACTCATACCACATATTCAGCGCACCAGAGGCTCCGCCACCAAGCGCAATAAAGGTAATGGAAACGAATATTGTAAACGGATGCAAATCAACCGGCGCCGCAATAATCCCCACTAAAGCCGTGAAGACAACTAGTATCATTACTCTCGGTTTAAGGAGAGCAAAGTAATCGCCAATATTTGGTTCGTCATTTATTTCAGCTTTTACGAGAGTCGTATCACTCATGATAATTTTTCAAACCCAGTAAAGTTACAAATCAGACCTTCAAGCTTGGTTGACCTGCGTAAATTCAATTGGCCAATGCTAACTCAATCTTACTATCAATCTCTTCCAAACCAGCAAACTCTTCAATTGCACCGGATAACCAAGCTTCATAATTTTCTTGGCTTACTACTTTCACAGTAATTGGCATGTATGCGTGATCCTTCCCACACAGCTCAGAACACTGACCGAAGTAAACGCCTTCTTTTTCAGCCTTGAACCATAACTGCCCTAACCGGCCAGGAACCGCATCTTGCTTGACACCAAAAGCTGGAATGGTCCAGCTGTGAATAACGTCAGCGCCGGTAACTTGCATTACAACCACTTTGTCAACAGGAACTACGACAGCAGTATCTGTGGCCAATAAAAACTCATCTTTTGAATAGCCAGCTTCTATTAGCTCCGCCTCTACCTCAGGTGTTAGAACTTTGCCGTCACCAATTAGCATACTATCAAACCCAAAACCATGATCTGTATACTCGTATCCCCAGTACCACTGGTAGCCTGTCACCTTTATGTTAATATCACCGTCAGGGATCACCTGTTGCTTAAAAAGCACCGGAATAGAGAATGCGCCAATAAAAACAAGAATAACAATCGGCACCACCGTCCAAGCTACTTCAACTGGCGTATTGTGCGTGAATGAGGAAGGTTCAGGATTGGCTTTACGATTAAACTTGAAAATTACATAGCCTAACAGAAAAACTACAAAAAGACTTATGGCAGTGATAATGATTAAAAGCATACCATCTAGCCATTGAAGGTCTCGTGCTAACTCTGTAACTGCTGGCTGAAAGCCGGTACCTGATGGCGTTGGCACCCCAATTAAATCCAAGTTTTCTTGCGCGTTGGCAGAAGCTCCAAGCAGAGTGGCTGCTGCACTATATTTGATAATATTCTGTCCCATAATATAACCTAAGTAAGTAGTGTAGTTGGCTGTTGTCTTATTACAGTGTAAAACCATATTCTAACGGATAGTTAAAGAAGAAAACTTGCGTCAAAGAGACGCTTTCTATCATTTTGGCCAAATTTGGAAAAAAATTGGATAAAAAAATGCGAAACGAAATATTTCAGCCCTTCAAAGAGTCCTTGGACGAGACCAAAACCCAGAAATTTTTGGCTGACACACTAAAATCCGCTGACGATGGTGAATTGTTTTTCGAAGAGAAGCGTTCTGAGTCGCTTGTGTTAGATGATCAAAGGCTGAAGTCTGCTAATCTAGACGCTGCAAAAGGTTTGGGCTCCGCGCTGTTAAAGGTGAGACAACTGCTTATGCTCACTCAACGGATATAAGTGAAAAAGCATTAAAAAGGGCTGCAGAGACTGTTAAGTTACTTAATTCAAATGGGACTCCACAGGTTAATCAACCTCCTTCAAACTTAATAACCAAACTCTACCACGATATAGACCCAATTATTGAAGCACCATTTTCATCAAAAGTGGATTTACTTAAAGAAATTGATGATTATGCCCGAAACTTAGATCGAAGAGTTGTTCAAGTTTCAGCATCAATTTCAGCTTCGGTTCAAAACATATTAATTATGCGGCATGATTGTGATCTCAAACGAGATACAAGACCTTTAACAAGATTAAACATTTCTATCAGTGTTGAAGAACGAGGACGCCGTGAAACCGGTAGTGCTGGTGGCGGAGGTAGATACGCGCTTTCCCTAATCACTGCCCCAGAAATTTGGCAAGGTTTTGTTAAAGAAGCCTTGAGAGTTGCAATTTTAAATTTAAACGCAGAACCAGCCCCAGCAGGGGTTATGGATGTGGTTTTAGGACCAGGGTGGCCTGGAATTTTACTGCATGAAGCAGTTGGTCATGGTTTAGAAGGCGACTTTAACAGGAAAAACACCAGTGCTTTTTCAAACTTAATGGGGACACGAGTTGCAGCAAAAGGTGTTACAGTTTTGGATGATGGTACAATCCCTGATCGAAGAGGTTCTATCTCTTTTGATGATGAAGGAACTCCAAGCGCAAAAAATACCCTGATCGATGATGGGATACTAGTGGGTTATATGCAAGACAGACAAAACGCTCGCCTAATGGGCACATCATCTACCGGAAACGGGAGAAGACAGAGTTATGCGCATCCTCCAATGCCCCGAATGACAAACACATACATGCTCAATGGCACAGAAAATGTGAAAAATATGCTATCTTCATTAAAAAATGGGATATATGCCGTTGGGTTTGGCGGAGGACAGGTTGATATAACTAATGGTAAATTTGTTTTCTCATGCACTGAAGCATACAAAGTTAAAGATGGTAAAGTTGGTCCTCCCGTAAAGGGTGCAACTCTTATAGGAGATGGTGCGTCAGCTCTTAAAGAAATTCGCGCGATCGGCGATGACATGTCGTTAGATCCAGGTATGGGTACGTGCGGAAAAGCGGGACAATGGGTCCCTGTAGGGGTTGGTCAACCATCACTGTTGATAGGGGGCTTAACTGTCGGTGGATCACAAACCTAAATAAAAAAATAAGTTAAATTTGATAATTTTGGAGGATTATTTTTTTAATTAAGGATCTATCGCTTATGGGTTTGTAGTTTTTGCAATAGGAAACCAAATATTTTTGATTAAAGTTCAGACAACGGATTGACAACACCCAGTTAGTCAATTCATTACACGCCGCAGCAAACTGTTCGTCGAGTCGGAAGGAAACGTAATGCCTGTAGTTGTTGTGGAGTCTCCAGCTAAAGCAAAGACGATCAATAAATATTTGGGGACAGATTATAGCGTATTCGCATCATATGGTCATGTAAGAGACCTACCTCCAAAAGATGGATCAGTTGACCCGAAAAACAACTTTGAGATGTTATGGGAGGTATCTACTGATAGTAAAAAACACATCAAAGCAATATCAGATGCATTGAAGAAAGATAACACTCTTATCCTGGCAACTGACCCAGATCGCGAAGGCGAGGCGATAAGTTGGCATTTAGAGGAGGCACTTCGTAAAAGACGTGCAATCAATGGAAACACGCAAATTCAACGCGTCGTGTTCAATGCAATCACAAAATCAGCTGTTTCAGAAGCTATGAAAGCTCCAAGAGAAATAGACTCGCCGCTTGTAGAAGCATATCTCGCGAGGAGAGCTTTGGACTATTTAGTAGGTTTTAATTTGAGCCCAGTGCTGTGGCGGAAATTACCTGGGGCACGATCTGCAGGACGCGTCCAATCAGTATGCTTAAGATTAATTGTAGAAAGAGAGATGGATATTGAGGCATTTAACGCTCAAGAATATTGGAGTGTTCATGCATCCTTAAAATCCCCAAGAGGGCAGATTTTTGATGCCCGCCTCGTTAACTTAGCCGGTGATAAGTTAGAAAAATTTGATTTACATAATGAAACGCAGGCCGAATTGGCTGTTGCAGCAGTTGAAAGCCGTAACCTTCACGTTAAGAGTGTAGAAGCAAATGCAGCAAATAGAAATCCTTATGCACCATTTATGACGTCGACCCTTCAGCAGGAGGCAAGTCGTAAATTTGGCATGGGGGCTAGGCAAACAATGAGTGTAGCGCAACGTCTCTATGAGGCAGGCCACATTACTTATATGCGAACTGATGGTATCGATATGGCACCAGAAGCTGTTATGGCAACTCGAGAAGAAATTCAAAAGCGTTACGGAAATAATTACGTCCCCAAAAGCCCACGTATGTATAAGAATAAAGCAAAAAACGCTCAAGAGGCTCATGAGTGTATACGGCCCACTGATATTTCTAAAGACGCCTCAAACGCAAAAATAAATGATGTAGATCAAAAGAAATTATACGATCTTATTTGGAAAAGAACGATTTCCTGTCAAATGGAAGCCGCAAAACTTGAAAGAACTACAATTGATATCACCAGCGAGGACCAGCAGATTCTTCTGAGAGCTAACGGCCAAGTGGTAATTTTTGATGGGTTTTTGAAAGTATACGAGGAAGGTCGAGACGATAATGATAGCAAAGAGGATGGTAAGAGTTTGCCAAAACTCTTTCAAAATGAGCAATTGGAAAAACTAGGCGTAAACAAGGATCAACACTTCACACAGCCTCCACCTCGTTACACCGAAGCAACTCTTGTAAAAAAAATGGAAGAGTTGGGCATAGGTCGACCATCCACATACGCCTCTATTGTAACAACAATTCAAGAACGCGAGTATGTACGTAAAGAAAAAAACCGTCTTTCGCCGGAGGATAAAGGCCGGATTGTAACAATCTTTTTATTAAACTTTTTCAAAAAATATATAGAATACGATTTTACTGCAGGTCTTGAAGAAAAACTTGACATAATCAGTGCTGGTAAACTTGAATACACAAATGTTTTAAAAGACTTTTGGCAGGACTTTTCTTCGGCGATATCAGAAACTTCAGAACTTCGTATTACTCAAGTTTTGGATGTTTTGGATGAGGCTCTATCACCGCAGCTCTATCCGTCACGAAGCGACGGATCAGACCCCCGATTATGTCCAAAATGCAAGAGCGGCAAGCTGCATCTCAAATCTTCAAAAACAGGAGGGTTTGTCGGTTGTGGCAACTATCCAGAATGTAATTTCACTAGGCCAATTTCTGGGGATAATGGCGATAATGCAGATCGTACTTTGGGCGAAGACCAA
>Ga0181581_10005330_pt1 | contig 10018 bp, 4 predicted proteins | sample 071ome_22_FD_132433 | JGI IMG/M metagenome (GOLD analysis project Ga0181581, IMG submission 132433) | Coastal salt marsh microbial communities from the Groves Creek Marsh, Skidaway Island, Georgia - 071404AT metaG (megahit assembly) | ecosystem: Environmental > Aquatic > Marine > Intertidal zone...
GGACCTGGGGGCCCTTGCGGGCCGTCCCCCCCCCCTTCCCCCCCCCCCGGAGCGACTTTCATTTTTCACGTCGATTTTTTAGAGTTCGAGTGCAGCGGCGAACTCGATCCGTCGAAGCTCGGGTGCGGCACGTCTCCGTAAACTACGAGCGCCCCCTTTCCGCGGGACGTGCTCGAACGCTTTCAGAGGGACCGGATTATAGATGCAGCCCTAAGAGTCCCCTGATTGACGCTCCGAGCCCCGCCCCAACCGCGGTCCTCCCGTCCCCGTCCGCAGTCCCTCCCTGGGCCCCTGGCGGGCGGTCGCTGGCCCAGGGTGAGGGGCAGTCGAACGCGCCGCAGGATATCGAGAAGCCCGCTTCGAACCCGGTGGGGGAGACGCCCGACGGAAACGGGGGGGAGGTGCCCGGGAAGCCGGCCCCCAACCCCGGCGAGACGTCAGAGCCGACCTCCGGCCAGCCGGAGGACATCCCGGGCCAGCCGGGGGATAGCCCGGGCCAGCCGGGGGACCCGGGCAAGCCGGGGGACATACCGGGCCAGCCGGGGGACATCCCGGGCCAGCCGGGGGACATCCCGGGCAAACCGGGGGACATCCCAGGCAAGCCGGGGGACACACCGGGCAAGCCACCGGGCAAGCCACCGGGCAAGCCACCGGGCAAGCCACCGGGCAACGGAAAGGGCAAGGGAGTGGCGACGGAGGACACGGCGCCCCCGGAGCCGTCCTTGTACGTCGAGAGCCACCTGGGTTCCAGGGCGTCGCTGAGCTTCGAGGCGGGCGACAGGGTCAGCGTCATCCTCGACTTCGGGGAGGAGGTCGCCGCCTCCAAGAGAGACATCCTCGCCGCCCTGAGCGCGGGCGCCGTGCCCCCCGTCGAGTCGAGCGCCGTCGCGGGCGGGGGCGACGAGGAGGAGGCTGCGCCGGTCCCGAGCCCCACGGGCACCCCCACGGGGGAACCGGCCCCCCCGGAGGGCTCCGCGGCCCCCCCGGAGGGCTCTGCGGCCCCCCCGGAGGGCTCTGCGACCCCCCCGGAGGGCTCTGCGACCCCCCCGGCAGCAGACGCGACGCCCACGCCCGACGCCACGGCGGGGTCCACCGCGGCCCCCGACACGCCCATGGCCACCGCGGAGGGGGGGAGGAGGCTCCAGCAAACGCCTGCCCCGACGACGGCGGCCCCCACGGCCACCCCGACGCCCGCGGGCACCCCCGCCCCCACGGCCTCCCCGACGCCCGCGGGCACCCCGGCCGACCCCCCCCCGCCAGAGGCCGGGCAGGCGACCGTGACGACCAACGTCCAGAAGATCGTGGTCAACGCGTTTGCGAGGAAGTCGGGTGTCGTGCGGGTCTTCGTGTGGGCCCGGGGCCCGGGCGACGTGGCCCTGTGCCTCAACCACGGGGGCTCAATCCGGGACCTGGCGGGGAACGCGGCGTCCGAGCCGTGCCTGAACCTGCGCGCCGTGGAGCTCACGGCCGGGCAGCAGGCCGTGGCGGGGATCGTCACGGGCGCGGCGTCCGTCGGCGCCGCCTCGGCCGCCGGGAGCGTCGCCGTCGCGTCGGTCACCTCGGCGGCCGGCTCGGCCGGCTCCGGGGGCGGCGCCGCGGCGGCCGGGAGCGCGGGCAGCATGGTGGCCTTCGTGCACTCCCTGCAGCGCGCCGGGTCGGCCGAGGGGCTCATCCCCGCGGGCTCGGCCGCCTACGTCCGCGAGGTGGCGGCGGACCTGCGGGGGCTGTTCAACATGGCGGCGTGGGACACGCCCATCGACGTCGACGTCTGGGAGGACGCGGAGGCCCCCCTGGAGGACGACGCGGGCGCGGGGGCGCGGCGGGCGCTGAGGGCGACGGCGGCGGACGCGGGGCTGGAGAGGACGGTGCGGGTGCTCAAGCGGGCGGGGCGGTGGCCCGGGGCCGGGCGCGGGCTGCGGCAGGACGACGGGGGCGAGGAGGTGGACACGGGCGCGCTGGTGGCGGCGAGCCCGGCGGTGCAGGCGACGCGCCGGCTGTGGTGGTCCTTCTGGGTCATGGTGATGGTTTCGTCGCTGCGGATGGTGGCCCACCGGGGCCTCCTGTGGTGGCGCCGGCGGCGGGGGGACGACCGCCCGGCGCCCTTCTTCCTCCTGCCGCCCAAGGCCGAGTTCCTCGTCGGCCTCCTCCTGCTGCCGATCGTGGCCGAGGCGGCCGGGTACCTCCTCCAGCGGGAGGCGTCCCTGGCGGTGGCCGCCCTCCTCGTGGTCCTGGCGTTCGTCTTCCTCCTCGCGCTCCTCTTCGTCGTGTCGGCCACGCAGCTCTTCTCCCTCCCGGAGGAGCGGCACCTCGCGTTCCTCGTGTCGGACGAGGAGAGGCGCAAGCACGAGGAGCGGCACGCGGTGGCCGGGCGCCCGTCGCGCGTGCCCGGGTGGGTGCTCGGGTGGCTCGGCGTCAACCGCACGATGCCCCAGGGCGAGTGGGTCGGGCTCACGGAGAAGGGGGAGTCCATCCTGGACCGCTACGGCACCCTCTTCGACAACGTCGCCGGGCCCGCCGTGGTGCGGGTCGGCGCCACGTACGAGATCATCGGGGAGGTGCCCCTCGACGCCGACCTCGTGCGCAAGGTCCGGCGCCACCGCCGGGCCAAGGAGCTCCGCCGGGCCGAGGACGACGCCCGGGCGCAGGGCGGCGCCCTCGAGCGGGCCGCCGACGCCCGTGACCGCGTCCTCGAGTCCCTCCGGGGGCTCCTCCGGCCTCGCGCCGGGCGCGGCGGGGGCCCGAAGCGCCGCAGCTCCCCGGGGGACCCTGAGGACGCCACCCACAGCGCGCGCTCCGTGATGCGCGGGTCGGACGTCGAGGACGGGCCCCCGCGGTCCGGGCGCCAGTCCCTCGAGGCGCACCGGCACGGGCGGGGGACCGACGCGGGGGGCCGGCGGAGGAGCACCGAGGGGGGCGGCAAGCTGATATCGTCCCGGTCCCTGCGCTCCGTGCTGGACCCGTCAGACGTGACGGGGTCGCTCGGCGGCGGCGGGGAGCACGACCCCCTCGACGACCTCAAGGTCGTGGGCGGGAAGGTGATCGTGGACCTCCCCGTGTTCAACCGGGGCACGCTCGTGCCGCTGGTGCCGGTGCCCGGGGGGGACGGCGCGGGGGCCCTGGGCCGCCTCCGGTACGCGCTGGTGGCATATCTGCGGATGGTGTCCCCGATCGTGCGCCTGGTGCTCACCGTCATCTGCGTGGCCCTGCTGGGGTCCCTGGGGTCCTCCACGTCCCCGGACCTCGTGCGGGGCGTCGCGGGCGGCGTCTTCTGCCTCTCGGTCCTCAGCGCGGCGCTGGTGATCGGCCTCGCGCCGATGACGTCGCCGGCCGAGCAGGCCGTCGAGGCCCTCACGGTGACGGCCGAGGTCGTCTCGTTCGGGGTCATGTGGGGCGCGCAGCTCGGCGACCAGAGCTCCTCCGGCTCGTCGTCCGGGAGCCTCATCCTCTTCTGCCTCATATTCGTCGTCGTCGTCGGCGTGATCGGCCAGATCTACGGGAACGTGACCCTCTTCCTCGACGCCCGCGAGGCCGCCGCCGCCGCCCTCCGGCGCTCGGCGATCGCCGCCAAGCTCGCCTCCATGGCCAGGCAGATGGGCGCCTCGATCAACCCCAAGGTCGGCAAGGGGGGCAGCGCGGGGGACCTCGAGGCGGGGGGCGCTGGCGAGGGCGCCGGCGAGGGCGCGGCCGCGGGGGCCCTCAAGGGCAAGGCGTCCCGGTCCAAGGACGAGGTCGAGCGGTTCGAGCACGTGCGCGTCAAGAAGTTCGCCAACCGCTGGCTCGGCAAGATCCGCCGCCGCCTGCCCGGGTGGCCGGGGATGTACGAGCTCTCCCTCGAGCAGGAGGTGGCCATGCACCTGTACCTCCTGACGCGGTCGCTCTCGCACCAGGCCAGCCAGCCGGGGGGCCTCGCGCGGCCCAGGGCGTCCGCGAGCGAGATGCCCGGCAAGGGCGCCGCCCCGGGGCCCCGCGCGGACCTCGAGGCGGCGGCCTCGGACGGCGCGTCGGGGACCCGGGCCTGGGGCCGCGGGGGGTCCGCCGCCCGCGCCCTGTCCTCCCGGGTGGCCTCGGTGAAGAAGTGGAGTCGGGACAAGATGGCGGGGATCATCGCGGAGCAGCGGCGGATGCACGACTTCGGGCTCAACGAGGACGACCGGTGCCGCACCCTGGCGCCGCACGTGTGGGCGCAGTCGTCCAGGAGCCTCGTCTCGGCGGACAGCGGCGGCGGCGGAGCGCGGGCCTCGGTGGACGGGGAGAGGGGCGCCCGCGCCTCCCTGGCGGGCGGGAAGAGGGGGTCCAGCAGCGGCAACGCGGTGACTCCCGCCCCCGAGCCCCCGGCCGCCGCGTCCGGCCTGGCAGGGAGGGAGGCCACCAAGACGGCGAGCGGGGGGGGCCGGAGGGGCACCGTCACCAAGACGGCGAGCCCGTCGGGGAGGAAGGCCACCGTGACCAAGACGGCGAGCGTGGGGGGCCGGAGGGGCACCGCGACCAGGACGGTGAGCCCGGCGGGGAGGAAGGCCACCGTGACCAAGACGGCGACCCAGTAGGGGGGGGCGTCGAATCTTTGAACCGGCACGCTGGGCCGCCGGCGCCCCGCGCCCCCGCCCTACTTGCCTAGGAGCTTCCTCCAGAGCAGCCAGAGGCACAGGGCGACCACGAGGAGCATCCCGCCGTAGATCAGGAGCGCGTCGCGGGCGTGGCGGCGCTCGACCATCCGCAGCACCGAGTCGGAGAGGCCGAGGGTATGGAGGACGTCAAGGGCCTTTCGCTGGGCGCCCTTGAGGCGCTCCTTGGTGGCGCCCATGCTCTCGAGGACGGCGGCCCCGGTGCCCAGCGCCTCGGCGAGCACGCGCTTCGAGTTGGCGACGCTGCTCTGCATCTGGCCCTCAACGTCAAAGTCGTGCCGGGCGCGGTCGGCGACGCCGTGGACGTCGACGCGCTGCAGGAGCTGCCGCCTCTCCTCCTCTTCCAGCTGGCGCCGCCCCTGCCGCCCCGAGTACCCGTCCAGTGCCATCCGCAGGCTCCCCAGGTCCTCGGCGACCTGCTCCACCTTGCGCTTCCAGACGTCGCGCCGGGCGGCGGCCTCGCCGACCACCGACTGGCGCCAGGACCGGTCCAGCTCGGCGCTCAGGCGGCCGAGCTCCTCCAGCTGGGCCCTCGTCGCCCGGCTCAGCGCGTCCATCCCCGAGTGGTGCGCCGCCGCCGCCCCGCTCGTCGCCGTCCGCCTGAGGTCGGGCGCCCCCGCCCCGGCAGGCCCCCACGCCCCCCCCGGGGCCTCGCTCCCCTCGAGCCTCCCCAGCCCCTCCCGCACCTGCATCACCAGGCGCCGCGCCTGCGTGTACGTGTTCTGCAGCTCCGCCATCGCCCCCTCAGTTGGCCGCCACGAGCTCGATCACCGACTTCTGCCGCCGCCCGTAGAGGTGCTGGAGGGACACAGAGCGCTGCACGACGCCCAGCTGCTCCCGCCCGAAGTTGAACGTCCTCTCCGCCACCGCGGCGTCGTCCGTGGCTGCGGGAGAGGCGAAGGGGCCCGGGTCCAGGGGCGCCGGGGGTGCGGCGGGCGGAGGCCCCGGGCAGGGGCGCAGGGGCGGGGGGGGGGTGGGGCGGGGCCCGCTCACCGTGGAGCTTGAACTCCCTCCTCGCCGAGCGCTTGATGTAGTCGCGAACGTTGTAGTTCTCGTGCTGGCGGGCTGCGAGGGCAGGGACGCAGCTGTCGGCATCGGGGCGGTATCGGGGGCGGGGCGGCCCACGGCCGACGGGAGCGGTGCGGGAGGGCGAGGGGGTCCCAGGCGGAGAAACCGGCGCAGTTTCGCCGAGTTCCGCGGAAAAGGCGGATATTGTTGACAGATGAGGTGTAAAATGTCAATCTATATCACTATAGCGGCACTGAACCCCCCGGACGGTCGGGGAGGGGGAGAAATCGGCCCATATGTGGGAGGGGTCCCCGGCCGGACCTCGGGGACAACCCTGCGCCCGCTCCTCGCGGAAGGCGTCTCACCAGCCCTCAAGAACGCCCTGAAGAGGCCCTTAACCTCGGCGGAGGATGGCATGTCGGGTCGTTGCGCAGTCGACGCGGAGGTCGACGTTCCCAGTCGCGTGGTGGGAAGGACGAGGAGACGCGGGATACTCTGGGAAAGGTGGGTTCGGGGAAAGAGGAGGCGGTGTGGCGGTCGACAGCTCTTCCGCGCGTGAATGAGCCTGTGTCGTTGAGAGGGGAGTTTGCTGCACCTTCCCGGGGTGAGGCCCTCAGGGTTTCTTCCCCCAGGAAGACCGAGGCCGCGTCCCCCTCCGACTCAACACTTTGGGGTTCCAGATAGCCGCGGGCGCCACGTCGCGCTGCAGAATTGGCGACAGCACCAGCTCTGTCGAAAGCCCGCCCGCCGAGAAGACGCTTCCAGGCTCCCACCAGGCCCCACCAGGCGAGCCCCCCTACCCGGCGAGCAGAACCCCTGCGCAGGTAAGTGCTCTCAAAGACCCAATATTCCTTCACTATGTGCATATAACCCCCTGAATACCCACGGTCTCGTGCCATATTCCTCCCGCGCGCCCCCACCGCCTTCGGGGATGCAACCCGTGGTTTGTGTCCCCTCCCCTGCTTCGACCCGCTCTGCTTCCCTGCTCCCCAATATTACGGGCGCGTGTGCTTAAATCGGCGCTTGTGAGCCACGAGACGGCCACCCCGACCACTTCTTCGCCCTCGTCGCGCCCGCCGCGGCCGCGACCCTCCCTCGTGGTCCCCCCACGGGACCACCCGCGCCCGGGCTCACCGCTGCGCAACCCCACCCCCCCCCTCTCCGCAGCGAGAGGGACCACTGGCTCCAGACATGTCCAGCGATTCGCCTCCCCCGGCCCACCAGGACATGGTGGCGATGCAGGGCCCCGGCTTCGACGCCAAGCGCGAGGACACGGTGGCGGCTGGGTCCCCCCCCCCGCCCAGCAGGAAGCGGACCTTGGGCGACATGATCACGGGGTCCGTGGCGGCCGGGTACGCCCGCGTCGGCGCCCTCGCCGGCACCCGCCCCTGGTGGGTCATCGGCGGCTGCGTGGTGCTCATGCTCGTCATGGCCTCGGGCTTTGCCGGCTTCAAGAACGAGACGCGCCCGGACAAGCTGTGGGTGCCGGCCTCGTCGCAGGCGCAGGACGACAAGGCCTTCGTGGAGGACAACTTCACCAAGGGCTCCCGCGTCGTGGTCGCGCAGCTCGTGGCCCGCGACGGGGCGTCCGACGTCCTCGTCCCGGAGACCATGGCCCGCCTGGAGGAGGTGCGGGCGGCCACAGCGGCCGTCACGGCCACGGCCACCGTCGCCGGGGCCGCGGGCGTCGCCGTGGCGTACGACACGGCGTGCTCGGAGAACGCGTGCCTCTGCCTCCGCTTCGGCGACACGTGCTTCCAGCAGTCCCTCCTCGACGTCTTCCCCTCGGCCGCCGCATACGACACGCGTGACGAGATTGTGGCCCGGGTCAACCAGTCCCCGCTGGAGGGGTCCTCGGGGCTGCCCCTGGAGATCGGCTCCGTGGCCGGCGGGCTCACCAGGGACGCCGCGGGCAGGATCACCGCCGCCGAGGCCGTCCGCTTCGTGGCGCTCCTCAAGTACGACCCGGAGCTCCGGGGGGGCGAGGAGGTGGACCCCAAGGCCGACGCCTTCGAGGAGGTGTGGATCGGGGAGATGGAGAAGCTGGCAGCCTCGCTGGACGACTCGGGCGACCCCCTCCGTCTCACCTACTTCGCCTCGCGCTCGTTCGGCGACGAGTTCGGCGCGGAGATCTCCTCGGACGTGACGCTGATCCAGGCCGCCGTGGTCATCACGTTCTTCTACGCCTTCGTCATGCTGTCCGACTGGACCCGGGGCTGCCTGAAGACGCGCGGGTACCTGACCCTGTCCACGCTGCTGACCATCGGTCTCGCCGTCGCCTCGGCGTTTGGCCTCGCCCAGCACCTGGGCTTCTTCTACTCGCCGCTCATGTCCGTCTTCCCCATCCTGCTGCTCGGCATCGGCGTGGACGACTCGTTCGTGATCACCAACGCCTTCGACAACGTCAGCCACGCCGACCCGGGGGCGTCCATCGCGTCCCGCCTCTCGCGGGGCCTCGCGTCGGCCGGGTCCTCGATCACCGTCACGTCCCTGACCGACTTCGGCGCCTTCCTGATCGGGACCAACACGTCGCTCCCGGCGCTGCGGAACTTCTCGATCTACGCGGCGATCGGGATCCTCTTCACGCTTTTCTACTCGGCGACCTTCTATTCGTCCTCCGTGGCGATCGACGCCCGGCGTCGCGACGCCAAGCGCCTCGACGTCCTCTGCTGCGTGACCTCAAAGACTGACGAGGAGGAGCAGAAGGCCGCCGTGTGCTGCCGCGTGCTCCCCCCCGGGAAGGACGCCCGCTGGGTGCACAAGATCATGCGCGGCCTCGGCAAGGCCCTTGCGACCAAGGCGGGGAAGGTCGCCTCCCTCCTCACCTTCGGCTCCTTCCTCGTCATCGGCATCGTCGGTACCACGCAGATCACCATCCGCTCGTCCGTCACCGACTTCGTGCCTCAGAACTCGTACCTCAAGGACTACTTCGACGACTCGACCGCCAACTTCCAGGTCACCGGGGAGGAGGTCGCCGTGTACGCGGGCGAGGCCGACTACTCGTCCGCCAAGATGCGCAGCTTCATGGACGTGGCCGCCGTCGACTTTGAGGCCGACCAGTACATTGTCGGCTCGACCGTCAGCTCGTGGTGGGTTTCCTTCCGGGACGTGCCTCAGTCGGACGCCTGCAAGGCCCCCGGCAATGTCACTTTCTGCACCGAGGTGTCCGCCGCCGCGGCTGGCACCGTCGACCGCGCCTTGTTCGACGCGACGGTCAAGAGGTTCATCGAGGACGGGGCGTACGCGGCCCTCGGGGGGGCCAAGCACAGCGAGGACGTGGTGTTCGACGCGGCGACGGGGGAGATCAAGGCGACGATCGTCGCCCGGGGGCAGATGGTGTACGCGGACAACTCTGTGGACCAGATCGCGACCATGGACTCGACCCGCGCCACGGTGGCTGCCGCTAAGGCCAAGGCCGGGGTCGAGGACCTCGTCGCCTTTGCTTACTCGCCCGACTTCCTCAACTACGAGCAGTACAAGGCGGTGCGCGCCGAGTTCGTCACCAACATCTCCCTCGCCCTCGCGATGGTGATCGCAATCGTCTTCCTCATGCTCGGCAGCGTCAAGGGGTCGCTCGTGACGGCGACCGTGATCGTCATGATCGTGGTCGAGATCATCGGGTTCCTGCACTTCTGGGGGGTGAGCATCGACGCCGTGTGCGTGATCAACCTCGTCATCGCCCTCGGGTTGTCGGTGGACTACTCGGTCCACATCGCCCACGGCTTCATGGAGCAGCACGGGTCGCCCAACGAGCGCCTCGTCAAGGCCCTCGAGGAGGTCGGCACGGCCGTCGTCAACGGGGGCCTCTCCACGTGGTTTGCTGTGCTCATGCTCGGCGGGTCTTCGTCCTACGTCTTCGTCCTCTTCTTCAAGGCCCTCTTCCTCTGCACCACGCTCGGGATCGCCAACGGCCTCCTCTTCCTCCCCGTCGCCCTCTCCCTCGTCAACCCGCCGCCCCTCGAGCACACGGCCAGCACGGGCGAGGCCGCCGCCAAGGACACGGCCTTGGAGGGGAAGGAGCCCACCACGACGTACGCGTGAGCTCTTGTGGCCCAGCCGCCGTCTATCCTGTTTCCCCTGCCCGTCGGGGCGACGCCGGGCCCGCAGCAGGCGCGGCGCCCGGGCGGGCGCCCCCGACACCCTGATCCTGACAGTCCGCCCTGAGCGTTGTGCGCCGTCGTTGAACGGAACGGAACGCTATATGGGGACAGAGCGCTGGCTCGGAGGATCATATTACGAGATAGCACCAAAAGCACATCCTCAGCCCCATCCGAAGACGTATCAGCGCACGCGGGGCCTTCGCTTCCAAAATCACGTGGCAAATACGTGTCCCCGAGCCCCCTCGGGCGAATATCCTCGCCTCGTGGGAACGATCCCCCCTTACACCC
>Ga0181581_10005333_pt1 | contig 10017 bp, 10 predicted proteins | sample 071ome_22_FD_132433 | JGI IMG/M metagenome (GOLD analysis project Ga0181581, IMG submission 132433) | Coastal salt marsh microbial communities from the Groves Creek Marsh, Skidaway Island, Georgia - 071404AT metaG (megahit assembly) | ecosystem: Environmental > Aquatic > Marine > Intertidal...
AAAGGTGCAGCTGACCCCGGGCGCGCGGGAGCTGGTCCGGACCATGTCCGCCAACGGCGCACGCTGCGTTCTGGTATCAGGCGGGTTCCGCTATTTTACCGGGCGCGTCGCCGAAATGGTGGGTTTCGATGAGGATTACGCCAACACGCTGATTATTGAAAACGGCGTCCTGACCGGCAAAGTGGGCGAGCCCATTCTGGACAAGGATTCCAAGCTTTCGACCCTGGAACGGCTGCTCGGCGATTTAGCGCTCGACAGGTCGCAAACCATGACGGTGGGGGACGGCGCCAACGATCTGCCGATGATTCTGGCCGCCGGGCTGGGCGTCGCTTTTCACGCCAAACCGGTGGTCGAGGCGGAAGCGCCGGCGCGGGTAAGATTCGGCGATTTAACCGCGCTTCTTTATATGCAGGGATACCGGCGCGACGCGTTCAGAAAATAGCCCCGGGGAACGGCGCCCCCGGGGCTAACGGCGGGGAATATCCTCAGCCTTTTTTCTTGTCGAGATGCAACGCGACGAAACGCGAATTGCCGCCCCGTTCGATCAGGAACAAAACCGTCTTCTCACCGGCCTTGCGGGCCGCTTCGACCTGGTTCTTCACATCGGCTCCGGTCCTGGGCGCTTCCTGATTGCGGCCGACCTTACGGACGATATCGCCTGGGCGGACACCCTGACCTCCGGCCGGGCTGTCTCCGTCCACATCAACGACCACAACACCGTCGACATCTTCCTCCAGCTTGAATTTCTCACGCAGCGCCGGTGTGATCTTGGCGAGTCCGAGGCCAAGCGCGGAGGATTTTTCAGCTTCTTCCTTCTTGCCCTCGGCTCCGGCGGCGGCGACCTTGTCATCCTCGGGGAATTCGCCAAGCGTCACCGAGATGGCCTGTTCCTTGCCCTGACGCAGAACCTTGACCTTCACCGCCTTGCCCACCGTGGTTTCAGCGACGGCGCGGGGCAGTTCACGCATTTCCGAAATCGGCTTGCCGTCGAATTCCAGGATGACGTCGCCGACCTTCACCCCGGATTTTTCCGCGGGGCCCTTGGGCGTGATATTTGCAACCAACGCGCCGCGCGCCTCTTTCATGCCGAGGCTTTCGGCCAGCCCGTCCGTCACCGTCTGAATGCGCACGCCCAGCCAACCGCGCCGGGCGCGGCCATATTCCTTCAGCTGATCGATGATCGGCCTGGCGAGCTTGGCCGGGATTGCGAACCCGATCCCGACGCTGCCGCCCGAGGGCGAATAGATCGCCGTATTGATACCGATGACCTCGCCTTTGAGATTGAACATCGGACCGCCGGAATTGCCCCGATTGATCGAAGCGTCGGTCTGGATGAAATCGTCATAGGGCCCGGCATTGATATTGCGCGCCCGCGCGGAGATGATCCCCGCCGTCACCGTCCCGCCGAGACCGAACGGATTGCCGATCGCAACCACCCAGTCGCCGACTTTCGATGCGTCGGAATCGCCGAATTTCACATAGGCGAGGTCTTTTTCCGGTTTTACCCTGAGCAAGGCGAGGTCGGTTTTTTTGTCCTTGCCGAGGACAGTTGCTTCCAGACGGGTATCGTCGTGAAAAATAACCGTCACCTCATCGGCACCGTCGATGACATGGTTGTTAGTGACGATCAGCCCCTTGGGGTCGATCACGAAACCGGACCCCAGCGATGTCGCGCGGCGCGGGCGCTGACCGTTGCGGCGCTGCTGCCGGTCGAAAAATTCCTTAAAAAATTCCTCGAAGGGAGAGCCTTGCGGCAGACGCGGCATTTCCGGCCCGTCTTCGCGCTTCACCGTCTGAGTCGTCGAAATGTTCACTACGGCGGGAAGAAGTTTTTCAGCCAGCGGCGCGAAGCTTTCCGGCGCGCCACGCGCCAGCGCCCCGCCGGCGGACAGCAGAAGCGCAATGGCGACAAGAGCTGCCGATGCCAGGGCGGCTCTCTGGACCGCTGCCGGGTTTACCCGGACTGCATTAATCTTTTTCATCTCGTTTCCTCCTTCGGCCGGGATCCCGTTCCCCGGCCGGTAATCCGAAATTATACAACCTGGTTCGTTACGTGCCGTATAGAGTGACGCGGCAAGTCTCAACCGAGACGTCATATGGGAACCAAATGTGATCAAACTGTGGCAATTTCCACCCCTCACGGGCTTGTTACCATAGGAAAATTAAAAATATTCCGCCCTAGCCGCGCAGCAGCCAGATCAGGAACACGCCAACCGTCGCCGCGCCCAACCCGGCGGTCCTGAGCGTGCTTGCCGGAATGGTCAGCGCCTGTTCCATCATCCGCTTCATCGCGTCCGGAAACAGCGCATAAAGAAAGCCCTCGACCACAAGGACGAGGGCAAAGGCGATCAGGATATCTGAAAGCATGGGCGACGCGGCCAAAGACCTTACTGTTTGGCCGCGCCCTTGTTGATTTCATTGAAGAAACGAAAGAATTCGCTGTCCGGCGACAACACCATGGTGGTGCCGTCCCCGAATGCCTTTCCGTAGGCTTCCATCGAACGGTAGAAAGCAAAGAATTCCGGATCCCTGCCGAACGCATCATTCAGAATTCGGGTCTGCTGTCCTTCGCCCTCACCACGCAGGATACGCGCCTGGCGTTCGGCCTCCGCGATGATAATCGTGCGTTCGCGATCCGCGTTGGATTGAATACGCGCCTTGATTTCGGCACCCTCCGCATGAAGCTGCGAAGCCTGGGCGACACGCTGCGACCGCATCCGGTTATAGACCGATTCGGCAGTTGCGCGCGGCAGGTCGGTGCGCCCGATGCGGACATCGACAACCTTCACCCCGAATTCCTTGGCTTGCTGACGCATCGCGATGGCAATGCGGTCCATGATGCCATCCCGCTTGGGGGAGAGCATATCGGCCAGCAGAGCCTTACCCACCTCGGCGCGCACCGCCGCATTCAGACGACCGCCAAACAATTGCAGAAACTGCGCCTGCGTCACGGCTTTCTTTCTGAACTCCAGCGGATCTACGATCCGGTAGCGCATGAAGGAATCGACATTGATCCGCTTCTGATCTTTCAGAATCACTCCCTGCGCGGGCGGATCAAGCTCCAGGATACGCTTGTCGTAATATTCCACGCTTTGCAACATCGGCATTTTAAAATGCAGACCGGGGTCGGTCTTGATCGCCACCGGGCGCCCGAATTGCAGCACCAGAGCAGAACGGGTGACATGAACGGTGTACATCGCATCGAGCGCCAGAAAACCGCCGACGATGACAAAGATGCCGATAATGATTAGTCCGATCTTGTTCATCTTACTGTCCTCCGCCAGTCTGGTTCGACTGAAGCCGTTTCTGGAGCTCGGGAAGGGGCAGATACGGCACAACACCTGATCCGCCGCCCTTTTCGCTGTCGATGATTACCTTATTGGAACCGCTCAGGACTTCCTGCAATCGTTCGATATAAAGCCGCCGCTTGGTGACATCCGGATTGCCCTTATAGGCCTCATAGACCTCCAGGAACTGCTTCGCCTCACCTTGGGCTTCCTTGATACGCTGTTCACGATAGGCCCGCGCTTCCTGTATCATGCGTTCCGCCTGACCCTTGGCCTTCGGCAGAATATCGTTGCGATAGGCTTCAGCCTCATTCTGCTGACGCTCGCGGTCCTGCTTGGCGCGTTGCACATCGTTGAACGCATCGATCACCGGCTGGGGCGGTTCGGCCTTTTGCATCTTTACAGACGCGACGAAAATTCCCGCCTTATATTCATCAAGAATTTTCTGCAGCAATTCGCGGGTCTTGTTTTCAACCTCGCTCCGCCGCGCGGCCAGTGCGTCTTCCAGATTTGTCTGGCCGACCACTTCGCGCAGGGCGCTTTCAGATGCCAGCTTCGTCGTCCCGACGGGATCGCGCGTGTTGAACAGGAAATCGATGGGGTTCTTGATACGCCACTGCACCACGTAATCAATATCGATGATGTTCTGATCACCCGTCAGCATCAGACTTTCTTCCGGCACGTCGCGCACCGTGGCGGCACGGCTGCCCGCCCCAGTTCCGCGGAACCCGACCAGGATTTCATTGGTCTGCTCCACATTCGGCGTGTAGACATTGCCGATGGGCGCGGGGAACCAGAAATGTAGCCCCGGCGCGGTCGTGGAATCGGAAACCTTCGCGCCAAACAGCAATTCAACCCCGCGTTCACCGGGTTGGACCCGGTAAATGCCGGAAAACAACCAGATGCCGATCAAGGCAATCAGGATCAAGGCAACACCCTTTCCGGCGCCGATCCCGCCCGGCATCATGTTCTTGAATTTCTCCTGCCCCTTGCGGAGCATCTCATCAAGATCGGGCGGGGTTAGGCCTCCGCCGCCGCCGCCGCCCGACCCGCCGGTCGGGCCGCTGCCCCAGGGGCCACCGCCCCCACTGCCTCTTCCGCCTTGTTGTTGCCACGGCATAGCGTTCCCCGCTCTGATTTCTCTCCACCTGGTCGCACAACGATTACGGCGCTTTTACGCCCATCCATTGCCCCGGGCCGTTGGTGGTATATATGTTAGGTGAATTACGAACGCAATGAGTCGGGCCGCGCTTTATTCAGCCGCGTGCCCGGTTTTGTTTGCGAACAAGGCGATAGGATATGTCAGAAAGACTGGAAGATAGAGTAATTGCGGCACTGAGAACCGTCCGCGACCCGGCGAGCGGCGAGGATATCGTGTCACGCGGCATGGTTTCCGGCCTGATCAACAAGGACGGCAATGTCGGATTTTCGATCGAGGTGACGCCGGAACAAGGGCCGCATATGGAACCCGTGCGCAAGGCGGCGGAAGACACCGTTGCCGCCCTGGACGGCGTCCTTTCCGTCACCGCCGTGCTGACTGCAGAACGCCAGGCGCCACCGCAACAGCAGGCACCTCAACAGGGTCAGGGCGGACAAAAACCGAAGCTCTTGGAAGATGTCGGCGCGGTCATCGCCGTTGCCTCGGGCAAGGGCGGGGTCGGTAAATCGACCACTGCGGTCAATCTGGCCCTGGCGCTGGCACAGTCGGGGCTCAGGACCGGTCTGATGGACGCCGATATTTACGGACCGTCTCTGCCGCTGATGATGGGGATTGAGGGCAAACCGGAATCGCCGGACGGCGAAAAACTGCTGCCGATCGAGAAATACGGCCTCAAATGCATGTCGATCGGGTTCATGGTGCCGTCCGACACGCCGATGATCTGGCGCGGCCCTATGGTGATGGGCGCGCTGGAACAGCTGATGGGCGACACGGATTGGGGCGAGCTGGACATCATGGTGATCGACATGCCGCCGGGCACCGGCGATGCGCAGCTGACCATCGCGCAACGGGTCGCGCTGGCGGGCGCGATCATCGTGTCCACCCCGCAGGATCTGGCGCTGCTCGATGCCATCAAGGGTCTGAACATGTTCCACAAGGTTGAGGTCCCAATTCTCGGCATCATCGAGAATATGAGCTATTTCCTTTGCCCGCATTGCGGCGAAAGATCGGATATTTTTACCCATGGCGGCGCGGAAACCACCGCGCACCGCATGGGAGTCGACTTCCTCGGCTCGGTGCCGCTGGAAATGGCGATCCGCGAAGGGTCGGATTCCGGCAAACCCATCGTCGCCGCCGCCCCGGACAGCCCGCACGCGGCGGTCTATCACGGCATCGCCAGAATGGTGCGTGACAGCGCCTTCGCGGCGGCCGAAAAATCCGGCCCGCAGATCATTATCGAGTAACCCGATGAGCGAAGCGAAAATTCCGTTCCGCAAGGAGATGGAATTCGAGTACACCGAAGTCGAACAGGTGACCCCGATGGTCCGCCGCGTCATCGCGCGCAACCCGAGCGGTTTCACCTTTCACGGCACCAACACCTATATCGTTGGGCACGGGCGCGTCGCGGTGATCGACCCGGGCCCCCCGCTGGACGAACATACCGGCGCGCTCGCCGCGGCGCTCAAGGACGACACGGTTGAGCATATTCTGGTAACCCACACCCATCACGACCATTCGCCGGGCGTCAGCCCTCTGCGCGAACAGGTGGGCGGTGAAGTATGGGGCGCGCATCCCAGGCCGCTGTCGAGAGAAGAACGCACCGCCGAATCCATCGACTGGGCGTTTTCGCCGGATCATGAGCTGGAGGACGGCACGGAAGTCTCGGGTGACGGCTGGACTCTGGAGGCGGTGCATACGCCGGGCCACATGTCGAACCATATGTGTTTCGCGCTAAAAGAAGAAAACCTCCTGTTTACCGGCGACCACATCATGGGCTGGAATACGACCATCGTCTCCCCGCCCGACGGCAATATGCGCGAATATTTCCAGAGCCTTGAGGTCTGTCTGGCCCGCAGCGAGACCACCTACTGGCCGGCCCACGGTCCTGAAATCGCCAACCCGGAACCCTTCACCCGCGCCTATCGCAGTCACCGCCGCATGCGCGAGGGCGAAATCGGGCGTTGTCTTGAACGCGGGCTGGAGACGATCCCGGAAATTGTCGAGGCGCTCTATACTCACCTGCCGCAGAAAATGCACAAGGCGGCAGGCCGGTCGGTGTTTGCCCATATGGAGCATATGGTCGAAACCGGGCGGGCGGCCTGCGACGGCGACGTGACGATAGAAGCGCGTTACAGCAAGGTTTAGCCCGCTTGCAATCCCGCCGCGCGCGAGCAATCTCTAGGGGATAAGCGTTACAATACAAAAACGCGGGGCTCTTGAATGGCCGATCATACGACACAGGATCTTTTTCTCAGGCTGGCGCTCGCCATACTGATCGGGCTGATCGTCGGCATTGAACGGGGCCGCCACACCAAGGACCGGACCGGCGGCGAACGAATTGCTGGCGTCCGGACATTTGCCATCGTGGGGCTGCTGGGTGGTGTTTCAGGAATTTTATCACTCGACGTCGGACAAATATTCCTTGCGGCGGCGTTCCTGGGGTTTGCCGCACTGGTCATCGCCACCTATGTCGTGAGCGTAAAAGAATATGGCGATTTCGGCACCACCACCGAAGTAGCGGCTCTGGTCGTTTTCGGCCTTGGCGCGCTGGCGGTGAGGGGGGATATGATCGTGGCAGCCGCTGGCGGCGTTGCGTTGACCGCGCTTCTGGACGCGAAGAAGAAACTCCACACACAGATCGCCCTCCTGCAACGCCGCGAACTCGACGCCGCCGTCAAAATCCTGCTGATCTCCGTAGTCTTGCTTCCCATCCTGCCGGACAGTGGGTACGGCCCCGGGGCGTTGCTCAACCCGTACCGGCTCTGGTGGATGGTCGTTCTAGTCGCCGGTTTGTCTTTCATCGGCTATTTCATGGTGCGCCGGGCGGGGCCAAGGCGCGGTGTCGTGGTAACGGCGATTGCCGGCGGACTCGCCTCCTCAACTGCCGTTGCGCTTGGTTTTTCCCGGTTGGGAAAGGATGCGCCGGCGCTCGCCCCTTATCTCGCCGGCGGTATCTTGCTGGCGACGGGAATGAGCTTCGTCAGACTATGGGTGATCGTCGGCGTGATTCACACGCCCCTTGCGGTGACGATGGGTTTTCCGCTGGCGGCAATGTCGCTGGTCGCTTTCGGCTTCGCCTACTTTTTCCTCCGCAACGATACAAAATCCATCCATCTGCGCGGCGAAGACAAGGTGAGGTTCGAAAACCCTCTGGAGCTCGGCGTCGCCTTGCAGTTTGGATTGTTCCTGGCGGGTATCGCGCTTGCCAGCCATTACATGCGGGTATTTCTTGGCGATCAGGGCCTTTATGTCGTGGCCGGGCTTTCCGGTCTCATCGATATCGACGCCATAGGGTTGTCCCTTGCGCAGATGACCTCGGAAAAAGCGGAAATCGGGACGGTCGCCGCCGGCGCAATTGTTCTGGCGGCCCTGGTGAATACGGCAGTAAAGATCGGACTAAGCGTCGTATTTTCCGACAAGACCGTATACCGCCGTATCATCCTCGGCGGCGGCGGCGTAATCGCCGCGGGTAGCGTCTCTCTCGCCCTGATCTAACGCGCCGGGCAGCCGTCCCGTCAGGGATGGATTTCGATCGGCGTGCCCGGTCTGATCATTGACCAGAGTTCTTTCATCTCGCGGTTGGTCACGGCGATGCAGCCCTGCGTCCAGTCAATCCAGGGATGGCCGACATCCTCCGCCGACATATCGTTGGGCAGCCCGTGGATCATGATCTTGCCGCCGGGGCTGACGCCTTTTGCCTCGGCGCGGGCCAGGTCCCGGCGGTTGGGATAGGAAATATGGATTGCCCGGAAAAACGCGCTGTCTTCCAGCTTGTAATCCAGCGTATAGAACCCTTCCGGCGTCTTGGCGTCACCCTCGCGCCGTTTATGCCCCTTGGGATAGCGGCCCAGCGCGATACGGAATATCCGCAGCACCCGGTCGCCCTTCATCACGACCAGCCTGCGGTCGCCTTTGAGCACGACCACACGGTCCGCGATTTGACCGGTTGTCAGGCTGGCCACGCGCATATTTTCCGCCGCCATCGACGGCGCGGTGGAAAAGAAAATAATCGACGCGGCGCAAATCGCCGCCATTCTCATGGTCCGCAGCATGCTAGCCCCTGGCTGCTTTCCCCGTAACGGAATACCGAATATCCGGAAAAACAGTTAACAGATCGTGGCGGGAACCGCCAGAATTTCCGTCAGGACACGCGATCGAGAATGACGAAACTGTAATCGCCGCTATCAGTCGGCCCGGCGGCATGGCGTTCACGCGATAGCTCGCGCCAACCGGCTCGGTCAAAAGCGGGGAACCTTACGTCGCCTTCCGCCTCCAGATGCACTTCGGTGAGGTAAAGCCGGTCGGCGCGCGCGAGCGCCTCGGAAAAGACGGCCTCGCCGCCAATCACCATGACCTCATCGTTGTCAGCATCAAGCAATTCTGCCGCCGCAGCCAGGGCGGCGTCGAAATCGGGTGCAATCGTTACCCCGTCATAAGCGAAATCCGGATCGCGGGTCAGAACGATATGCGGCCGACCGGGAAGTGGTTTGCCGAGCGACTCGAAGGTCTTGCGGCCCATGACCAATGGCTTTCCCATAGTCAGCCGTTTGAAATTCCTGAGGTCTTCGGAAAGCCGCCAGGGCAGGTCGTTATCGCGCCCGATAACACCGTTCTCGGCGATGGCGGCGATGATGGAAAGACGCAAGGGGGCGGACCGTGGAATTCAGACGGCGACAGGGGCCGCGATATGAGGATGCGCCTGATACCCGTCGAGGACGAAATCCTCATAGCGGAAGCCGAAAATATCTTTGACCTCCGGATTGATCAGCATTTCGGGCAGCGGATAGGGATCGCGTGAGAGCTGCAATTCCGCCTGCTCCAGATGGTTCAGGTAAAGATGCGCATCGCCGAACGTATGGACGAAATCGCCCGGCTCCAGCCCCGTCACCTGCGCGATCATCAGGGTGAACAACGCATAGGAGGCGATATTGAACGGTACGCCGAGAAAGATATCGGCGCTCCGCTGATATAGCTGGCAGGAGAGCTTGCCGTCCGCGACATAGAACTGAAACAGGCAATGGCAGGGCGGCAGCGCCATATTGTCGATTTCCCCGACATTCCAGGCACTGACGATATGGCGGCGCGAGTCGGGATTGTTCCGGAGACCGTCGATCAGCGCCGTGATCTGATCGAAATGCCTGCCACCCGATGCCGTCCAGGACCGCCATTGCGCGCCGTAGACCGGGCCGAGATCGCCGTTCTCATCCGCCCATTCATCCCAGATGCGCACCCCGTTTTCCTTCAGATAGGCGATATTGGTGTCGCCTTTGAGAAACCAGAGGAGCTCATGAATGATCGATTTCAGATGCAGCTTCTTGGTCGTGACCATCGGGAACCCGGCCCCGAGATCGAACCGCATCTGATGACCGAAAACGCTTCTGGTGCCGGTTCCGGTGCGGTCGCCCTTTTCCGCGCCGTTCTCCAGCACATGACGCATGAGGTCGAGATATTGTTTCACCGGATTTTCCTTCGAATCACGCGTGCCGAGCGATTTCTTTAATTTAGAGGCGAATCGACCTATATTAAAAGAGCCGGTTCACCGGCTATGGCGATAAACGGCTTGTGCAATAA